>Ga0194123_10004918_pt1 | contig 14750 bp, 13 predicted proteins | sample TA2MahsurfametaG_5_FD_155479 | JGI IMG/M metagenome (GOLD analysis project Ga0194123, IMG submission 155479) | Freshwater microbial communities from Lake Tanganyika, Tanzania - TA2015023 Mahale A surface | ecosystem: Environmental > Aquatic > Freshwater > Lake | place: Tanzania: Lake Tanganyika... | reverse complement strand
GCGGCAGCCCTGGCCGCCTCGGCCACAGCGCTGGCGAGGGGCTGGAGCCTGTGGCTGCCGGCCCTGCTGGCCGTGCCCTTTGGCAAGCCCGATCCGCTCACGGGTCTTGATCTGCGCTTCACGGTGCTGCAGCTGCCGGCCCTGCAGCTGCTGCTCAGCGTGGTCTGTGCCCAGGCCGTGGTCGGACTGGCGGGCTGCCTGTGGATGACGCTGACCGAAGGCACCAGCCTCAGTGACCTCCGCTACCGCGGCCTCAGCCATGAGCAGCAACGGGTGCTGCAGCCCCAGATCGCGGTGCTGGCTCTGGTGCTGGCCGCCAGCAACGCCCTGGCCCCGTTTGATCTGATGGTGCAGGGCAGCGGTGTGGCCAGTGGTGCGGGCTGGGTGGATCTGCACGTGCGGCTGCCGCTGCGGGTGCTGCTGGCGGCACTGCTGCTGATCACCGCCCTGGCGCTGCTGCTGCCCAGACCGCGCGGTTGGCTGCGGCGCCAGGGCCTGGTGCCGCTGGTCTCGGCCGCCCTGCTGGTGCCCCTGGCCGAATCGGTCATGGCGCCGCTGCTGCAGCGGCTCTGGGTGCAGCCGCGGGAGCTGGAGGTGGAAACCCCCTACCTCCAGCGCAGCATCGAAGCCACCCGGGACGCCTTTGCGCTGAACAGCATGCAGGAGCGGCTGCTGGATCCCCGCCAGGAGCTCAAGGCGGACGATCTCAGGCAGGCCCAGGGCACCGTCGCCAACATTCGCCTCTGGGACAGCCGGCCGCTGCTGGCCACCAACCGCCAGATGCAGCAGCTGCGGCTGTATTACCGCTTCGCCTCAGCCGCGGTGGATCGCTATCCGCTGACGGCCGACCCCAAACGCGACGGCTCCCGGCAGGTGCTGATCGCCGCCCGCGAACTCGACACCGGCAGCCTGCCCAAGGCGGCGGCCACCTGGCTCAACCGACATCTGGTGTTCACCCACGGCTACGGCTTCACGGTGTCATCGGTGAATGCGGTCGGCCCCGATGGGCTGCCGCTCTATTTCGTCAAGGACCTGGGACGCGGAGGCATCGTTCAGGGCATTCCGCAGCTGGGCATCCCCTCCGCCCGGGCCAAGGAGGTGCTGCCTGTGGGCCGGCCGCGGCTGTACTTCTCCTCGGCGGCGACGCCCTATGCGATCGCCCCTTCGCAGGTGCGGGAATTCGACTATCCCGACGGTGATCTGAACATATATTCACACTACGACGGCCGCGCCGGCATTGCGGTGGGAACGCTGCCCCTGCGGCTGATGGCGGCGGTGTATCTGCAGGAGCCCAGGCTGCTGGCCAGCGGCTCGCTGACCGCCAGCTCCCGCCTGCTGATCCGCCGGCAGGTCAATCAGCGCCTGGCCGCGATCCTGCCGTTTCTGCGCTTTGAGAGCCAGCCCTATCTGGTGTCCGTGCGCCTGCCCGACAGCCCTGATTTTTCACCCGGCCAGCACCAGTACTGGATGCTCGATGGCTTCACCACCAGCCGCAGCTACCCCTACTCCGAGGCCAACAAGGCGGGCATCCGCTACTTCCGCAACCCGGTCAAGGCGGTGGTCGATGCCTACGACGGCAGGGTCTGGCTGTATGTGAGCGATCCCAGCGACCCGATCCTGCGCACCTGGCGACGGGCGTTCCCGGAACTGTTCAAGCCGCTGGCGGCGATGCCGCAGGAGCTTCAGGACCACATTCAGGTGCCCCAGAGCCAGTTCACGATTCAGGCCGAGCGGCTGCTGCGCTACCACGTGACCAACGTGCGCACCTTCTACAACGGCGATGACGTCTGGTCGATTCCGCTGGAGATCTATGGCTCCAGCAACGTGCCGGTGCGGCCGTATCACGTCACCATTCAGCTGCCGGGTCAGAGCAAGCCGGAGTTTGTGCTGCTGCAGCCGTTCTCACCGCTGAAACGCTCGAACATGGTGGGCTGGCTGGTGGCCCGCAATGACCCACCGCATTACGGCCAACTGCAGCTGGTGCGATTCCCGCAGCAGCGCCTGCTGCTGGGCCCCCAGCAGGTGTCGGCCCTGATCGAGCAGGACCCCGCCATCAGCTATCAATTCGGCCTCTGGAACCGCGTCGGATCTCGGCTGATCCACGGCAACCTGCTGGTGCTGCCGGTGGGGAACGGCATCCTGTACGTGGAACCGATCTATCTGCAGTCCAAGAACAACGACATCCCGACCCTGGTTCGGGTGGTGGTCACCGACGGGGTCACCTTTGTGATGGAGCCCGATCTCAAACGGGCCCTGCAGGTCATGGTCAACCGCCAGGGGCGCGGCAATACCGTGCCGCCGGGACTGCCGCCGGCAGAGGCCGCCCTCCCCCAACCCTGAGCACGGCATCCACGAAGGCCCCTGCCAGGGCCTGCCCATGAAAAAGGCCCCTGACGGGGCCTGATCAAGGTGGGTGTGCGAACCGACCGAGATGGCCCGGCCGGCTGCCCAGCTGCGGTGGTTGGCGATCAGGCCGCCACAGCGGTCTTGGGGTCGAGCTCGCCTTTGGCGTAGAGGCCGGCGTAGTGGTTGATGTCGCGCTGCTTGATCTTGCTGGCGTTGCCGGCACACCAGAACTGCTGGTAACGATCGAGGCAGACCTGCTTCATGTACTGGCGGGCCGGCTTGTTGAAGTGGCGGGGATCGAAATTGGCGGGATCCTTGAAGGCCGCCTCACGCACCGCGGCGGTGAAGGCCAGGCGGTTGTCGGTGTCGATGTTGACCTTGCGCACGCCGTTGCGGATGCCTTCCTGGATCTCTTCGACGGGCACGCCGTAGGTCTCGGGGATGGCACCACCAAACTTGTTGATCATGTCGAGCCACTCCTGGGGAACCGAGGAGGAGCCGTGCATCACCAGGTGGGTGTTGGGGATGGCCTTGTGGATCTCGGCGATGCGGCTGATCGCCAGCACTTCACCGGTGGGCTTGCGGGTGAACTTGTAGGCGCCGTGGCTGGTGCCGATGGCGATCGCCAGGGCATCCACCTTGGTCTTGGCGACGAAGTCGGCGGCCTCGGCGGGGTCGGTCAGCAGCTGGCTGTGGTCGAGCTTGCCCTCAAAGCCGTGGCCGTCCTCGGCCTCGCCCATGCCGGTCTCCAGGGAGCCCAGGCAGCCCAGCTCGCCCTCGACGCTGACGCCGATGGCGTGCGCCACGTCCACCACTTCCTTGGTGACGGCCACGTTGTACTCGTAGCTGGCGGGGGTCTTGGCGTCGGCCATCAGCGAGCCGTCCATCATCACCGAGGTGAAGCCGTTGGCGGCGGCGCCGAAACAGGTGGCGGGGCTGTTGCCGTGGTCCTGGTGCATCACCACCGGGATGTCGGGATAGGTCTCGACGGCGGCCAGGATCAGGTGGCGCAGGAAGTTCTCGCCGGCGTACTGACGGGCGCCGCGGGAGGCCTGCAGGATCACCGGGCTGTCGGTTTCATAGGCAGCCTCCATGATCGACTGCACCTGCTCCAGGTTGTTCACGTTGAAGGCAGGGATGCCGTAGCCGTTCTCGGCGGCGTGGTCCAGCAGCAGGCGAAGCGGAACGAGCGCCATGGGAAATCCTCGTGAAGGGGCAGAAGGGGAGCAGACGGGCAGTCGGGCATGGAACCCGGTCTGCGGGGGAGTTTACGGGATGCCGATCTAGGGCCGGTTCGCTCCGGATGCCGCGGGGCAGGCAGAAGCGGCGCAGCACTGCAGCAAAAAGCCCCAGCCGGAATCCGACTGGGGCAGCGATGGCCTGGGGATGGTGTCCTGCGGCCTCAGTCGATCAGCTGTTGCCGGCGCAGCGATTGAACGGAATAACCGTTCTGCTTGGCAGCTCGGCGGGCTTCTGCCGCCTGACGGGCCATCTGCTTGGCAGTGGTGATGGACATGGACGTGCCTCCTGGAAATGCCGGCGGATGCCGGGGTGGATGGCGCGTTGCTTCGGGGGCTTCCCTACTTCCACCGCCGGGGGCCGAAGCCACCGGGGCCAACGACCCATAAACCGTAGCGATGGCTACGGAATGGCGGTGTTTGCTGGGATACCGAACGACGGCTCGGCCTGGAGCCGGCCGGTGCGGATCACCGCTCCAGGCGCTGCCGTGCCTGATCGCAACAGCGCTGGCTGCTGAGCGCCTCCAGCAGGCCCGGCACCATGGGTCTGCGCGCGCGGATGGCCTCAGCCCACCAGCCATGCAGGCGCTCCACCGGAGCGATGCGGCCGTCACCCCAGGTGCGCCGGAAGGCCAGGGCCGGATCGGCAGCCACAGCACGCAGGGGTTCCCCAGCCCGGGCGATCCAGAGGCCAAACCCGTGCACGTAGTCGCTCTGGTTGTCGGAGCCGAGCACCAGGGTGGCCTCGCTGCCATAGAGCTCCAACCAGCAGCCGCGGCCGCCGCGGGTCACACTGGCCAGGCTCATCTGGGCCGGCACCAGCCGTTGGCCAGGGCCCTGCAGCTGCAGCTGGATCAGGGCGATGTCTTCGGCATCGACGGGGGTTGGGGCCTTGGTGTGGGGATGGGGGCGCTGGCTGATCGCGGTGCTGAGCTGGGCACCCAGCTCCACGGTGGGCCCCACCAGCCAATGCAGCAGATCAAAGGCATGGGTGCCGAGTGCCCCCAGCACGCCGCCGCCCTCGGCGGCGCTCGAGTACCAGCTCCAGGGGCGGCTGGCGTCGGCGCGGCTGGCCATCAGCCAATCGAGCCGCACCAGCCAGGGGTCGCCCAGCACCCCCTGCTGCAACAGCTGGGCCAGCTGCTGAAACAGCGGCACCGCGCGGTACTCGAAATCGACCGCCACGCTGAGGCCCCGGGCCAGGGCCAGCCGTTGCAGCTCGGCCACCTGCTCGGCATCGAGCGCCACCGGCTTCTCCAGCATCAGATGCTTGCCCGCCTCCAGGGCGGCCCGCGCCAACGCAAAGCGTGGCCCCGGCGGCGTGGCGATCACCACCGCATCAATGCCGGGATCGTCCAGCAGGGCGGCAAATTCGGTGCTGCCGCGCAGGCCATGCCGGGCCAACGCCTGCTCCAGCCGCTCGGGGCGGGGATGCCACAGGGCCACCGGCTCCCATTGGGGCGAGGCTTTCAGGGCTTCGAGATGGACCTGTTCACCGAAGCCCAGGCCGGCCACGGCAACGCGCAGGGGGGCAGGGGTCATGGCTTTGCCGCTGACCGCAGGGCCAGCTCGGCACTGGGTGGCAGCGGCTGCAGACCGGCCGCTGCGCAGCTCTCGGCCACGACAGCGCCAATCAGCGCATCACCGCCAAGGGGCTGCCACGGCGCCCCCCAGCGAGGCAGCCCATTGACGGAGGTGTCGCGGTAGAGCTGCTGGCCGCAATCGATCTCCATCACATAGAGATCGCCCAGGATCCTGGGCCGTGCAGGCGGTTGCGCCCGACCGCCGGCAGCGGCGTCTGGTTCAGCGTCTGTAGCGGCGTCAGCAGCGGGTGGTGCGGCTGCTGCCGGCTGAAAGCGGCTCAGCACCGACAGGGTGCCGCTCTTGCTGATCCGCAGGCTGCCCTCGTCCCACCATTGCCGCCCTTCGGCGCTGGGCTGCACCTCAATCCAGTTCACGGGTCCCGCCAGGGCTGGGGCTGGCAGGGTCAAAGCGCTGATCATCCCCAGCGCGAGCAGCAACACGAGCGTCAACAGGCGCTTCATGCCGGCTGCAGGCCTGCGCAGCCGTGCAGCCGCAGCAGCCCCGAGAGGGTGTCGCGCAGTTCGGTGCGATCCACGATCAGATCGACAAAGCCGTGATCGCGCAGGTATTCCGAGGTCTGGAAATCATCGGGAAGCTTTTCGCGCAGGGTCTGCTCGATCACCCGACGGCCGGCAAAGCCGATCAGGGCCTTGGGTTCGGCCAGGATCAGGTCACCGAGCATGGCGAAGCTGGCCGTCACACCGCCGGTGGTGGGGTGGGTCAGCAGGGGCAGGTACAGCAGGCCGGCTTCGCGATGGCGTTGCAGCGCACCGGAGATCTTGGCCATCTGCATGAGGCTGAGCATGCCTTCCTGCATGCGCGCCCCGCCTGAAGCACAGACGATCAGCACGGGCAGCTGGCGGGCGGTGGCGGTCTCGATCAGGCGGGTGAGCTTCTCGCCCACCACCGATCCCATCGATCCCCCCATGAAACGGAAATCCATCACCCCCAGGGCCAGGGGGTACCCCTCCACGCGGCAGAGGCCGGTGATCACGGCATCGATCAACCCGCTGCTGCGCTGGCTGTCGCGGATGCGATCGGCATAGCTGCGGCGATCCTTGAACGCCAGCGGGTCGGTGGGGGCAAGATCGCTGTCAAGAGCTTCGAAACTGCCGGGATCGGCAAGCTGCTTGATGCGCTCCTCGCTAAAGATGCGGTGGTGGTAGCCGCAGCCCTTGCAAACACTGGCGTTGGCCAGCAGGTCCTTGCGGTAGACCACCAGGCCACATTCAGGGCATTTGCTCCAGAGGCCATCGCCCTCATCGATGTCCTGGGTGTTGCGCACCGTCGGGGCGGTCTTGCGGCGATCGGCAAACCAGTCGAACAGCGACATGGATCAAGGGAGGCTCCGAAGGGCTCAGGTCCCGCGCTCGCGGTGACGCTCCATTTAAGGATCTGCGCGGCTCCGATCCAGCGGAGGGACCCGCCCCAGGCTCACGCCGGCAGCAGCGCCAGCCAGAAGCGGTTGCCCAGCAGCCACACCGCTGCGCCGCCAAGCGCCAGAAAGGGGCCGAACGGAAAGGGCTGGCCCGGCGCCAGCCGGCCGCTGAGGCGCCCGGCCAGGCCACAGGCGGCACCGCTGAACACCGCCAGCACCACCGTCAGCACCAGGCCCGTGAGCCCAAGCCAGGCCCCCAGCAGGGCAGCGAGCTTGGCGTCACCCAGCCCCAGGGCCGGTTTGCCCAGCAAGCGTTCAGCGACCCCACTCACGGCCTCAAAGCCCAGCAGGCCCACACCTGCAGCCAGCAGGTGATGCAGCAGCAGCAGCCTGCCGCTGGCGGGATCCTGGGCCAGGCCGATCACGCCGGTGCACAGCAGCCCCAGCAGCAGGCCATAGCGGCACAGGGGCTCCGGCAACCAGAGGTGATCGAGATCGATCAGCACCAACGGAATCAACCAGCTGAGCAGCAACCAGCCCGCCAGCAGCAGCAACCACGGATCGGCGGCCGCCCCCATCGCCGTGGGCCTGGCCCACACCGCCGCCACCCAGAGGCCAGCGCTGAGCCACTCCACCAACCAATAGCGAACGCTGATCGGCCGTTGGCAGGTGCGGCAGCGTCCAGCCAGCAGCACCCAGCTCAGCAGCGGCACATTCTCAAACCAACGCAGCCTGGTGCCGCAGTGGGTGCAGTGGCTGCGGGGGGTCACCAGCGACTCCTGCCGCGGCAGGCGCCAGGCCACCACGTTGAGGAAACTGCCGAAGCAAGCCCCCAGCACGGCGGCGGCGAGGCTCAGGGTTGCTGGATCGGGCATGCAGGCTGGGGTCTGGTTCGGCTGCGCAAGGTTCGGCCACTGAGTGGACCTGGACCGGTGATCCAGTCGCCTGGCACAAACAGCTCCTCGGGGAGCAGGGTGGGCCAACTGAACACGACGCGGCCCCAGGCTCCCAGCAGCACCACCCCCCGGGGCGGGGGGGAGGGGGAGCCCCCGGCGCTCAGAAAGCGCCAATAGATCGCGCGGGCCTGGGCAATCAACTGGGCACTGTTCGCACGATCGAGCCTGGTGATGAAGGCCCGTTGCAGTTGTTCCGCTCGGTTGCCGCGGGACATCCGCTCGGAACGGTTGATTTCAAAGGAAACCGGAGAGGCGTGACAGTGGCTTGACGACGGATTGCTCACCGACGCGTGACCCGATGACAGGTCTTCGGGTACGCCGTGGAGCGGGGTGGTCTGGCCATCGGCAACATCACAGGCCTCGCCAATCGAGGCGCGGCGAATGGTGCTGGGGATGAAGCTGGCGATGGGAATCGAAGCCCAGAACCGGCCCCAAGACTAGTGGCAGAAACCGGATTGCGGTGCTGATTGAGACATCAGGAGAGCTTTTTCTTGTCCTCGATCATGCGATGAATGATCGGGGTGAGAATCAGCTCCATGGCGAATCCCATCTTGCCGCCGTTGACGACAATCGACGTGGGGCTCGACATGAACGAGTCGTGGATCATGTCGAGCAGGTAAGCGAAATCGATCCCCCACTTCTCGCGGGCGCCCTTGCGGAAGTGACAGATCACGAACGACTCATCCGGGGTGGGGATGTCTCGAATCATGAACGGGTTCGAGGTGTCCACCGTCGAAACCCGCTGGAAGTTGATGTCGGTGAGGCTGAACTGGGTGCAGATGTGGTTGATGTAGTCGGGCATCCGCCGCAGGATCGTGTCGACGGTGGCCTCGGCCGAGTAGCCGCGCTCCTTGTTGTCGCGGGCGATCTTCTGAATCCATTCGAGGTTCACCACCGGCACCACCCCCACCAGCAGGTCGGCCAGGGAGGCCACGTCGTAGCCGTCACCCTTCACGCCGCCGTGCAGCCCCTCGTAAAACAGCAGGTCGGTGCCGGCCGGGATCGGTTCCCAGGGGGTGAACTGACCGGGGTCAAGGTTTGTGCCGAGGCGGCTGTTGTGCTCGGCGGCCTCTTCGACCGAGTGCAGGTAGTAGCGCTTCTGGGCGGTGCCGGTCTCGCCGTAGCTCTTGAACAGCTCCTCGAGCTTGTCGAACAGGTTGGCTTCTGGCCCGAAGTGGGAGAAGTTCTCACCCTTGGCCAGGGCCTGGGCCATGGCCTCCTTCATGGGGCCGCGCTCATAGCGGTGGTAGCTGTCGCCCTCGACCACGGCCGGGGTGATGCCTTCGCGCTTGAAGATGTGCTCGAAGGCTCGCTTGACCGTGCTGGTTCCGGCGCCGGAGGACCCGGTGACAGACACGATCGGATGACGCTTCGACATGCGCGGAGACCCATGAACTGTGGGCGAGTTTGGCAGGTCGCCGGTCCGGGCTCCCCGCTCAGGCCTCCAGGGCCATTTGCAGTTGCTCTCCCATGGCGCAGCAGCCCAGCTGGGTGCAGCCCGGCTGCATCAGATCGCCGGTGCGGTAGCCCGCCGCCAGCACCGCATCGACCGCCCGCTCCAGATCAGCAGCGGCGCCCTCCTGTTTGAGGGCGATGCGCAGCAGCATCGCGGCGCTGAGCACCATCGCCATCGGGTTGGCCTTGTCCTGGCCGGCGATGTCGGGGGCTGAGCCGTGGATCGGCTCGAACAGGCCCGGTCCGCTCTCGCCCAGGGAGGCCGAGGGCAGCATGCCGATCGAACCGGTGAGCATGGCGGCCTCGTCGCTGAGGATGTCGCCGAACAGGTTGCTGGTGAGCAGCACGTCGAACTGCTTCGGAGAGCGCACCAGCTGCATGGCGGCGTTGTCGACATACATGTGGCTGAGGGCCACATCGCTGTAGGTCTCGGCGTGAACCACCTCGACCCGCTCGCGCCACAGCTGGCTCACATCGAGCACGTTGGCCTTGTCGACCGAGCACAGCTGGCCGCGTCGCTGACGGGCCAGCTCAAAGCCCACCTTGGCGATGCGGTCCACCTCGAAGTCGCTGTAGGCCATGGTGTTGAAGCCGCGCTCGCCGGTTTCGGTCTTCACGCGGCCCTTGGGGGTGCCGAAGTAGACGCCGCCGGTGAGCTCACGCACCACCATCAGGTCGACGCCCTCGATCACCTCGGGTTTGAGGCTGCTGGCGGCGGCCAGGGCGGGCACGATCTTGACCGGCCGCAGGTTGGCGAACAGGCCCAGGCCGGCGCGCAGGCCCAGCAGGCCGGTTTCAGGGCGCTGCTCGCGCGGCAGGGTGTCGTACTGGGGTGAACCGATCGCCGCCAGCAGCACCGCATCGCTGGCCCTGCAGGCCTCCAGGGTGCTGGCCGGCAGGGGGTCACCGGTGGCGTCAATGGCGGCACCACCCATCGGTTGGGGGTCGTACACAAGCGCAAACCCGTGGCGGCGGCTGACGGCATCGAGCAGCTGGCGCGTCACCGCCGTGATCTCCGGGCCGATGCCGTCGCCGGCGAGCAGGGTGATCCGGTAGCTGGTCATGGTGGGGCGACGGGAGAAACAGAGTCCGCAGGGCGTGTTCCGACGCCCGCGGGCATGGGCTGAACAGGGGCGTTGGCGCGAGGCTACGCGGCTGCCGCCTCAGGGCTGGCTGCGTTTGTCGAGCTGGCGCACGGCTTTGACCAGTTCAGGCAGCTTGTTGAAGGCGGCCGAGCAGCGCAGCCAGAGGCGGTTGGGGATGGCGGGATAACCGCTCACCACCTCGCCGGCGGCCACTTCGCCATGCACACCCGATTTGGAGGACGCAATGGCGCGATCGCCCATCACCGCCTTGTTGGCCAGGCCCACCTGGCCCGCCAGGATCACGCCGTTGCCCAGGCGGGCCCCACCGGCGATGCCCACCTGGGCCGCCAGGGCGCAGCCCTTGCCCGTGACCACGCCATGGCCGATGTGCACCAGGTTGTCGATCTTGGTGCCGGCGCCGATGCGGGTCTGGCCCACCGAGGGCCGATCGATGGTGCTGCCGCAGCCCACCTCGACGCCGTCCTCGAGGATCACCTCACCGGTCTGGGGCATCTTGCGCCAGCCGCCGGCGGTGGGCACAAAGCCGAAGCCCTCGCTGCCGATCACGGCATTGGAGTGCACCACGCAGCCGCGGCCCAGGCGCGAGCCGGGGTGCAGCACGGCGCCGCTGTGGACTTCACAGCCCTCGGCCAGCAGCACGTCGTCGTAGAGGGTGGCGTTGGCATGAATGATGCAGCCACTGGCGAGCTGCACGCCGGCGCCGATCACCACATGGGCGCCGACATGAACGTCGGCTGCCAGCTGGGCTGTGGGGTCGATCACGGCGCTGGCATGGATGCCGGGCGGCTTCGGGGCGCGTGGGTGGAGCGCATCGAGCGCTTCGGCAAAGCCCAGGCGTGGATCAGCCAGGGCCACCCAGGCCAGGCCCCGCGCGCTGGCTTGCTGCTGCAGGGCAGCGGCGTCATCGCCGCGGGCAGGGATCAGCACGGCACTGGCCGCGGTCGCCCCCAGGGCGGCCGCCAGGGCATTGCCCGGCTCCAGAAAACTGATCTGCCCGGCCTGGGCCTGGTCCAGAGCATTGGCGCCGGCGAGCTCGGGATCATCGGCCAGATGCCGCGAACTGGCCTCAGTCACCTCGCTGAGGTGGCTGAGCAGGGTGCTGAAACGCATGCCCGGAAACTGGCTGCGCCGATCGTAGGGCGGTTGTTGAACCCGTTTCAGCCGCCGGTGAGCACCAGTTGGTCGCGGTGCACCACCTCGACCCCGCTCTGACCCAGCAGGGGGGCCAGCTCATCGCTGCTGAGCTGGCAGATGCCACGCCCCAGTTCGCGACCATCACTACTGAGCAGACGCACGGCGTCGTTGCGGGCGAAGCGCCCCTCAATGGCCGCGATTCCCACCGCAAGCAGCGAAGCCCCGCGCTGCACCAATGCCCGCTCGGCCCCGCCATCAAGGTGCAGATCGCCCCGGGGCACCAGGGCATGGGCCAGCCAGCCCTTGCGGTTGGGCAGGGGCTGGGCGGCGGCGTGAAACACCGTGCCGGGACGCTCCACAGCGGTGCCGGTGGGCGACAGCAGGGCCTCCAGCACCGCTGGATCTCGCCCATCGGCCAGCCGCACCCGAATGCCACTGGCGGTGGCGATGCGGGCCGCCGCGAGCTTGGTGGTCATGCCGCCGGTGCCCCATTGGCCGCCGCCCGTGGCCACGGCGCTCAGGCTGTTGAGCTCAGCCAGGTCGCGCACTTCGGCAATCGGTTGCGCATCGGGATTGTGGCGAGGGTCACCGGAGTAGAGCCGGTCCACATCGGTGAGCAGGATCAGTTCCTCAGCGCGGGCGGCCACCGCCACCAGGGCCGAGAGGGTGTCGTTGTCGCCGAAGCGCAGCTCGTCGGTGGCCAGGGTGTCGTTTTCGTTGACCACAGGCACCACACCCCAGGCCAGCAGCTGCTCCAGGGTGCGGCTGGCGTTCTGGTAGCGGCGGCGCGAGGCCAGATCACCGCGGGTGAGCAGCAGCTGGGCCACCTGCAGTCCGCGCACCGCAAAGGCGTCCTGATAGAGCGCCATCAGCCGCCCCTGGCCAACGGCGGCGGCGGCCTGCAGGGCCACCACCTCTCCGGGCCGCCGCGCCAGATCCAGGGCCACGCAGCCCAGGCCCACCGCACCGCTGGTCACCAGGGCGATCTGCTCGCCGCGGGCCTGGGCCCGGGCGATGGCGGTGGCCAGGTCGGTGATCACCGCCGCGGTGGTGCGCCCGGCACTGCCCCGCAGCAGGCTGGTGCCGATCTTGATCACCCGTCGCATCGCCATTGCTCGACTCAGCCCAGGGCCGTGCCGACCCAGCGCGCCATCTGCAGCTCGAGCCGCTGCAGATGATCCCGGCGGCAGGGCAGGCCATTGGGATCGATCGGGCGCACCAACACGGTGAACAGGCCCAGCCGATTGCCCGCAATCACATCGGTAAACAGCCGATCACCCACCAGGGCGACCTGGTGGTGGGGAAGATCGAGCTGTTGCAGCACCCGCCTCAGGGCGCTGCAACGGGGCTTGCCGGCCGCCGTGGTGAACGGCAGATCCAGCTGCTGGGCCACGGCACCGATGCGGGCCCGCGACGGATTGTTGCTGAGCAGATGGATCGGCATGCGGGCCTTGGCCTGCTCCAGCCAGCGGCGGGCGGGCTCGGGCAATGCTGAGCGGCGCCGCGGCAGCAAGGTGCGATCGACATCGAGCACCAGGGCCCGGATCTGCTGCTCCACCAGGCTCTCGAGCGGCAGCTCGGCCAGCGTGCGGTCCAGCAACCAGTCGGGACGCAGCAGCTGCCTGAGCATCAGATCAGACCCTCGCGCTCCTCGAGCTCGGCTTCGATGCGCGGTTGCACGCGCTCGAACTCCTCACCCTCGACCAGCAGGGCTTCACCGGCGTCCATGCGCGCCACCACAAAGAAGGGATCCAGGGGGATGTAGAGGCCGTACTCCTGCTCGTCGACCAGAAAACTCACCAGCAGCTCGTAGGTCTCGGAGTCGTCATCGGCATCACCATCGTCGTCGTCGAGTTCATCGGGTTCGGGCTCATCCAGTTCGCCGCTCACGGTGAGGGTCACAGCCGAACGCACCAGGGTGAGATCGTGCTCCTGCAGCACCACATCGGCCACCGAGAGGATCGGTTCGGTGGCATCGATCGTGTCGATCAGCTCCGGATCCTCATCGTCATGCAGGCGAAACAGACAGACCGGCGTGTCGACCGGGGTGAGCAGGGCGTAATCGTGGCCATCAAGGGGGATCAGCTGCTCCAGGAAACAGAGCAGCTGGCGGTCGCGGCCATCGCGCACCAGCACGGTTGGCACCTCGCCAGAGGCGTCAGCGGTAGCGGGCCTGTCGCTGCCTTGCGAACCCATGGGTTGGATGCGGATCTGATCTCAGGATGATGCAGCGTCTGCCGCCTGGCCAGCGGTGATGGTCTGCGCCGCCACTGGCTGTGGCTCCGGCCCCTCCCGCAACCATTGCTCGAGCAACAGGGCAGCGGCGGCACTGTCAAGGGCGCCGCTGCGGTCGCCATGGAGGCCGTGGCGTTCGGCCGCAGCCCAGCTGCTGCTGTGTTCGTTGACCCAGGCCAGGGGTAGATCCAACTGCCGCGCCAGCCGCTCGCCGTAGCGGCGGCAATGCCTGGCCTGGGTGGTGGGCACCCCGGCCTGATCGAGCGGCAGCCCAACGATCAGCCCGCACACCCGGCGCTGGCTGATCAGCTGCTGCAGGTGTTCCAGGTCAGCGGCAAAGCTGCTGCGCTGCAGAGCAGGAAGCGGCGTGATGCTGATGCCCAGCGGATCACAGCCCGCCAGGCCAATGCGGCGTCGGCCCACATCGAGCGCCAGCACCGACCGGGGTTCGGGAGCGCCGTGGGCGATCGTCACGCTCAGCGCGGCAGCAGCGGCGTGGGCACGGGCCGGCGGCGCGGCTGCAACTGGGCCAGCACAGCCTCGAGGCGCCTGTTGGCCTGGCGTTCAACGTTCGGCAAGGCCTGGCGTCGCCACAGGCTGCGGGCCATCAACACCCGTTCGCCGCGCTGCTGGGCGCCGAGGTGTTGGAGCCACTGCAGGCGATCGTGGTCGTAGGGATCGCTGCGCAGCCACAGGGCACCGGGCTCGGCCAAGCCATCGCACAAGCGCTGCAACAGCAGGGTTGTCGCGGGTCCATGCAGCTGGGGCCAGTGGGGATCGACCGTGAGCTCAATGTCGTGGCCACCACCAGGGTGCTCGCCCAGCCAGCGCACGCCGGCCACAGCCCCCTCGCGGCTGGGATCGACCAGCAACCAACCCTTGCCATGGCTCTGGGTCAGCACGTCGTCGCTGCGGCGATCGAGGATCTGGCGCAACTGGGCCGGGCAGACAATCTGCTCGAGATGCCACAAGAGTGGAGCGGTGCGGCGATTGAGCGGCATCCATTGCAGCTCGCCGAGGCCGCCCGCAGCGGCTGCAGCGCTGGCGGCAGCGGCCTGCCCCCCCGGCGACCAGCACCATATCTGGTCCTGGCGCAGCGGCTGAAACCCCTGCTCCCGCAGCACCGCCAGACGGGTGCAGTCATCACTGGCGGACGACGCCACCCAGCTGGTGGAGGCAGTGCGTTGCAGGGCCGCCTTGAGCAGGTCGCTGCTGAGCTCTTGGCGCCTGGCGCTGCTGGTGGTGCGCAGGTGCGCCACCTGCCAGCAGCTGCCAGCGCGGTTGAGGCGACGACAGACCACCAGGCCCAGGGCCGTCT
>Ga0194123_10004906_pt1 | contig 14776 bp, 11 predicted proteins | sample TA2MahsurfametaG_5_FD_155479 | JGI IMG/M metagenome (GOLD analysis project Ga0194123, IMG submission 155479) | Freshwater microbial communities from Lake Tanganyika, Tanzania - TA2015023 Mahale A surface | ecosystem: Environmental > Aquatic > Freshwater > Lake | place: Tanzania: Lake Tanganyika... | reverse complement strand
GCAGCCTTCCGTTAGTGCTGTGGCAGTGGCGGTGGAAGCCAGACTTGATCATCTGCGTCGCTCCGGCCCTGTTCTGCGCACCAGGAGCGTTGTTGCTGAAACGGATGTGTGGACCACAGACGGTGGCATGGCTTCACATCCAGGATTTTGAATTGGATGCTGCCTTTGAGCTAGGTCTGCTCAAAGGGAAATGGATGAGGGCTACAGCTGAACGACTTGAAAGGTGGTTACTGAGAAGTTTCCAGAGAGTTAGTAGCATTAGCGAAGCGATGCGGAAGCGAGTAATCAGCAAAGGGGTGAAGAGTGAGTGCGCCGAGCTGCTGACTAATTGGGTAGACCTGAGCCTGATCTACCCAATTACGGAAGAACAAAGATTAAGCAATCCATATCGCAAGGAACTGGGAATAAAAGACAACCAATTAATTCTTCTCTACTCCGGCTCAATGAACAAAAAGCAAGGGCTAGAGTTAGTAGTACAGGCGGTGGAGGCTCTGGGAGATAGGGAAGACCTAATGTGGGTCTTTGGAGGGGAGGGTCCTGGAAAGACTGCGTTAATCGGCGCTACACGGCATTTGCCACAGGTCCGTCACGTAGACCTACAGCCTAGTGAGCGCCTGAACGATTGGTTGAATTTCGCCGACATTCATCTGCTGCCACAAAAGGAGGAAGCGGCTGACTTAGTGTTACCGTCAAAGGTCCTGGGTATACTTGCAAGTGGCAAACCAATGGTGGCAGCGTGTCCTTTGAACTCAACGCTGGCCAGAATAGCCGAACAAACGGGACGACGGGTCAATCCAGGAGTTGGAAAGGACTTAGCTAAGGCTATTGAGGAATTGTTGGACAATGAGCAGGAGCGAAGGATGCGAGGGAAAAGAGCACGCGAGTTTGTGGAAGCCAACAGCTGCATAAATTCTGTACTGGAAGGTTTTGAGCGAAGCATCCTTTCAGCAGTTAGACAGGGTGAAACTGAAAACGAAAGAATCAACGGGGGTGCTTAAGCTCATCAAGCTTAAGCTGTATAAAGAATTCATAAATAGCCTGGAGCAGGGCATAGGATAACCCAGAACGACCATCAAGGAAGCCACGCTTTAAAATATAAGTCCAGAAGAACTTAAGAACAGGGCGCGCCGGAAGATTATTGAATACTAGCTTCTGATAGAAACGACGTTGAGAAAAATGTGGAGCAAATAAGGCAGAACGCAGGACTAGTGGAGTAACCAGTGATGGTGCAGTGCTTAATTGTCGAGCTTCCAAAGTGCTATAGGTATTATGACGATCGATCCAATCATTCATGCCTTTGGAAAAAGGGAAATGGTCAATGAAACCATGAATGGAAGCTATAGGTCCATTGACGACCGTTACGGGATTGATGAGACGTTCGTAATGGACAAACTCGGGTCGGAAAAGCCGAATATACCAGGGCGTTACTTGAACATGCTTCAAGTGACGACCTCGAAAAAAATCACGCCGTCGCAGTTGATAGGCAACCGGCGCAGAATTCGAAGAATCAAGGTTCTTTGAATCTAGATTCGAGAAAAGGTGAAGGATTTCCTGGTATGCCTCAGTGGAAAGCCGTTCATCAGCATCAAGGACGAAAACCCATGGGTGGAAGAATGGTATTTCACGAAGACCCCACGTGCGGTGAAAGGCTTCGTCCCCACCAAAAGCAATCGAGAGATCTTGTCCCGGACGCCGTACAAACCGGGCACCAGCGTCTAGTGCTATGGATTCAGTTCGGTCTGTACTGTACGAGTCGTATACAATCAAATCATCGCACCAGTCAAGTGCAGCGAGACATGTTGGAAGTTCTTGCTCTTCGTTTCGAGTAAGAATAAGAACAGAAAGCATTATTCTATTGAGGAGATAATACGAGCGGGATTGCCGGCAGCTGTTAAATGAGGCGGAACAGATCGCGTAACGACACTACACGCACCAATAATTGCGCTCTCGCCAATAGACACTCCAGGCAGAATAAATGCACGAGCTCCAATAAATGCATGTCGCCCTACTAAGATGGGTTGCATTGTCAGGGACAAAGCAGGATCATTAAAATCGTGGCTAGCCGTGCAAAGATAAGCTTCTTGTGCCACAGTACAAAAAGAACATAATGTGATGGGTGCAATGCAGTATGCGTGTGCTCGATCTCCGATACAAGCTTTATACTCCATAGTTAAGTTCCAAGGGTGATCAATACGAGCTCTTTGATGGACAAAGGCTGAGGTATGTATAGATGCGCCATAAAGGCGAAGAATAAGAATTCTAAAGCGGTTGAAAGGCTTGGGTGTCCAACAACAAAGGAGGGTCCACGTTGAAGCCCATAAAAAAAGACGACAACGATATGCAAAAGTCCAAGGACTAGGCGTACAAGCAGGAAGACGAAAATTCACTTGGAGGGGGCATGCGTACGGGTATCGTCATGCAGTAGAGTATAAAAAAGCGCTATTAGCTGGCGGGAGATAGCACTAGGATGATGCGAATGACGCACAAGAAGTGCATGGTTAGAGAGGAATTCACGGTAAGAAGTTCTTTGAATGAGTGAGATGATTGAATTGGCAAGTTCATCGACTGCGTTTGTTGCACGATGATTAAAGATTAAACCATTATAACTGTGTATTACAAAGTCTGAAAAACAACGCAAGGAACTGACTATTGGAACTGCACCGAAGCACATTGCCTCAAGAGGGGCAACGCCAAAAGCTTCACCTTGCTCAGCCAGAGAAGGGTAGACGAAGATCGATGCATTTCGATACTCTTTGTGTAACTGAAGATCATCATATAGAGGGCCGACCCATTCAACATTAAGAGGTGAGGAAGAAGCAATGGCTTCGAGTCGGCGCTGATAGGACAGGCCACCTCCACCCTGCTTAATATCAACAGGGCCTACGATTCTGAGGGTCCATCCTGTAAGTCCTGAGGTGCATAGCCTAACAAATGCATGAAGTAGAAGGTCGATGCCCTTCTCCGGGTGAATACGACCACAATAGAGAATGACTTGTCGCTTCTTGGAAATATCTTCAGGAATATCTGGGGTGAAAGGAAGTGGATTTGGTATGACAACAGCATTATCCTTGAGAAAAGCACATTGATGAAGAGCCTGATCGTAAACAGCGGAAGAACAACATCTCAAAGCACTAACATGCTTATAAAGGCAAAGCTGTCCTTTCGGCATACGCTCAACATTAACAACAAGCTTGCCGGATAAAGGATTTGACATTCGCTGCAGAAGGGGCATAAAAAAAGTGTTGGTTATAAGAATATCAGCAGCAGGCAAAAAGCTCAAAGCACGTAGGGAGTACAAAAAGTCAAAGGTCTTATGAAGAAAGATATTACTTGGGAAATCAAAACCAGGGATGCGTATATGCCTGACAGAGTCGATAATTTCAAGGTGCGGTAATCCAGGGTATGTGCGGGATATTTGAACAACTTCATGACCTGACCTGGCAAATTCTTTACCAAGCTGAAACCAGAGTTTTTCAACAGCTCCGCCCAAGAGCGGGGGGACAGGAAGAAAAGCACCTTGGAGTATGGTAATTCGCATTAAGATAAGAAATAGAATTATGTAGAACTAGTTTCTGGCGGAATTCAGAATTGGCAAAAGCTTAGACGCAATTGACGAGAAGTTATATTTTGACTCAAAAAGGCTTTGAGCATTAACTCCAATAAGATAGCGTTCATGTTGAGAAATCGTAAGCCACCTATGAAAAGCGCTTGTGGTGCCATGCTGAGTAGGGGAGTGAACCAAGCCAGCGTTGGCAGATGCAACATCGTCTGAAATATTAATGGAGCTAGAAATCATTACAGGGAGTCCACAAGCCAAAGCCTCGGCTACCGCTATACCAAAGTTTTCTTGATGAGATGGCAAACAGAAAAGTTCGGCGGAGTGTAGGGCGCCCCATTTCAGTTCACCTGAAAGCATTCCGGTCCATGTAATACGACTAGCGATGTCTAGTTGTAAGGCCAGCTTCTGTAAAACTAACTGAAGTCCGACCTGATCAGGTCCTGCGATGACCAAATGGAGGTTAGGGTCACAAGCACATATGGTTGCGAAGGCACGCATCAATAAGTCAATACCTTTTTTCGGATGGATTCGACCCAAGAAGAGAATAATACGACTGTTGAATAAGTGAGGGTAATTAACGAGGAATGGATTTTGGCTGTGACTATTGCGAACTGGAGGTCTAGATGTGCCATATCCCACTACCAATTCATTGACATGATATGGTGAAAATGAATGCCTGGCGAGAGTGCACTCCCGTTGGGACGTGAACAAGACACCTCCAGCATCTCTGAGAACACGGTAATCACCAAGTTTCCAATAGAGACGTTTTTTTAAAGATTTAATAGGCTGATTAAGATTGAACCATGGATCGAGCATGCCATGAGGATATACATAGTAGGGAATATTAGACTTTAGGAATGCTCTCCTGCCAGCAATAGCATGATACTGCCATAGCCCATGGATAATTGCGACGTCATGCTTACGCGCATAATAGGATATTGTATCTGAAAGATCCCTGCGATATCCATAACCTGAAAAGGCTGGGCCTAAACCAGTGACAAGCCCTTTGACGTCAGCCAAGAAAGGGGCGTTTGGCGGATCAAGGCTGAGCACTGAGGTTGAAACTCCGAGCTCAGAAAGGTGTGGTGAAATCTGAAGAATGCCCTCAACTGGGCCTCCACCAGAAGGGTTAAAAGAATGAATTAAACGCAGTAGCCTAATTGGCATAAGCTAAGTGGCTGGAGGGGGGTAGTGAAGGTTGTGACTCGTGAAATGCAAGTTTCTGCAAAAAATTAACTAAGATACTGAGGAAGATTTACTGCGTCGGGCAAACTCACCAAGAACAACGAGAGACCAGGCGACGGTCCATTTAATCTGGTGGGAGGAGAATTTTGACCATTGTAGTTGAATCCATGATGAGTCGAGCCAACCAGAATCACAAAGCCATGAAATACGTTGAATAGATAAGTGGTGCAATGGACCTCTCATCCATGAGTCCATAGGAAGTGCGAAGCCCTTTTTACGGCGCCGAAGATAGAGAGGCGGAAATAGATCTGCAAATGTAGAACGCAAGAAACCCTTATTTAGTGATTGACAACAAGCAGGCAGAGCAAGTGCAAATTCAACGAGTCGATGATCCAAGAAGGGAACACGAATCTCCAAGCTATTAGCCATGCTCATTACATCAGCATCTCTAAGCAGCATCGGCTCAGTGTATCCAAAAAGCTCAGCCCAAGAAGTCATCCCCCAAATATTGGATGGTGGATTGAGATGGGGTTCCGGCCATATTAGCGGCGGTAAATGAGCCTGATGCAAGTCTTTATCATTGAGCCAACGACGCAATGCCAAAGCGAAATAAAAAGCTGACCAAGATGGAAGGTCGTCTAGCTTACGAGCAAGCGGAGGAGAGAAAACAGAAAGGAAAGGTAGGCGAATTGAGGAAGGTAGAAAAGATATTAATTTAAATAGGGTGGATAGTTGATGTGAGGGGTACCCGCCAAAGAGCTCATCGGCACCTAGCCCGGAAATGGCTACCTTGAAACCATATTCTGATATTGCTTGACTGATGATAAAGGTATTAAGTGCATCAGCGCTAGGAAGATCAAGGGAACAAAGTGCCTTCTCGACAAGTTCAAGACAAGTGTCCTCACTTATACAAACTTCATGGTGAGAGGTTCCGAGATGTTCAGAAAGCATCCTCGCACTAGGGCCCTCGTCAAAAGAAGGCTCAAAAAATCGAACTGTGAACGTGGAAATTGGGACGGAAGATAAAGAATTGGCCAAAGCCGCCAAGATACCAGAATCTAAACCAGAGGATAAAAAACAAGCAACTGGTGTATCAGACAGCAAGTGTTGGTGAACTACATCGGATAAAAGGCGACGCAACTGAACATGCGGACTATCAATCTGTTTTGCAAGAGATGAGCGTTTAAAAATATGAATTGATCGTGGCCAGTAGCAATAAGAACTAAGGCCATGCTCGGCACTAATAATATGATATTGTGCAACAGGCAATGAATATGCGGATCGATTCTCAAAAAGCCTGGGAGGCAGGTATGCAGGAGTGGAACAATGGCCAAATGACAGAATAGAGGAAAGCTCCTGTGATGTTATTGCATTTTGAAAGGGTAAGCTTTTTGACTCAGAGGCAAAAAAAAGTGTGGTAGTTGTGGAGCACATATACAATGGCTTGATCCCAAGCCGATCACGAGCCAAAATAAGCTGCGAATTATGATTGTCATAAGCTGCGAAAGCAAACATACCGATAAACTGATCTAGGAATTCAGGACCGTGTTCGGCTAGAGCCTCAACAAGAGTCTCAGAATCACTGTGGCCACGCCAATTAGAAAGACTAAGCTTGCTACGTATAGAAATATGATTGTAGAGTTCACCATTGAAGCTTAGGGTAATGCGACCGCAAGCGCTTGTTATTGGCTGTGATCCAGCTGAGGAAAGGTCCTGAATAGATAGCCGAGTATGACCAAGCCAACAACACTTATCGGAACTTAGCCAAGAGCCATGGGCATCAGGCCCACGATGCGCAATAGAACGAAGGGGAACAGCCTCTGCTGCACCGAATAGATGGTATGAACCAATAACGCCACACATAATCCTTGCTGTCGTGGGAGGGGTGAGATCAGCGGGGAAGACAAACCTAATCGTACAGATGATCTATAACGTTCTTCAAATTAAAAAGGACTCATAAAAGCATAGGCGCTAAGAATAGCAAGAAGGAGACACTATTGGGAAGCAATAATATTGAGGAAAGTACAGAGGAAATTATAGGGAACGAGAAGATCACCTCAACCATTAAAATGGATGGTTCGTACACGTGAAGCGAGAAACGGACTTATGTACTCAATTATACACAATAAATCAGGGGTTAAATAATTCTGCAAGTTCAGAGCGCAGTTTAGAAGAGTTTACAGCAAAATGCTCTAACAAGTAATCGGATAGGGCAAGGATCTGATCTCTTGACTCTCTCCATAGAGATCTTGAATGAAGTAATTTTGTGTGAAGCTCTGAGGAGTCTTGAAACAAACATACTGAAGGTAATGAGAATTCCTCATATCCAATGAAACGTGTGGTTAGCATAAAGGAGCGTGAGGCCATGATTTGTATAAGCTTATGAGGAAAAATATATGATGAATTCAAGATAGGCATGTGAGGGTTGACTAGCACATCAGATTGCAATAGAAGGCGATAGTATCTGTCATTATCTACAAACCCTGGAATTGAAATCCGGGGGTCGTAGGCTTGTAAGGTTTTGATCTGATCAGGAACAGGGCCTAGTAGATGCAGGCGATACGAATTATCTAATCTAGAAAAGGCATCAAGCAGAAGGGCAACTCCCTTTTCTGGCTCGTAGCCACCTGAATATGTAATGTGGGTTAAAGAGGTAGAAAAAGGATCTAATCGATTATTCAAGTGCAGAAGAAAATCTTCAGTCAGAAGTGGGGGGAGATAGAGAGAGTTTGGTAGTAGTTTACAATATTTTTGCTGGAGAACTGAAACCATATTTTTTCCAACGTATGTATATCCTGTAGAAACTTTTAGGAGTAAGTAAGTAGAGACATCATCCAAAAAGCCAGCAAGACCGGAGTTCTCTTGTCTAGCGTGGGGAAGATCCTCAAATTCAACCGTAACTGTGTTGGCTGAGAGTAAAAACCGTAATATCAGGAGGTAGATAAGATCTGTAAACCTACTGTTATAAATCCATATATGAAACTCACATTTTGCATTCTTACGTAGAGAGAACGCAAGACATATGCAACTAAGAAGTGACTGGTAAATTCTTAATAGGGCATTGTCTGAGTAGGAGAGTACATGACAAGAATTGGGATTTGGAGAAATATAAGGAATTGTACTAATTAAAAGTACAGAATCAAATTCATCCTGGAGAAGTCCGTAAACAGTGCCAACTTTTGCTTGACGACCAGGTGAAAACCATTTTTGTAACTTGGGATCATCGTAGGGAGCAATCAAGAGGAGCTTACGGGGTAACATATATGTCAAGGCAAGATATATTGATGAAGAGTAAGATATCTTGTCCAATCAAACTGTGATCTATCGGCCATAAGATTATTAGAAATTTCGCGACGCAATGAATCATTCTCAAGCAGCTCGTGGATAAATGAGGCTAGTAATGTTGGGTCATGATTTGGCAATAGTCGGCCATGTCGATAATCAATGAAGGCGGAGACTCCGCATTGAGGCGTAATAATGCAAGGTACTGAATACCAAAGTGCCTCAAGCGCGGCCAACGAAGATCCCTCTAGTCTTGAAGGCATCACATATAAGTCTGCTGTTGCTAGCATCTGAAGATAATTATCTTGATCCAATTGAGACGAAGCAAGTGAAATTTTTGGATAATATTGTTTTATACAAGTCAAGAGCTTATAATATACAGAGCGCAAAGTAGGTTCTTCAATGTTGCCAGCAAAATGAATGTGAACAAAAGGAGTCGATTTGCAAGAATCCCAAAGTGACATTAAATGATAAATAGCAGAAAATGAGATATCAGCACCTTTACGATAAGTTGCAGATCTGAAGATGATTGTAAGGGGCGTTTCCGTTAAGCAAACAGGTTGCAGATCTGTGGAACTTAATTTAATGCGATGATGTCTTTGATTCAGATATTCAGAGGTGTCTCCACCATAATGGAAAATTGCATGGCTCTTACTAGGTAATGACTCAAAGACGTGCTCGGAGGGCCCAAGTATATGATCGGCTCTTTTTAGTGCCAAGAGAGTACTGGAATAATTATGAGAGCTCTCCGTGACAGCAATAATTAGCTCGCAATATGTGGGCAGATTTTTAGCAATAAGAACCCTAGACTTGTTGAGATAGTCTTGGTATACATAGACACTTGGATTACAAAGTGTTTGGAGGAATATGTCAAAAAGAATAACAAAATACTTGAGATATAAATCTTCGTCGATGATCCGAGTTTTAAAAAGTAAAAAGGCAAAAACACCAACAGCTGTGATGGCTCTCTGATAAAAGCTAAGATGGCCTTGTGGCAATGGTAGCCGCCACTTATTAAAAAGGATTTGAATGGTTAGCGGAGGGCATAATATATACAGCGTTCTATTCGAAAGAGACAGAGACAAGCATGTAAAATATGAGTGATGCAGATGGGGATTAGCAAATATTATTTGAGGATGTCTAACATTAGATCTAGCCATAAATAATGCAGGGTACATTGTAGAGATTCTAATGACTATGCTTTACAGTCGGATTAGGTTGAACTATGGTGGAATCAGGAGGGTAAGCTCCGGAGAGAGTAACATTAGCGCCGATGATAGAACGATCTCCAATAACACTACCTTTAAGGATAGTGGCACCCATGCAGATCCAGACATCATCACCAATGTATATAGAAGCAGTACGTGACTTTTCAGTAGAATTGCGCCGAGCAAAAAAATCTAGAGGATGCATATCGTCGTCCATTATTACAACACCAGGAGCGATCATAACATTATCCCCAATTACAACACTTTTAGATGAATATATAACAACACCGGATGCACGAAAATTTTTGCCTATCTCAATGGATCCTTGAGGCTCTGAAAAGAATCTGCAAGGAGAGAGTATCCCAAGGGGATTTGCATCATAATGACTTAACAAGCATCCACTATTAATCGAGACATTACCCTTAATACATGGAATCCCAAAATAGAATACTTCACCAATGGATATACCCCTGCGAAGATTGAAAACTACAGTGATAAGGGGGCTGAGCAAGCGAAAAAATGCTCGTTTTATTTTTATATTAGTTGACATGCGTATGACCTCTTTTTAATAGGATAAAACGAACAAGAAAAGGAGGGCACACGAGTAAGGCTATTGAACTCAGAACGCAGTATATGTCTGTCATCTGCAGGCCAGTTAAGATCATTGCTCTTCGTTCAATGTCAGCGTCAAGAAACAGTTTTAATCGACCTTTGTGCTGTAAGTGCATAAGTAGGTGAGCTCGAATAGAATTACGCATATAGATGCTGAATACGGTCGGACTAATGAATCTATATTTCTTGAGGAAGCAATAAACATCAGAGATAGAAGAAAGAAGGTCGGAAATGCGGAATCTTCCATGGCGTGCATGATTATAGTTGATTACTGGGCTGCTAAAATAGCTAATTTTGTATACAGCCCCAGAAACGGCCTCTGTCACAAAAGGAAGTAGAACCTGGAAATATGCGTTTTTCATATATCTATTAAGTTGTGGTGAGATATCGCGTGAATGCTGGTGCCAGCTAGTCATCGGTATTATAAAAGAAGAGAATAATATGAATGGTAATTTTTGTGTTGCCAGATCAGATAGGGAGGAAGCAGAGTTCCATTCAGAGTATATATTGATTGGTGTAGGGGACCCATCACATGTAAAAGGAAGCATCAATATAGTATTGTCGCCAAGGCTTTGAAGATATTTGATAAGAGGTTCTATCTGGCTGACCACAACATCATCATCATCGGAAAGAAACCATAGGTAAGAAGAGTGGCAGTTATCGAGAATACTTAACAGATTGCCTGCATAACCAAGATTAGAAGAGTGCTTATGATATAAGTATCCTTTACTTGTAGCTGCTTTTCGATTTCGTAAGGCATGCCAATCGTTAGAGTTATCATGAACACGAACTTCCACAAGTCGTGCATATTGGAGTAGATAGGGATGGAGAGTAGTTAGAAGCCTCTCGAGCTGCGCTGATCTATTATATGTGGGTATACCTATTGTAATAAGAGGTTGAAGTTGAGTCATCCGGGTTGACGATTGAGGGCAGTCTGTTAAGAGAGTATTCTGTTATCGGTTCACCATATTATAATATTGATATAGAAATCTTGCATAAGAAGAGCAAAAAGTCAGACATGATCGCATGAACTTGAAAATGAGGGTAATATAATTTCTTTTGTCGCAGAAATGATTGAGTGAACGAATACCAGTATACCTCCAGGAGTCTTGTAAAAAGAGAGATATACCGATTGATCGAATATATTCAGCGATTTTGAGTGCATATTGTTTAGGCAGCACAGAGCAATCAACCTTTAAGATTGATTGAACAGTTGGGTCAAGATTATTGTATACCGAGGGGGCCTCTAATAAGGTGCTTTCGTAGAACCAGCGACTGCGAGTAATTGTAGGACAAGAGATAGAATTCCCGGTCCAGAAGAATGGCATACATATAAGCCGCGCAGGAGTATTAAATGATTGATATTGCTTTAGGCCTAATAAAGACCAGAGATATACAGAATGCGCTATGCCGCCAAGAGCATAAGGCTTATTAGGGTTAGTATTCAGGATAAGGTCTTGAGTTAGTCTATGCAATACTTCATTATTTCTGATGATGCAGGTTGAAATCTGTGAGGAAAGTAAGATTAAACAAGACTGCTCAACGTGATTAATTGTCGAGAATATTTCATATTTATTTGCATGCAAGAATAATTTCTCGATTATGGGTTTATGCCAATCAGGCAAAGACGCAGTCTTATGCCACATCGTTAGGGGCAGTATCTGATCGGGATATGGGCTGGCATATTGACAAGATGATCTTATACAGGCCAAGGTCTCAAAGAGTTTGACAAAATAACTTGGAGGAAAATAATCATTGTCTGATAGAAAATGAATATATTGACCTTGTGAAATAGAAATACATTTGAGAATATTCATATCAAAGCCCAAGTTTGATTTATTACAAACGATTGTCAAAGGAACTCCTGGGAAGAGGTTGGCACTAGTCCCCAAAATATATTGTGGAACTAACTGTTCAGGGCAATTCAACGTGATGATGACTTCAACCTTAATTTCAAAATCAATTGCTAGAGACCACGGGACCTTCTCTAAAAGGGAAATCTGCCTTTTAAGGCTTAGTCCTTTGCCAGTAGATGGTATAGCAAGTGTTATACTTATCATAGCTAATAGATATACTCTCCAATCATTGCGGAAGCTAACTGGATGTAATGCACAATATTGTTATTAGGAAGACTTCGCCCCACTTAATTATTGTGATTCATAGTTGATCATAGCTCTAAACTTGGAGGAGTTATCAACTAATTCGTTAAAGCTCCCATCGGCTTCAATATGTCCATTATCAATATAGATTATACGATCGCTGTTCTTTATGGATGCAAGTCGGTGTGCTATCATAATTATTGTAATATCGGATCTTAGCTTATTAATTGCTTGAAGTATTTCTGATTCTGTATTGATGTCAAGCGCGCTAGTTGCTTCATCAAGTATAATAATATCGGAATCTTTGTAAAGAGCTCTTGCTACACCTATCCGTTGTCTTTGTCCACCACTGAGGCGAATACCACGCTCCCCAATAACAGTTTGAAAACCATTGGTAGTAGATTTTATCATATCTAGTAGTTGTGACTGTTCGGCTGCGATTTGTAAGCGCTCATCATTAATGGAGTGAAGGTCATGAGCAAATGCAATATTTTCTGCAATAGTAGAATCTATTAAATAAATATGCTGTGGCACATGTGAAACTTTGGATTGCCAGCTGCTCATCATTTCATGAGAATGATTCAGATTGGATCCGTTTGCATAGATAGTACCTTTCGTTGGCTCTAGCAAACCCAAGATTAAATCAGCAAAAGTCGATTTTCCACATCCCGTTGAGCCCGCTATAATAATCCGTTCCCCCCTGAATATATCTAAATTCACATTCTTGAGAACTTCTTTGGAATCTACTTGATAAGAAAAGCAAACGTCCTCGAAACAAATTAGCGGAAGCTCTTGGGCTGTGTTATTTTTGCATGCCGATAAAGATTCAACTGAGGATAATTTTGGTGTAGTATCTAAATTATCAGAAAGGAATGGCATCAGACGTGCGATAGATATTTTTTGACTCTGCAAAGTATTTACTGAACCGTAGCATTGCTGCACAGGTCCGAGGATTCTGTATGATCCCAATGCCAGAACACCAATCATTGGGAGCTGAGATTTCAAGTTAATATCCGAAAAAGCAATAACGATTGCATATAATGCTACAGCTATAATTAAAAAACCCTCGATCAAATAACGTGGGCTTTGAGCTATAGAATTAATTTTAGCAGTTGCAGAACGATATGATTCATAAGACTGGTAATATTGATTAACGAAATAGTGCTCTGTTGAATCAATAATGATATCCCGAATACTGCCTATAGCCTCTTGAGACGTTTTAATGCTTTTCTGATAATTTGATACAAATAACGAACTATATTTAGAAATCGTACTGCGGTTGGCGATAAAGATAGAATAATAAAGCAATATTAGTAGTAATAAAAGTGGTGGTATCAACTTTGGTGATACTATAGTTAGTGCAATCCCTAGAGCAAGAACTAGAGTTAAATTTACCCCTAAAGCCAGGACTGCCTGAACCATATTTGACAATTGGTCAACATCATTTGTTAGATAAGCAAGTAGCTTACTGCTATTATTTTGAGTATGCCAGGAGTAGTGTCTTGATAGCAATGATGTAAATACTTTGACTCCGATATCAGTCGATATTGCTGCAGTTATTTTAAGCTGGTAGTGAATAGTAAAAATGCGCAAAAGCACGCTTATAATGACAATGACTATGAACGCGATTCCTAGCAGTAAGACTCTATACTTATTAGGCAAGTATTTAACAAAATTATTTGCGCCTTCAAATGTGACAATATTTGCATTGGAATCTGCCACTAGATTAAGGAACGGAAGTGTAGCGCCTATATTTACTACTTCGCAAAAAGCAGATATTACACTCAACGACTGCAAAAAACAGATTTGGGCGTGACGCCGTGAGCTCAAGGCATACCATATGAAGCCTAGTTTCTCAAGAAACTTACCAAATTTGCGTATCTTATATTGTACAAAAGAGATCAGCATTTTAATCGCCTATTCCGACTCGCCAAGTATTAAGATTAGCTGCTTCAGCAGAACCCAAATCGACTATTCCACGGGCATCAAATATCCATGCTGGCTTACGCATCACCAGCGAAAGCTCATGCCAATCCAACTCCGCAAAGCTTAACCACTCCGTAAGAATTAGTACCGCATCGGCGCCGGCAGCTGCTTCTAGGGGCGAACCCACTGCCTGCCACTGTTCATCCTGCGCTGTCAAGCCTAGATCCTCGGCTATCTGCGAAGCCTGTACCTTGGGGTCGTAGATAGCCAGCCGGGCACCCTCCTCAAGCAAATCTTTGCAAATCCGAATCGCCGGAGCCTCCCGGGTGTCGTTGGTATCGGCCTTGAAGGCAAACCCAAGCACCGCAAGCCGCTTGCCAGTGACTGTGCCAAACAACCGCTGCACCACCAAACGGGCAATGCGGTGCTGCTGCCAGCAGTTGAGATCCACGACGCTCTGCCAATAAGCCGCCACTTCATGCAGCCCGTAGTGGCCGCAGAGATACACCAAGTTGAGAATGTCCTTCTGGAAGCAGCTGCCGCCAAACCCAGGGCCAGCTTTCAGAAACTTGCCCCCAATGCGGCTATCAGCCCCGATGGCATGGGCCACCTCCTGCACATCCGCACCGGTGGCCTCACAGAGAGCCGCAATCGAATTGATCGAGCTGATCCGTTGTGCCAAGAAGGCATTGGCGGTGAGTTTGGAGAGCTCCGAGCTCCACAGATTGGTACGCAGGATCCGTTGATCCGGCACCCACTGGCCGTACACCCCCGCCAGCGCTTCGATCGCCGCCGGATCGTCGCCGCCGATCAGCACCCGATCCGGCTGCTCCAGATCGGGAATCGCCGTGCCCTCGGCCAGGAATTCAGGGTTGGAGAGCACCGCAAAGGTTTTGGGGCTGCCG
>Ga0194123_10004904_pt1 | contig 14786 bp, 15 predicted proteins | sample TA2MahsurfametaG_5_FD_155479 | JGI IMG/M metagenome (GOLD analysis project Ga0194123, IMG submission 155479) | Freshwater microbial communities from Lake Tanganyika, Tanzania - TA2015023 Mahale A surface | ecosystem: Environmental > Aquatic > Freshwater > Lake | place: Tanzania: Lake Tanganyika... | reverse complement strand
AGCGGTTGGGCAGGTGACTCACCACCAGTTGGCGCTGGTCATCGCACTGCAGCCAACCTTCATCGCGCAGTAAACCGAGCACCCGGGTCACCGTGACCCGGGTGGTGCTCAAAGCACTGGCAATCTCCTGATGGGTCAGGCGCAGATTCAAACGCAGACCACTTTCACAGGGCTGTCCGTATTCCTGGGCGAGTAACTCCAGGAAACCGCGCACCCGATCTTCGATGCGCCGCAGGCCCAGCAGGGCAATCAGGGCCTCCGACTGACGGGTGCGGGCAACCATCGCCTGCATCAGGGTGTAAGCGAGATGGGGTGAAGTGCGGGCCTCAGCCATCGGCAGACAGAGCAGATCGCAATCGCTCAGCGTGGTGGCCTCCACCAGCTCAAGGTTGGTCAAGGGCTCTCCAAAGGGTTCGTTTGGCCCCGCCAGGGCGAGAACCACATCCTCACCCTGCTCATTCATGCAGGTGAGCTTCACCATCCCGCGGGCCACGAGCCAGATGTGGTGGCGGAGCAGGGGAACACGGCTACCAGCCGTGAGATGAACCAGATCGCGCTGATAACTCTCTTCGAGGCTGCCGAGGAATCCGTTGGGGCTGCTGGGAGTGCAAACCATGGCCCGATGTGCTCGTGCGACCGCCGGACTGTATGGAGCATCACGCAGGCAGAAGCAAAGGTCCGATAGGTGTGCGGTTAAGGGTCGGTTAGCCGAGTAGGGCCTGATGAAAGGCCCGCCGCGTGCTGGAAGACAGCCACTGCTCCGACGACACCCGCCAGTGCTGCCAGAGGGATTGACGCTCGGAGCTCAGCACCTCCATCAGCGTTGGGCACGCCTGCTCCGCCTTCGCCAGGGCGCCGGCCTCGAGCGCCTGCTGAAACAACGCCAGATCGTTGAGATCCCCAAGCAACTGCTGCGAGCGCTTCAGGCGCTCCAGCCAGGGCTCCAGAACAGAGGCTGGCGAGAGCGACAGCCCATAGCGGCACTGCTTGATCCGCTTACGCAGGGCGTGCAGCTCATCAGGCACCTCGCTGCGCCATCCCGGCAACAGAAACAGATCCCCCATCAACTGACTGTGGAACTCCGGCAACCAGGGCTCCAGGGCCTCTGATGCCAGGGGAGTGAACTGAGGATCCCGCAACCAGGCCTGCAGGCGGGCCAGCAACTTCAGATAACGGCGGCCGCGCAAATCTTCCACCACCTCAGAAAACGCCAACCTGCGCTCCCTCCGCAGCTGCTTGCGCATCGGCTTGAGGGCGTTGAGTTCCGCCTCCGGCAGCCCCGGCATCAGCTGATGCTCTAACCGATCACGCAGCACATCCAGATCCCTGGCCAGACCAAGCCGGCGGCCAATCTTGGCCACACGGGTAGAGGAAACCCCATCGGGCAGGCGCAAGGCAGGCTCAAACTGCTGCAGCAGAACCGCCAGGCGGCGGAGCTGGATTCTGAGTTGATGCAGAGGCTCGGGTTCCTGATCCGCGAGAACACCCGCCTGGAGAGCGACCATTTGGCTCACACTGGCCTGAACCCGCTCATGCAGATAGGCAGAAATCTCCAAAGTTCAGAGAACGCAGCGGTTAGAAGAACAAACGGGCTGTTGGTGATCCCTCCAGCCGCAGCTGCTGCTGCCAGCGGGCATCCAGATCATCGGGGCCAGACGAAACAGAGCTGGCGTCAGCTGCGGGCAACGGAGCAGGGCAGGGGCCCCTCTGATCTTGAGGATCTGGCGAATCGAAACAGTCTGCAGATTCAACGTGACGCGACATGGTCATCGGCCTGCTACCCACAGGCTAAACACACCAGAATCAACGAGGCGATAGGCCAAATCGCCTAAACCAGTTCACTTGAAGCGAAGTGATTTTCAATGGTTTTGAGTGAATTAAGAAGCGGCCGATCGATCAGCGGCCGTGACTCCGCCCAGCGCGTCAGCTGCATCAACGTCACCACGCACAGGCCCTGAATCGCCAGGCACGACAGGGAGGGCAACAGGATCGAGCGAAGGGAGTTCATCCGGCGGTCCCAGTGGCCCTATTGGAACCCAGATCTCCCGGGCGAGGAGGTGCCGGATAACACCCAAGCGCCGTCAAGCCGGTCACCCAGGCCAGCACCCATAACCCATTCATAACGTCTGGGCCCTAAGCCAGGGGCAACGTGATGGAGGCGGCCACGGCGGACGCGAGCCTGTTTTTCAACCGCGAACTGAGCTGGATCGCCTTCAACCAGCGGGTGCTGGCCCTTGCTCTGGATCCAGACACCCCGCTGCTGGAGCAAGCCAAGTTCAGCGCGATCTTCAGCAACAACCTCGACGAATTTTTCATGGTCAGGGTTGCCTCACTGCAATCCCAGATCGATGAAGGCATCACAACGCCCAGCGTGGATGGGCTGACGCCCCAGCAGCAGCTGCAGGCGATCCGCCAGCACCTCAGCCCACTGCTCGATCAACAGCAGAACCACTACAGGCACCAGCTCAAGCAACGCCTGGCGGATGCGCAGATCCAGATCCTCGATTATCAGCAGCTCTCAAGAAAGCAAAAAGACTGGGCCAACAGTTACTTCTACAGGCACGTTTTTCCGATCCTCACGCCTCTGGCCGTTGACCCGGCCCACCCCTTCCCCTTCATCAGCAATCTGAGCATCAATATTGCGGTGTTGGTGAGGGATCAGGTCCACCCTGAAGGACAATTTGCACGCATCAAGGTTCCCCAGAAAAACATTCCCCGCTTCGTGCAGATCCCAGAAGAGCTGCACGGGGGCTGCTGGCCGCGCCCCATCCACATCTGCACCCCCCTCGAGCAGCTGATTGCCTTCAACCTGAGGCATCTGTTCCCCGGGATGCAAATCGAGGGGCATTACTTCTTCCGGGTCACCCGCGACGCCGACCTGGAGTTGCGCGAACTGGAGGCCGATGACCTGATGGAAGCCCTGGAGCAGGGCCTGAGAAAACGCAAGCTCGGTGGCGAAGTGGTGCGGCTGGAGGTCTCCGATGAAATGCCCAACGCCGTGCTGCAGCAACTGATGGATGGCATGGAGGTGGGACCCGAAAGCGTGTATCGCATCGGAGGGCCGCTCGGGCTCGACGACCTGATGAGCCTGCAGAGCATTGACGCACGCCATCTCAAGCACCCTGCCTTCTTCGGGAAAACCCCCAAGCGACTGCAACGGGCCCAGAGCCATGAGCAAAAACCCGGCCAATTTGAAAGTGTGTTTGCCGTGATGCGTCGCGGGGATGTGCTGTTGCACCACCCGTTTGATCTGTTCTCCACGAGCGTGGAGGAATTCATCAACCAGGCGGCCGATGACACCTCGGTGCTCGCCATCAAGATGACCCTTTACCGGGTCTCCAAGGATTCACCGATCATCGCCGCCCTGATTCGGGCCGCCGAGAACGGCAAGCAGGTGATGGCCCTAGTGGAGCTCAAGGCCCGCTTCGACGAAGACAACAACATCCAGTGGGCCCGCCAGCTGGAGCGCTCCGGTGTGCACGTGGTCTACGGGGTGATCGGTCTGAAGACCCACACCAAGATCGCCCTGGTGATCCGGCGCGAAAAGGGGGAATTACGCAGTTACTGCCATGTGGGAACCGGCAACTACAACTCGCGCACCTCAACCCTCTACACCGACCTGGGCGTGCTCAGCAGTGATGCCGACCTCGGTCGCGACCTGGTGGAGCTCTTCAACTACCTCACGGGATTCTCCAAGCAGACCAGCTACCGCCAGTTGCTGGTGGCCCCCCTCAATCTGCGCGAGCAGACCATGGCCCGCATCGAACGGGAGACCCGCCACGCCAACGCCGGACGCCCCGCAGCGATCAGGGCCAAGATGAATTCCCTGGTGGACCCCGCCATCATCCAGAAGCTCTATGAAGCCTCCCAAGCGGGAGTCGAGATCGACCTGGTGGTGCGGGGAGCCTGCTGCCTCAAACCGGGGTTGCCAGGCATCAGCGAGACGATCCGGGTGCGCAGCATCATCGGTCGCCTGCTCGAGCATTCCCGCCTGTTCTGGTTCGCCAACGACGGACAACCGGAGCTCTTTCTGGGCAGCGCCGACTGGATGCCGCGCAATCTCGACAGGAGGGTGGAAGCCGTGGTTCCACTCAAAGACCCCAAACTGACCGAACGCCTGGAGTGGCTACTGCAGCTCTACGCCAACGACAACGTCAGCGCCTGGACGCTCGCGGCCGATGGCACCTACGAACGGCAACGCCCAGCGGGCACCACCCTGGCCGCGCAGGAGGAGCTGATTGACGTCTGGTCGTCGCTCTAACGCCGAACCGAGCTGGAGCCACCTCGCCCTGCGTGCGCTGACAACTACAAATCAAACAGACTGGATCGACTGGTACGCAGCAGGCTCCAGAGCTTCTTGATTTCGTCGTAGGCAGCATCCTGCGTGATCTTTCCGTTGCCCTGAAGGCCAACGATCAACCCCACACGATCCGCAAATTGTTCGAGGTTCTGATGAAACAACAGCCGCTCAGGGGTCCAGTCAGCGCCGTGATAACCGCTGAAGGCCTCCATCGGAGACATCGTTCCCTCAGCCCGTTGAGGTGAGGAGGCATCAGGTTCAGGGGAAGGGGAATGCACAGGCTTCAAGCGTGAGAAGGAGGGCGGGAATCAACCAAAGCGGCCAGAGACATAATCCTGGGTGGCCTTCTGCTGGGGGGAATTGAAGATGGTTTGGGTATCTGCAAACTCTTCGAGGCAGCCCACCTTGGTGTCGCGATCAGAGAAGGTGTTCACGTTGAAGAAGCCGGTCATATCACTCACACGAACCGCCTGCTGCATGTTGTGCGTGACGATCACAATCGTGTAGCTGTTTTTGAGCTCATGAATCATCTCCTCGATTTTGAGCGTGGAGATGGGATCCAGCGCCGAGCAGGGCTCATCCATCAGGATCACCTCAGGATCGATCGCAATCGTGCGGGCGATACACAAGCGCTGCTGCTGACCGCCAGAAAGGGCATAACCGCTCTCCGAAAGCTTGTCTTTGGTTTCATCCCAGAGGGCAGCCTTGCGCAGCGATCGCTCCACCAGCTCATCCATGTCACCGGTGTAGCCGTTGATCCTGGCGCCGAAGGCGATGTTGTCGTAGATGCTCTTCGGGAACGGATTGGGCTTCTGAAACACCATCCCGATCCGGCGGCGCACCTCAACCGGATCAACCGTTTTGGCGTAGAGATCCTGGCCATCAAAGACAACGCGCCCGCTCAGGGTGCAGCCCTCGATCAGATCGTTCATCCGGTTCAGGCAACGCAGAACCGTGCTCTTGCCACAGCCAGAGGGGCCGATGAAGGCCGTGACCTTATGGCGGGGCACCCCCAGATGAACCCCCCGCACCGCCTCATTGTTCCAGTAGCGGATGCTGACATCTTCAAGGCTGAGGCAGGTTTGTGTAGCAGAGAGAGTGGCAGTCATGGCGATGCAAAACGAGAGGAACGAAACAGCGAATGGGGCTTAAACCCGTGTGAAGCGAGCAACCCAGCGCGCGAAGAGGTTGGCCAGGAGGATCATCAACACCAAGACAAACGAGGCCGCCCAGGCCAGGGCGTTCTGGGCCTCGTAGGGCATGATCGCGAAGTTGAAAATCAACACCGACATCGTGGCGATCGGGTTGAACAGACCTTCCGGCCAGAAGGGTGAAAACAGGGCCGTGAAGATCAAAGGAGCGGTTTCACCCGCCGCCCGGGCGATGCCGAGCACAACGCCCGTCGCAATCGGTGTGAAGGCTGTAGGAAGCGTGATGCGGGTGATCGTGACGAACTGAGAGGCCCCCAGCCCCATGGCCCCCAAACGCAATTCCTGGGGAACCAGCTTCAGTGCTTCATCGGTGGTTTTGATCACCGTGGGCAGCATCAGCACCGACAGGGCCACGCCACCGGCCATGGCGCTATAGCTCTGACCGAAGAACAAGCGGGTGCTGACGATCAAGCCGTAGATGAAAACCCCACAGATGATTGAGGGCACACCGGAGAGCACGTTCGTTCCAAAGCGAACGAATTGGGCAAACCAACCTGAGCGGGAGTATTCCGCCAGGTAGACCCCGCCGCCAACGCCCACGGGAATGGCGATCAGGCTCGCCACCAGGGTGACGACAATGGTTCCAAGAATGGCGTTACCAATGCCACCACCCTCGAGACCAGGCGGTGGCGGCAATTCGGTGAGCAGCGTTGCACTGATCAGGGAGCCACCCTTGAACAGCACATAGCCCAGCACCAAAACCAAAGGGAGAACGGCGATCGCCGAAAACACGGCAGCAACAGCCGTCAGCAGGGCATTCCAGCGATTGCGCGGCAAGGAAGCCTGGAACCGCAGCGAAGTGGGATGGCTGACGACAGCAGAAGGAACGAAGGCCATCGGAATCAGGCGTATTTGAGGCTGAGGCGACGCACAATCCACTGCGCCAGAACATTCACCACCAGGGTCAGCAGCATCAACACCAACGCCGCGTACATCAGCGCAGACACCTGAAAGCCATCGGCCTCACCAAATTGATTGGCCAACATCGAGGCAATCGTGTTGCCTGGCGCCAGAAGGCTGAGGGTGAAGTTGTTGGAATTACCGATGATCATCGTGACCGCCATCGTTTCTCCCATCGCCCTGCCCAGGGCGAGCATCACGCCGCCGGTGATTCCAGACACAGCCGCCGGAAGAATCACCTGCAGGATCGCTTCCCAGCGGGTTGTGCCGATGCCGTAGGCCGCTTGCCGCAGCTCGGTTGGCACCTGCTGCAGGGAATCGCGAGCAATGGCGGTGATGATCGGCAACACCATCACCACCAGGATCAAGATGGCTGGGGCCATACCAGGGCCCTGAGGCACCGTGGAAAAAAATGGCATCCAGCCCAGGCTGGTGTGGAGTAGCTCGAGGAACGGTCGAAGAAACGGCTCCATCACGAAGATGGCCCAGAGGCCCAGCACCACCGAGGGAATCGCCGCCAGCAGCTCGACCATCAAGCCCAGCACCTGACGAATGCGGGCGGGAATCAGGTTTTCTGTGATGAAGATCGCCGTTCCGACCCCCAGTGGCACGGCAATCAGCAACGCCAGCACCGAGCTGACGATCGTTCCGTAGATCGCGGTGAACGCGCCGTAGGTATCGCCGACCGGATCCCAATCAGACAGCACCAGAAACTGGAACCCGAAGCGCCCCATCGCCTCGCGGGATCCCATCAACACCGTGAGCAGGATTCCCGCCAGCACCAGCCCCACCAGCGAGGCGAGCACGATGGTCATCCAGCGGAACCCCTGGTCCGCCATCTTTTCCTGCGGGGGTCGCCGCCGCAGGGCAAACAGGTCGCCGGCAGGAGGGGCTTTCATTCCCTTAGATCACCTGCTTGCACCGTCTCACGCAGATCAACAGGTGTCCTTAAGGATGGGTTAAGGGGTTCAACGGAAACCGTTATGAATCACACCTGCTACACCAACCGTTAATCAGCCTTTAACGGATCCAGATCGAAGCGAAGCAAGACTGAGGCCAAATCAAGTGTGATCGATGTGATGAGCCGCGTGATTCATGCCCTGGCTCTGACCCCCTTGCTCACGGTCTCCATCAGTGCCGCGCAACAGGCACAACCGATCGTGATCAGCGGATCGAGCACCGTGTATCCCTTCAGCCAAGCCGCGATCAAAAGCTTCGCCCGCCGAACCCCCAAAACGGTGAGCATTCAAGCCCGAAGTGTGGGGAGCAGCGCAGGGTTTCGCGAGTTCTGCGCCGGGAAGGTTCCGATCGCAGCAGCGTCACGCCCGATCAACGCTCGAGAACTGGAGCAATGCAAGGCAGGGCGTGTTCGCTTCTACGAGCTGCCGATCGCCTTTGATGCGATCACGGTGGTCATCAATCCCAGCAACAGCTTCGCCAAGCAGATCAGCACAGCCCAACTGAAAACACTGTGGGAGAAAAAGGCCGAAGGCAAGGTGCTGCGCTGGAGCCAGCTGAACCCAGCCTGGCCCAACAGCACCATCAAGCTCTGCGCTCCTGGCAAAGACTCCGGCACCTATGACACCTTTAACAAGGTGATCAGCGGCAGCGAAAGCAACTCCCGGCAGGACTACACCGCCAGTGAGGATGACGACATCCTCGTGCGTTGTGTGGCCAACAGCGAAAACGCTCTTGGCTACTTCGGCTTCGACTATTACCAAAACAACCGCAGCATCCTTCGCGCTCTGCCGGTGAGCGGCATGCGTGGCACGGTTCTCCCCAGCGTGGCCTCCGTGCAGGGTTCGCGCTACCTGCCCCTCTCACGCCCTGTGTTCTACTACGTCAACGAACAGGCGATCCGAAGCAACCGAGTGCTACGTGCACTGGTGGATTCCACCATCCAGCAGGGAGCCAAGTTAGCCGAGCAAGCCAATTTGATCCCCCTCCAAGATTCCACCTACCGGCTGGTGAGCAGCAAGTTGTATCGCGAGGTGCTCGGGAGTTCCTTTGGCGGGCAACTCCCCATCGGCCTCACCGTTGGTCAAATCCTGGAGCGCAGCTTCGATGCCCAGAAGAAACCCCAGTTCCGCTAAATCACGCGCTGTTGTGTTCTGGGAGACAAACTGCCGCAGTTCAGCAGCGTTTTGTCTCTTCTAATACCCGAAGCAGTTAGCACCGCCTTAAGATCCTTTCAGATGCGGTGAATTGATGTTGGTGCAAACTGGCCACGGCAGCATCAGTTTTGTTGCCGGATGCTGCTGGGTGAATTCAGTGGCCCAGCCCACAGCTGTCAGTGCTCCTCGCGACGAGAAAACGGATCAACTATTTCAGTGGCGCTCATGGTTTAAGCGCGCGTCCGACAGTCACTGAGAGACCGGCGGGGCAAAGCGATACCCCAAGCCACGCACGGTCACAAACAGTGAGGGCAGCTCAGGGCGATCCAATTTGTGCCGGAGCCACCACACGTGCACATCCACGCTTTTGGCTTTGCCCCGATAATCCGCTCCCCACACCTGGGCAATCAACTGATCGCGGCTGAGCACGCGGCCCGGGTGAAGCATGAAATATTCGAGCAGGCGAAACTCGCGGGGAGTGAGGGCCACGTCAACCCCATCAGCCAAGACACGGCACTCGTCTTGAAACAGCTGCAACCAAGCCGCCTCTAATACACGGGGGCCAAAAGCCAGCGGGCGCAGCGGCAGCCGGCTGACTCGACGCAGCAAAGCTTTGCAGCGGGCAATCAGCTCAAGGGAGCCAACGGGCTCCAGCACCACGGCGTCGGCACCGGCCTCCAGCAGTGCAGCGCGCTCTCGCTCTCCAGCGCCATCCGCCAACAGCAAGAGGAGCACCTTGGTGTTGGCGCTGCGCCAGCGCTGCACGAGCGCCTGGGTGTCAGCCATCGGATGGCTCGCACTCGGGAGCTGAAGCAGCACCAGATCAGCCGCTTCAGGGCGGGGTTCTGGATCGATCAGATCCAGCAGCTGAGGCGGAAGGGGTTGCTGAATCACCCGAAAACCCGCCCCAAAAAACAAGGAGCACAGCTGTGCTCGCCGATCCGGATCATCAAGCACAACCCTGATCAGGGCCGGCTGAGGAATGACAGGCATTCAGGCTTCAGGTCGGAGCGGAGTTCAGCCAAAAAAAGAGGGGGCCCGAAAGCCCCCCTTGTCATCCAGGTTGGTCTCAGATCAGGCGCCGATCTTGGCCACAGCGGCCTTGGCCTTCTTCAGGATGTCGCCACGCAGGGGCACATAGCCCAGCTCATCCGCATCGTTCTGGGCGCGGCCCAGCAGGTAGAGCATGGCGGAGCGGATCTGACCGGCCTTGGCGCCATTGCCCTTCTGGTAAGCCAGGATCCAGGTGAGGGTCGAGATGGGGTAGCTCTTGGCACCGGCGGGATTGGGATCCTCACCAGCAAGATTGCCGTCGAGCGTGATGTTGTTGAGGGCAGCGGCACCACCAGCCAGGGTGGGCAGCACATAGTTGCCCGCCTTGTTCTGCAGGGCAGCAGCCTGGAGCTTGCCCTTCACATAGCTCTGGTTGATGTAACCGATGGAGCCTGCGGTGTTGCTGAGCACGCCGGCGACGCCTTCGTTGCCCTTACCGCCCACGCCCACGGGCCACTTCACACTCTTGCCTTCGCCCACTTTGCTCTTCCACTCCGAAGAGAAAGCGCTCAGGGAGTTGGTGAAGGCGAAGGTGGTGCCGGAACCATCAGAACGGTGCGCCACGGTGATCGGGCCCTTGCCGCACTTGAGCTGGTCCCAGGTCTTGATCTTGCCCAGGAAAATATCCACAGCCTGCTTCTGGCTGAGCTTCAGACCCTTGCAATCGGCCTTGTTGTAAGCGATGGCGATGGTGCCGCCCACAGCGGGGAACTGCACCACGCCGCGGCTCACCTTGGCGGCTTCAGAAGCCTTGATCGGCTCATCGGTGGCGCCGAAATCCACAGTGCCGGCCACGTACTGGCGCACACCGGCGCCGGAGCCCACCGACTGATAGTTCACCTTGACGCCCTTGGAGGCAGCGCCGGCAAACGCCCGTTGATAGAAGGGAGCGGGGAACGATGCACCAGCACCGTTGATCACGCTTTGAGCAGAGGCTGCAGCGGCGATGCCGAAGCTGGAGAGAACGCCGAAGCAGAGAGCCTTCTTCGCGAAGGACATGGAAAAGCAACCGTTCAGGAGCTACCTACCTCTAAGCAGCCGCGAACGGCGCAGAGTTAGGGGCTGGTTAAGGGTGCGTGAAATGTTGGTTGTCGCCTACAGGCTGGCGTGCGCAAAAGCACCAGAACCGCAGCACCAGAGGTAGTTTGAAGCCTGTTCAACTTTGCTGTTCAGGCAACCTCCATGAACAATCACCTCAACACCCTGCACCCCAACCCTGGATGGGAGTCAGAGCACAGCCCCATCGGCAAACACTGCATCCTTGAGCTTTACAACTGCAGCAGCGACAAGCTCAACGACGAAGCCTTTCTGCGCAGCAGCATCACCAACGCCGTGCAGCACGCCGGCGCCACGCTGTTGCAATTGATCAGCCACCGCTTTGAGCCCCAAGGCATCACGGGCCTGGCGCTGCTGGCTGAATCCCACCTCTCGATCCACACCTGGCCGGAATCGGGCTACGCCGCCGTGGATGTCTTCACCTGTGGAGACCACACGATGCCGGAGCTCGCCTGCCAGGACCTGGTGCAGGCCCTGGAGGCCGAGCGCCACAGCCTGCGCAGCTTCCTGAGGGAGACGCCCTCAGCGCTTGCCAGCAACACACGCGAAGCGCTGATCCCCTGAACCCTCAACAACACGCCACCGCGGGTGTGGCTCAGCTGCTGGCCAGCTGCCCCAGCCACACCCCGAGGGCCTCCAACGCCTCTGGCCGGAGGCGGTAGTAAACCCAGCGGCCCTGCTCCCGCGCCTCCAGCAGACCGGCCTGACGCATCACCTTCAGATGGAAGGAGAGCTTCGATTGGGCCAGGTTCAACTGATCGGTGAGCTCACAGACACAACGCTCCCCATCGGCCAGGGCCAGGGCCACCTCAAGCCGCACCGGATCCGCCAACGCCTTCAACAGGGGCAACATCTCCGCAGAAGCCACTGCAAATACCAGGCGATGCCAGAGGAAGCCTAACCAGCCCTTAAAGCATCAAGCCAGGTTGATGCATCAAGATTGGTTGATTGGTTTGTTTCCGGGTCATGCGCATCGGCGTCAACGGCTTTGGCCGCATCGGGCGTCTCGTGTTCCGGGCCCTCTGGGGCAGGCCCGGCATTGAGCTGGTGCACGTGAATGACTGCGGCGGTGATGCAGCCACCGCCGCCCACCTGCTGGCCTTTGATTCGGTGCACGGGCGTTGGCAGGAAGAGGTGCAGGCGAGCAGCCAGGGGTTCCAGGTCAACGAACACCGCCTGAGCTTCACGAGCGAGAGCGATCCCACGGCCGTTCCCTGGCGTGAAGCTGGCGTCGAACTGGTGCTCGAGTGCAGCGGCAAGATCAAAACCCCGGACACCCTGCAGCCCTACTTCGATCGGGTGGGCCTGCCCAAGGTGCTGGTGGCCTGCCCAGTGAAAGGTCAGGTAGCCGGCGAGGAGGCCCTCAACATCGTTTATGGGATCAACCATCAGCTGTACGACCCCAGCCGCCATCACCTGATCACGGCGGCCTCCTGCACCACGAACTGCCTGGCACCGGTGGTGAAAGTGGTGCAGGAGAGCTTCGGCATCAAGCACGGCTCGATCACCACCCTGCACGACGTCACCAACACCCAGGTCGTGGTGGATGGCTTCAAGAGCGATCTGCGCAGAGCCCGTTCCTGCCTGCACAGCCTCATCCCCACCACCACCGGATCCGCCAAAGCGATCGGCCTGATCTTCCCCGAACTGCAGGGCAAGCTCGATGGCCATGCCGTGCGCGTGCCCCTGCTCAACGCCTCCCTCACCGATGCGGTGTTTGAACTGGAGCGAGCCACGAGCATCCAAGAGGTGAACGCCGCCTTTGAAGCGGCCGCCATTGGGCCCCTCAAGGGAATCCTGGGCTACGAAAGCCGCCCCCTGGTGTCAGTCGACTACGTAAACGACAACCGCAGCGCGGTGATCGATGGGCCATCAACGCTGGTGACCGGGGGATTCCAGCTGAAGGTCTACGCCTGGTACGACAACGAGTGGGGCTATAGCTCCCGCATGGCGGATCTGGCCTGCCACATCGCCGCCCTGCACGATCGATGATGGGCGGGCTCCTCTCCGGAAAGACGCCCCTCTCGGCGCTGCAGCAATACGCGATCGTGACGGCTAACTACTGGGCCTTCACGCTCACCGATGGGGCTCTGCGGATGTTGGTGGTGTTCCACTTCCATGCCCTGGGCTACTCCACTCTGGAGATCGCCTTTCTCTTTCTTTTCTATGAGTTCTTCGGGATCATCACCAACCTCTACGGAGGCTGGCTGGGGGCCCGCTTCGGCCTGAGGCTCACCCTCTGGAGCGGCACCTTGATGCAGGTCACAGCCCTGCTGATGCTGATTCCTGTGGCGGAGAGCTGGCCGAAGTGGTGGAGCGTGGCCTACGTGATGGTGGCCCAGGCCATCAGCGGCATCGCCAAAGACCTCAACAAGATGAGCGCCAAGAGCGCGATCAAAACGGTGGTCAAAGACACTCCGGAGGATCAAGGCCAGGGGCAGCAACAGCTGTTCCGTTGGGTCGCCATCCTCACCGGCTCCAAAAATGCCCTCAAAGGCGTGGGCTTTTTCCTCGGGGGGGTTTTGCTCACCAGCGTGGGCTTCAACCGCTCCGTGGCCGCCATGGCTGCCGGACTGTTCGCCGCGTTTCTGGTGACGCTGGTGCTGCCGGCAGACATGGGCCGGATGAAGCAGAAGCCTGGATTCAGCGCCCTGTTCTCCAAATCCCGGGGCATCAACCTGCTCTCCCTCGCGCGCTTCTTCTTGTTCGGAGCGCGGGATGTCTGGTTTGTGGTTGCCTTACCGGTGTTCCTTCAGGCCGCCCTGGGCTGGAAGTTCTGGGAAGTGGGCGGCTTCATGGGGCTCTGGGTCATCGGCTACGGCATCGTTCAGGCCTCAGCTCCAAGCCTGCGGCGAAGCTGGGGACAAACCAAGCCACCTGGTGTCTCGGCCCTGGAGTTCTGGAGTGCCGTTCTCAGTGCCATCCCGGCGCTGATGGCCCTGACCCTCTGGCGCCAGGTCGGCCATCCAGGCCTGACGGTGGTGGTGGGTTTGGCGGTCTTCGGCGTGGTGTTCGCGATGAATTCCTCAATCCACAGCTACATGGTGCTCGCCTACAGCGACCAGGAGGCGGTGAGCCTCAACGTGGGCTTCTATTACATGGCCAATGCCGCCGGAAGGCTTCTGGGCACACTGCTCTCCGGCGCCGTCTTCCTGCTGGGAGGCCTTGAGGCCTGCCTCTGGATCTCAAGCCTGATGGTGGCTCTGGCCTTTGCGGTGAGCACGCGACTGCCCAGCCCCAATCCCTCATAGGGAACGAAACAAGCGTTGGATCCGCTCACTCTTCTGAGGGCAGAGCTGCGGCGCATACTCACGCACCGCGGCGGTCTCCACGGCAGCAGCCGGGATGCCCGTGAGATTGAGACCCGCCTGCTCAAAGCGATCCGCCAGCTGGCTCTCCCGATTGCGCATCACCTCTGGTTGATCGAAATGGGCACAGAGCATTTCGGCATACAGGCGAGCCGCACAGCCGCTCTGCCCATAGCGCTCCAGGCAGCTTTGCGCAGAGACAGGAAGAGCCGGCAACCCCAACAGGGCCAGCCCCAGGCCCAATCGCCAGATCGGGAACCCCAGCATCAGCGGAAGTTCTCGGGCTTGCAGCTGAGGTAGCGCTGCATCTGCTCCTGGTTCAGGCTGAGGGGATCACCCGGACGCAGCAGATCAGGACTGATCGTGCGCAGCTGCTGCGCCAGCTGATCGCGCTCCTGCACCGCCGCGGCCTTGCGTTGGGCCCTGGCCTGCTCCCACACCTGCCGGCGCTCCGCTTCGCTGCGCGTCCACGCCGCCACAGCGTCGTCATAGATCTGTTGTTCCGTTTCCTGGTCATAGATGGTCAGGAGCCTCTGCTCTTCTGGATCCAGAGGCAGGGGCGGCATCACCGGCACAAAGCGCTCCGCCGCGATGGCCTGAAGGCGCGTTTGCGTATCGGCGAAACGCTGACGCAACAGAGGCAGGCTTTGGCGATAGCGCCGGCACTGCTGCAGGGCCTTGCGTTGCAGTTCCTCTGCCTTCGAGAGGGTGGGATCGACCGGCTTGGGGCGCCGACTGGAGCAGGCTCCGAGCCAGAGCACCAGCATCAGCGCCGCAAGAAGCCGAGGGAATCGGATCACCGTGATCCTGGAGTTCCTATCCATGTTGTCAGCCGCAGGCTCGG
>Ga0194123_10004903_pt1 | contig 14789 bp, 3 predicted proteins | sample TA2MahsurfametaG_5_FD_155479 | JGI IMG/M metagenome (GOLD analysis project Ga0194123, IMG submission 155479) | Freshwater microbial communities from Lake Tanganyika, Tanzania - TA2015023 Mahale A surface | ecosystem: Environmental > Aquatic > Freshwater > Lake | place: Tanzania: Lake Tanganyika... | reverse complement strand
TAAAGAATGACTATGAGCCGGTAAATTTGCAGTTGTAATAGTCAATGAATTTATAAGTGTTCCTCCAACAGTATTAACATTTGCGGTTGTTCCAGCTAAAATAAATCTAGCAACTAAATTCGGGGAAACCACTGAACCATAAGTATTTCCATTGCATAATCCCCAATTAGTTGGTACAGTTGTTCCACTCCACATTATAATACCTCCGATTGGAATAGCTGTATCAACATAACTCTTCGTAGCAGCATCTTGTGCTAAAATAGGATTTGCCATATTATTTATTTGTGTATTGTTCATGTTTATTCCATTTCCAAAACTTCCTGTACTTCCAACTGTTAAACTATTTGAAATAAATCCAGTTGTTCCAACAAATAAACTATTTCCAGCGTTTAATGCACCTATACATGAAATATTTGCAGCAGAACTAATATTTCCACCGCTAGTAATATTTCCATTGTTCGAAATATTTTGACCAACTGCTACATTTCCTAACACCTGTAAATTTGTACCAAAATATCCACTTTGTCCAACAATTAAACTTCCAGACGTACTCATTGTTCCAGTAAAACTAGCTGTTCCTCCAATACTCAAATTTCCTCCAACTACCAAATTACTTCCAATATATCCAGTAGTTCCAACATATAAATTATTATTTGTTAATAAAGCTCCAACATAGATACCAGTACCACCAATATTAATATTTCCAGTAACATTTAAGTTTCCATTTAATTGAGTAGTACCTGTAACTGTTACATTTCCATTGAGTGTTGAATTACCAAAAACACTAAAATTTCCTAAAATATTTGAATTACCTCTAACATCTAATTTATATAATGGCGCAGTAGTTCCAATACCAATATTTCCAGAAGTATCCACCATTAACCAAGGTCCAGTTCCTCCAGTAAAAATACCAAAATTAGTTGCACTAACTGTACCAATCTGACAAGGAACAGTGTAACTATTATTAATAAATGTACTATATATTGTTCCACTATTTTGATAAACAATTCCATTTCCAGAACCTAAAACATGTAACTGATATTGAGGATTAGTATTATTTATTCCAACGAATCCTGAACTATTCACAACAATATCATCAACTGCATTGTTTGTTCCTAAAATTAGATTTCCACCCAAAGTATTTTTAATAGTCATGTTGCTTCCATCTCCACTGATAATGGATGAATATCCAGTAGGTCCACTTCTGGCTCCTAATACAACCGAATATGAACTTCCATTACTAATTCTCGCATTTCCATTTAAATCAAATCTATATAATGGAGCAGAATTATTAATTCCAACATTTCCACTTGTGTCAATTACCATAGCAGCCGCTGGGTCACCAGTCGCATCCCCATTTGTGAAAAATCCTAATGTTGAATTAGTCTTAGTTCCAAATAGACATTGAACAGGAGAAAATCCTGCATTAACGAATGTTCCAATTATAGCAGTAACTCCTGCAATTGTATTTTCATGAATTAAACCATAACCACTAACATTTACATCCAAAGGTGAAATTGGTGATATCTTCCTTATCCCCAAATTACTTGGAATATAAACACTTCCAGTAACTCCTAATGTCATAGTATTTGCTCCAACACCAGTAAAACCACCAATAACTATTTCATTAGAAACAGTTGAACTTGAAGATGATGAATTATATCCAACATATATATTATTATTACCATTTCCAAGCTGATTTCCAGAGTTAATTCCAACACCAATATTATTATTTCCAGCAACATTAAATAAACTTTGATAACCAACTGCTATATTTGAACTTCCAGTAACATTATTATACATTCCTTGCGCCCCCACTACTGTATTATAAGAACCAGAATTGTTCACCAATAATGATTGTGTTCCTATAGATGTATTAAATTGTCCATTAACATCTGATGTCATTGCATTATATCCAACCGCAACATTCGCATTATTACTTTCATGCGACTTTAATGCTCCAACACCTACTGATGTCGTAGATGTACAAGCAACATTTGCATAACCTAATCCATCAATACCAACTGATAAATTGTTACTATTATTTCCATCTCTTAAAATAGTCATGTTATTAAAGGTTCCATTATTGACTCGAACATTGCCGAAAACAGTTAAAGGTTCAGTGGGTGCATTTGTTCCAACTCCAACATTTCCAGCGGAATAATAAATATTAGTTAAACTAAAAGGTTCTAACTGCCAGAATTGATTTGCTGTTGAACCAGCAGGTCCAGTGACTCCTTGAGGACCAGTAGGTCCAGCAATAGTTGCAAGATTAGATAAATCACTTACATATAAATAAGTTCTATTATACCCTGTTCCTCCAGTAGGGCCAGTTCCTGGATAAACAGGACCAACATATAAATAGACAACACCAGTTGCAGTTATTCCCAATAAATTTTCTACAATAACAAACTGTCCAATATTTCCAGCAGTAGCTCCAGTATACCCAAACCATGCAGCTTCACTAGTAAATGTTTGGAAAACTGTGAAATTTTGTCCTGGAAAACCAGTTGGCCCTCTTGTACCAGTAACTCCTGTCGGTCCAAGAGGACCAGTTCTTCCAGTAAATCCAGTTAAACCTTGAATGCCTTGTGGTCCAGTTGGACCAATATTCCCCTGAATACCTTGAGGACCAGTTGGCCCTGTTCTTCCAATTCCACCAGTTGGACCAGTATTACCAGTAATTCCGGTTGGTCCTGTAAAACCAGTTCCTCCAGTTAATCCAATACTACCAGTAGGGCCAGTTGGGCCACCCAAAACTGTGAAAGATGCTAATGTTCCAGAGTACAAATAGGTATTATTAAATCCGGTTCCACCTGTTGGACCTGTTCCTGGAAAAACTGGACCAACAAAAAGATATAATTTGCTCAATGTTGTATCAGTTGTGTTTTCAACCAATGCAAATTGTCCGATATTTCCAGATGTTGCTCCAAAATAACTCAAAAAGGATGACTCCGTATAAAAAAACTGGAATATCGAAAATCCTGTTCCTGGAGCTCCAGTCTGTCCAATTCCAGTTGCTCCTGTAAATCCAGTTGCACCAAATCCAGTTGGTCCAGTAAAACCAGTAAATCCAGTTGGCCCAGTAAATCCTGGACCAGTTGCTCCGGTTATTCCAGAACCAGTTGGTCCAGTAAATCCTGTAACACCAGTAAAACCAGTAGCACCAGTAAAACCAGTCGGTCCAACAAATTGTGAAACGTTATTAACAGTTGTTGAAAATAAATAAGTATTATTATAACCAGTTCCACCAGTTGGACCAGTAGCTCCAGGTTGAACAGGACCAACAAATAAATATAAATATCCAGTACTTCCTCCACCACTTGTAAGTTGTACGTAAACAAATTGTCCTAAGTTTCCAGATGTTGCGCCAGAATAGCCAATAAAAGAACTATTGCTGTAAAATGTTTGAAATATTGCAAATGCAGTTCCTGGACTTCCAGCTGGACCTTGAGAACCAGTTGGACCAGTAACTCCTGTTCCTCCTGTTATTCCTGGACCAGTTGGACCTGTAAAACCGGTTGGTCCTGTTCTACCACTAGCTCCAGTAAATCCTGGCCCAGTAGCTCCAACAGAACCGGTTGCACCAGTGAACCCGGTAGCCCCCGTAAATCCAGGACCAGTCGCTCCAGTAAATCCAGGACCAGTCGCTCCAGTAAATCCAGTAGCTCCAGTAACACCAGTATTTCCTTGAATACCTTGTTGTCCTGTAGCACCTGTTGCACCAGTGTTACCTGTTCTTCCAACTAATCCAATTGGGCCAGTAGGTCCAGTCATGCCAATCGTTCCTGTAGCACCCATACTTCCAGTTGCACCAGTACTTCCGGTACATCCAGTGCTTCCAGTACTTCCTGTACTTCCGGTACTACCAGTAAAACCTAATTGTCCAGTCGGTCCAGTTGGACCACCTGCTGGACCTTGTGGTCCTTGAGAACCAGTGGGGCCAGTTGGACCACCAGCAGGACCTCTTGCACCAGGATTACCTTGAGGACCAGTTGGTCCAGGGACACCTGGAAAACCTTGTCCACCTTGTTGTCCTGGAGGACCTTGAACACCGGGTGGGCCGGGAGGTCCTACTATAAAAACATTATCTGTAATAACTTCGACAAATGTATATGAATTGAGATAACCAATATTTCCTAATCCAGGTCCTAAATATAAATATAATTCACTTATGGGTATTTCCGCATTGATTCCATCTTCAGTTACCAAAACATCTTGAACTATAACAAACTGTCCTTCATTTCCAGGATAAATTCCCGTATCAGTTAAAAATGCTTCTTTTGAAGGGAATATTTTAAAAACTACAAAACTTGTTCCATCTTGACCAGCTGGACCTGTTGCACCTGGATTTCCTGGATTACCGGTAGGCCCAGGAATACCAGGATTTCCTTGTTGCCCAGGTGAACCAGGGATTCCAGGATTTCCAGGATTTCCGGGAGGACCAGGATACCCATTCAAACCTGGGTCACCCCGGGGACCTGGACAGCCTCTTGGACCTGGAACTGGACAGTAATCACAGGAAGGAGCGGTTGGGGTGCATTTTTTGGTAACAGTTTTTGGAATAGTTGAAGGAGTAGGTGCACTAACAGGACGAAACGCACAAGTATTACTTTTTTGTTTTGCTTGACAAGGTTTGCAAGATTTGCTGGTATTTTCTGTATTTTCTTCTTTCTGGGTATTTTTTTGGATATTACTTATTGTTTCTAAAATTTCCAATCTTTTTTTCTCACGATTTTTATCCATCTACTATATATTAATTAATTTTTTTCTAAAAAAAAAATTAAATGATTATTTGAAAAGCATCTTATTATTCCCATTCTGGAATTCTTCTACCTAAAAATTTAAATAGTAATTCATTTGGTTCTTTATAATATTCACGTAATTTATCTATTAATTCATTTTCAATTTCTTCTTTATCATTATTTTTATTTTCATGAATCATTTCTATTTCTTTTTCATCAACGCCAAGAAATTTAAAAATTTTATTCAACTCCTCAACTGGATTTTTCTCATATTCCTCTAAAATAAAATAATGAATATTTTTGAAGAAACTATTTGCCCAAATAATATAGTTTATGTAAAAATATGAATACTTATTATTTTCAAAAAAATGATTAAAATCATTTAAATAAAAATAAGTTTTTTTTAACATAAAATATAAAGAAATTATTGCTTTCAAAGGATTTCTCATACAAATAATAATTTTCATTTCAGGATTTAAGTTATAAAGTATTTTTAAATTAAAAAGACTAGAAATTTGTAAAGGATTTTTACATCCATTTATTTTTCCGTCCCGCCAAAACTTCTTGAAAAAATATTTATTATTCGAATAATAATCAAAATTAATATTTATATTCAAAAAATAAGTTTCACATAAATAAATTTTTTGATTAAATAAATTAATTTTATTATGTTTTTCTAAACTTTTAGCGATTGTTGTAGTTCCACATTTTGGAAATCCAATTATCATAAAATCAAGTTGCATTAAATAATAAATTTAAAAGTTTTTTAAATAAAAATTAATGTTCTATCTCGATTCTGAAGAATAAAATTCAACTAAAATTGATAATTTTACATAAATATCTATTTACTTCAATATTCATATTAGAATAAATATATTACTTTTGATAAAATAAAATTAAATTCTATAAAGTTTTTGAAATATTAACATTGCTACTATTTATATTTATAGAATCAATTCAATAATTTTTTTTAACTTCAAATGTATAAACCAAATATTAATTTTTAATTTATTAGAATGAATCCATTTATGATATATTTATTATTACTTTTTGGTATTAATTCAGAATTAGGATATGTCCATGTTGCAGGAAACATAACTAATTTTCCAGTTTCTGGTTTTATAGAATAATTATTCCAAAATTCAGTTTCACCTCCTTCATCAACATCATTTAAATACCATGTATATTTAATAATTTGATTTCCGTTTACAAATCTTTCCCCCTTTTCATTTATAAAAAAAGATTCAAGATGATAATCTAATCTTCCTTCATCTTTATTAAACTTAAAAATTTTAAAACCAGTGTCTTTAACATTATTATTTAATAAATTTATTGTAATATTTGTGTTAAAAATATAAGCATTAATATATTTTTGTATATATTTATTCAAATTTTGAAATAAAATATTGTCTATATTTTTCCATTTTTCATCAGATTGTTCTATTTTATATTCCATATGTTCAAATCCAGATTCATTAATTTCTGAATTTTTTTGTTTATCAAATTTTTCAATAATTTCATCACATATTTCTTTAGATAATGCTTTTGGAATTATATAAATATACTCCATGATTAAAAACTAATATTATTTATTTTTTAAATTATTTTGATTATGTAAATTAATGTATAATAAGATGGAACTATATTAAATGGTGTTCCATTTCCAATTGGATTAGTATTTCCAGATATAGTAGAAGGTGAAGATGTTGAATGGGTATGTGTTCCAGCATCATTTACTATTCCTCCAATAGTACGTGTTGTACCTCTATTATTTGGTTGACCACCACCTGCTGTTGTAATATATAGATAACCTGAACCATCATATGCACGAGTCATTTGTAGACTATGATTATGATTTCCTGCACTATTTACAGTAACAGTTGTACTAACACTTGCTACTCCATTTGTTAAAGAATGACTATGAGCGGGTAAATTCGCAGTTGTTAAGGTAACAGTATTTGAACCTCCCTGTGCTCCTGCGGCTGAACCTGCCAAAATAAATTTTGAAAGTAAATTTGGTGATATTATTGGACCTGTTGGTGAAGAATAAGTGCTACCATCACATAGTCCCCAACCAAGTGGTATTGCAACTCCTGACCACATGACAATAGTTCCTAAAGGAACCTCACGGTCTGGTGTTGTCCATGTACATGCACCTCCTCCACTTGAAGTTAATACTTGTCCTGCAATTCCAGATTGATTATTTAATTGAATATTACTTATAAAATTTGCTGAGCTGTTAAAAGTAGCTGTATTGTTAACCGTTAATCCAGCATTAGCAGTTAGCAATCCAGAAAAATATCCATTTGTAGCTGTTAATCCTCCAGCAGCAGTTAGCAATCCAGAAAAATATCCATTTGTAGCTGTTAATCCTCCAGCCGCAGTTAGCAATCCAGAAAAATATCCATTTGTAGCTGTTAATCCTCCATTCGCAGTTAACAATCCAGAAAAATTGCCTGTTGTAGCTGTTAATCCTCCAGAAAAATTTGCAGTTGTTCCATTTATTCCGCCGTTTGCAGTAAGTAATCCAGAGAAATTACCGGTTGTCGCTGTTAAACCTCCATTCGCTGTAAGTAATCCAGAGAAAGTACCAGTTGTAGCGCTTAAACCTCCATTAGCAGTAAGTAATCCCGAAAAATATCCATTTGTAGCTGTTAAACCTCCATTCGCTGTAAGTAATCCGGAGAAATTACCAGTTGTGGCAGTTAATCCTCCAGCAGCTGTTAGTAATCCACCAAAATATCCGGTAGTTCCAACATATAAATATCCAGCATCATAAATTCCAGTAGTATAATATCCAGTAATTCCAAAAATTCCTCCAGATGCATTTATAGTTCCATTAACATCAAGAGTATATTGTGGATTTGAATTTAAAATACCAACCCTATAAATTAAAGGACTTGTTTGTTCAAAATAAATTACGCCTTGATTATTTGTTCCAATTTCAACATAACCACTTAATGAATTCATTATAATCATATTTGTACCGTCTCCTCTTATTGAAGAACTAAAATTTGTAGCACCTACATTTCCTAAGTATAAATTATAGCTAGTTGTTGCACCAATTCGAGCATTTCCATTAACATCCAATAAATATTGTGGTCCAGTGGTTCCTATTCCAATATTGCCCCCAGCATTAATTGTTAATCTAGGTATAGGGTCTCCACTATTTTCATTGACGAATAAAGCAAATGGGTCATCATTAATTGTTCCTATTTGACAATTTACTCCACTGGGATTACTCTTATTATAAATACCTATTTTTCGTCCGTCAATAGAATGGACTAATCCCATGCCATTCACTTGTCTAGTTATTTCTACAGGATAAATTGGTGCAGTAGCTCCAACACCCAATGATAAAGGTGTATATACTTTATTCGCCCCTAATGTCATCGTATTACTTCCTACACCAATATATCCATATCCAATAACTACCTCATTTGTTGCTGCACCAGAAGATGCTGAAGTAGCTGAACCTAAATAAATATTGTAGTCACCAGTAATTAACCCAGTACCGGAACTTGCTCCAATACCAATATTATTTTGTCCAGTAGTTAGATTAAATAATGATTGATATCCACAAGCTGTGTTATTATCTGAATTGCAAATAAGTAAACTTTGAGAACCCACTGATGTGTTGTAATCATGATTAACTGCTGCTAATGAATTATACCCGACTGATACATTATGTTTTCCACTAACATTATTAGCCATTCCAGAGTAACCTACACATGTATTAAATGAACCAGTTGTTGTATTTTGCATTGAACCTAAACCAACACTTACATTATTTGTACCATCAACAATACTATATCCTAATGCGTTAGAACCGATAGATAAATTACCTAAAACATTACCATCGTATTGAATTTTTAGACCATTGTAATTTCCGCTAGAATAAACATTTCCCTCCACCCAAAATGCAGTTGTATTTACTATTGGACCTAAAGGACTAGCAACACCTACAAAAACCTTACCTGCATCGTAATATATATTTCCAGTGCTTCCAGGTTCTAATTTCCAAAAGTTATTTGCTCCAGTCGGACCAGTAATCCCTGGACCAGTCGCACCAGTAGGTCCAGTAACTATATTAATTGCCGCTAATTCACCAGAAAATTTATATGTTCTATTATAACCAGTTTGACCAGTAGGACCAGTACCTCCTGGTCCTCCAGCTCCAGTTTGAACAGGTCCAGTAAATAAATATAAATCAGAATAAGCAGTCAAGCCAATCGTTTTATCAACTATTACAAACTGACCTAAGTTTCCAGATGTAGCTCCAGAATATCCTAAGAAAGCAGCTTCTGTTTGAAAGAAATTAAATACTATAAAACCCTGACCAGGTTGTCCAGTAGGACCAATATTTCCTGTAGGTCCAGTTCTTCCAGTTGGTCCTGTTTGTCCAGTTGGTCCAGTCGCACCTACTCTTCCTGTCGCTCCTGTCTTTCCGGTTGGTCCAGTAACTCCAGTGTTTCCAGTAAAACCTGTTGGTCCAGTTCTTCCAGTATATCCAGTAAATCCTGTCGCTCCAGTAGGTCCAGTAGCTCCAGTTCTTCCAGTTACTCCAGTAGGTCCTGTATTTCCAGTAGGTCCTGTATTTCCAGTAGGTCCTGTATATCCAGTGTATCCTGTATATCCAGTGTATCCTGTTGGACCAGTAAATCCTAATCCAGTAGGTCCGGTAGGACCAGTTACAATATTAATTGAGCCTAGTTCTCCAGAAAATAGGTAAGTTCTATTATAACCAGTTTGACCAGTAGGACCAGTACCTCCAGGTCCTCCAGCCCCTGTTTGAACAGGACCAGTAAATAAATATAAGTCAGAATAAGCAGTTAACCCAATAGTTTTATCAACAATAACAAATTGGCCGACGTTTCCAGAAGTAGCTCCAGAATATCCTAAGAAAGCAGCTTCTGTTTGAAAGAAATTAAATACTATAAAACCCTGACCAGGTGGGCCTGTTGTTCCTGGAGAACCAGTTGGTCCAGTTACACCAGTCATTCCTGCTAATCCAGTTGCTCCAGCTAAACCAGTTGGTCCAGTTGCTCCTGTCAATCCAGGTCCAGTAGGTCCTGTGGAACCAGGTATTGAGTCTAATTTTCCAGAATAAAGATAAGTATTATTGTAACCAGTGCCACCAGTAGGACCTGTTCCTGGATATACTGGCCCTACAAATAAATATAAATCAATAGATGAAATACCTCCTTTGGTTAAGTAAACAGTTACAAATTCTCCAATATTTCCAGAAGTAGCTCCAGTAAATCCAAGAAAAGCAAGTTCATTTGTAAAAGAATAAAAAACTTCTAAATTTTGACCTTGTGGTCCAGTAGCTCCAGTTCTTCCAGTAGCTCCAGTAAATCCAGTTGCACCAGTAGAACCACTCGGTCCAGTAGCTCCAGTTCTTCCAGTTGCACCAGTAGAACCAGTCATGCCAATATTTCCAGTAGGTCCTGTCACACCAGTAGGCCCAGTCAAAACGGCAATATCTGCTAATTCAGCAATAAATTTATATGTATTTCCATATCCTGTAAATCCAGTTCCTCCTCCAGTATTAACTCCTGGATAAGTTGGACCTACAAATAAATATAAATCACTAACTGCTGTATTTCCTTTAACCAAGTCAACAACTGCATATTGACCAATATTTCCTCCAGTTGCACCAGTATATCCCAAAAATGATGGTTGGTCATAAAAAACTTGAAAAATAACAAATCCCTGACCAGGTGCTCCAGTTGCTCCAGTTGAACCAGTACTTCCAGTAGCTCCAGTACTTCCAGTACTTCCTGTTGGTCCTGGAATTATAACAAAATCTCCAACAAATTTATAAGTATTTCCATATCCAGTATATCCAGTAGCAGCAGGTCTTGTTCCTGGATATACAGGACCAACAAATAAATAAAGTTCACTTATAGCAGTTAATCCTGAAACATCGTCTACCAAAACAAATTGTCCTATATTTCCAGAAGTTGCTCCTATAAAACTCTGGAATGATTGTTCATTTGGAAAAATAGCAAAAATTACAAATCCCTGTCCTGGCACTCCAGTAGCCCCAGTATAACCAGTATATCCTGTATATCCTGTTACTCCTTGAGGACCTATTGGACCAGTAAATCCTCTGGGACCAATAGGTCCAACCGAGCCTGTTGGTCCGATGGACCCAGTAGGTCCAGTAAATCCGGTATCACCGGTATATCCAGTATATCCTGTATAACCATAAGGTCCTGTACTGCCAGTAACACCTGTATCGCCTTGTATTCCAGGGGGGCCAATTTGTCCAGGATTTCCTTGTTGACCTCTGGGTCCTGTATCTCCACGTGGACCTGGGCAACCGCGTGGGCCAGGGCAACAACAAACAACATTTTTGCAGGAATTGCATGCTTTTGAATTATTAGAAACGGCTTTAATTTTTTTTTTAATATTTTGTACTGAAAAATATTCTTTTCCTTTGTCTGGAACATTATCTGGAATTTCAACTTCAGGTAAAAAGATTGGATTTTCATCTGGATTTATTTTTTTTGCATTTTTTGGATAAAAATCTTTTCTTTCTGGGTTAGATTTACTTAAAATTACAGATTCTTCAAAATAAATAGGCTTGAACTCAGGTTCTTTTTCTGGTTCTTTAATTTCAGAAAACAATCGCGGATTATTAACTGCTCCTTTTTTTTCTATTTTTATAGTTCCCTGTAAATATATATTTTTTTTATTGGTATCCATACTAGTACTAATTAATTTTTTTTCCTCTCTTTTTTCGTCTGGATTTCTTCTTGTTGAATCAAATTTATCTGGTTTTTTATTTTTATTTTTATCATTCATATAATATTCACTGTTAATTTTTTTTTACTAAAAAAATTAATTAGAAAAATGTTCTATTCTAAAAAGAAGATAGTGTCCCACCGTATATAATCTGTATTTGATAATTATCATCATTAAGTGGAAAAATACTTGAAGGTAAATTACTTAGTGATATATTAATTGTAAACACTTCAGTTGGTAAGATTGCACCGGCCGAATTTTCAAAATAATAAATAATTTTACTTTGTAATGAACTACCCTTGGTAAATAAATTTAAAGGTAAAAGTTGTACTCCTGTTGAACTAATATTATTGTTTTCATAGTAAAAACATTGTGATTGAATATTATAAATAGTAAAACATTCCAGTCCAAAGGGATTCGATGTAGTTAATAAAAAATTAACGGGTAAAGTACCACCATTATTATTACTTAACGTATAACTACTATAAGGAGTACTAAAAGTATAGCTAAAAGAAGTATTTTCAGTATATGCATAATAATTATATGCAGAAGATACTGCGCCAATTGTATTATAAGAAATTGTATAAGGGACAGTGCCATTATATACAGTTCCAGAACCAGCACCCGTGCCAGAATTATTAAAAGTTAAATTAGCTACTGTTGTTGTCGGAGTTGTCCATGTTGGAGCATTAGTTCCTTGAGATGTTAAAACTTGTCCAGCAGTTCCTACCGAAGTAAATGCAGTAGTATTTGGTGCACTTTGATAAGGTACAACTCCAGCACTTCCTCCACTTATATTATTTGCAGTAACAGCTGTAGTCGCTGTTGTAGCATTCCCTGAAATATTAATGGCCCATGTGCCTACAGCTCCAGTCCCTCCAACACTTGGTGCACCAACAGAATTATAGGATAAAGTATAAGCAGTTGCACCATTGAAAGAAAAATTTGTATTTCCTAATCCACTTGCATTTACGGTTAATGGATTTAAAGTTGTTCCAGATGGAGCAGTCCAAATTGGAGGATTTGTTCCTTGTGATGTTAATACATATCCGGATGTTCCTGGATTTCCATTTAATTGTATTTGTCCCAAAAAGTTTGCAGTACTTCCAACAGTTAAACTACTTCCAGTTATTCCTCCAGCTGCACTTAATAATCCTGAAAAATACGCAGTACTTCCAGTTAATCCTCCAGCTGCACTTAATAATCCTGAAAAATACGCAGTACTTCCAGTTAATCCTCCAGCTGCACTTAATAATCCTCCAAAAAATCCTGTTGTGCCAACTCTCAAAAATGTATCTGAAAATAATCCGCCAACAAATCTTCCTGTTCCACCGACAGTAAAATCTCCAGCGATATATCCAGAACCTCCAACATATAAATTTCCATTTGTAAATATTCCTCCAGAGAACTGAGCAGTTCCTCCAACTAATAAATTTCCACTTATTCTGGCATCCCCATTAACATCTAATAAATAAGCTGGATTACTTGTTCCAATTCCAATGTATCCTGTTGTTCCTATAACTAATCTGGCAATTGGGTCGTCAAAATTTCCAGAACTATTTGTAAAAAATCCTAATTTATCATTAGTAATTGTTCCAAATTGACATGGTACTGAATTCGCACTGTTATTAAATATTCCAATGCTTTTACTAGAATTTGTTTGAACAATTCCAAAACCAACCTTATTTACCTGTAAATTATAAGAAGGAGAAGTAATTCCGATTCCAAAAGAATTAGGCGTATAAACAATATTTGCACCTAATGTCATTGTATTACTTCCTACACCAGTATATCCATAACCAATAACAACTTCATTATTAACATTACCAGAAGAAGCTTTTGTTGAATCCCCCAAATAAATATTTTTAGTACCACCAGTTAGTCCCCTTCCACTTGATGAACCTATACTAACATTATTAACTCCATTAACAACATCATATAAACTTTGATAACCAATTGCAGTATTTGTATTTGAATCTCTAGATGTATATAAACTTTGATGACCTATTGCAGTGTTTTGCGAATCAAATTCATGATTAAATAATGATTGATAACCAACAGAAGTATTTCTATCCCCAGAAGTATTTTTACTCAAACTTCTGTAACCAATCGCAGTGTTTTCACTTCCAACTGTATTTAAATTTAATGCATCATAGCCAACTGATACATTATAGGAACCATCAGTATTTGTTTGCATTGAACCAACACCAACACTAACATTGTCAGTCGCAGCACCAATAATTGCATTTCCTAATCCAAGATTACCAATTGATAAATTATCATTTATATTTCCATCGTATAAAATTTTTAGTGAGTTAAAATTACCATTATCTAGAACAATGCTTCCAAAAATATATGTCGCAGCTAGATTTGCATTTGGATTGGTTGGTCCTCCAGCAGTTACTCCAATATCAACTCTTCCAGCTCCATAATAAATATTATTTGTACTTTCAGTTTCTAATTGCCAAAATTGCTGTCCAGAAGGTCCAGTCGGACCAGTAAAACCTGGACCGGTTGCTCCAGTTGGACCGGTAACGACAGCAATGGAAGATAAAGTACTCACAAATTTATAAGTATTCCCATATCCAGTATACCCAGTAGCAGCTGGATTTGTTCCTGGATATACAGGACCAACAAATAAATATAAATTAGAATAAGATGTTAATCCAGCAGTATAGTCAACGATAACAAATTGTCCAATATTTCCAGAAGTAGCTCCAGTATATCCTAAAAATGAGGGTTCATTATAAAATATTTGAAAAACAGTAAATGCTTGTCCAGGTGCTCCAGTCGCACCAGTTCTTCCAGTAGGTCCAGTAAAACCAGTAACTCCAGTTGGCCCAATACTACCAGTTGCTCCCAAACTTCCTGGATTTCCTTTAGCTCCAGTTGGACCCCTATCACCCTTTATTCCTGTTGCTCCAGTTGCCCCTGTAAATCCAATTCTTCCAGTTGCTCCAGTTGCTCCGGCAACTCCAGTAGCCCCAGTAGCCCCAGTTCTCCCTAACTGTCCAGTAGCTCCAGTAACTCCAGTTGGGCCAATACTACCTGTTGCTCCAGTACTTCCAGTAATTCCAGAACCAGTTGGACCAGTAACTCCAGCAGGTCCGGTACTTCCGGTACTTCCAGTAAAACCAAAACCAGTTGGTCCAGTTGCTCCAGTACTTCCATTAATACCAGAAGCCCCGGTTGGTCCAGTCATTCCAGTTGCTCCTGTTGCTCCATTAACTCCAGAATTTCCTGTAGGACCAGTAACACCTGTTGAACCAGTTGCTCCATTATTTCCTGGAA
>Ga0194123_10004902_pt1 | contig 14790 bp, 4 predicted proteins | sample TA2MahsurfametaG_5_FD_155479 | JGI IMG/M metagenome (GOLD analysis project Ga0194123, IMG submission 155479) | Freshwater microbial communities from Lake Tanganyika, Tanzania - TA2015023 Mahale A surface | ecosystem: Environmental > Aquatic > Freshwater > Lake | place: Tanzania: Lake Tanganyika... | reverse complement strand
TAGAGTTTCGAACCTCAGACTCTTCCGTCGAATTGTTCAACTCGTTCGATGGTTGCTCTTGACCTTTGGAAGTTGTCTCGACAAACTCCTTTGACGACATTTCGCTCAATGGCACCTGGTAATGCTTTAGACGATTAACATGCGTAATGAGCGACCTTCCGTTTTTCAACTTGAGCTCAACGTTGTTATCGTTTTTGAGTCGAGCAATCTTGTGCGGCCCCGTCCACTTTGGTGCAAGTTTTGCGTTCTTGTGCAGAAAACTGTGCTCGTCGAGCAACACTAATTGTCCCTTCTGAAAGTTGTGTGGCTCGGCTCTCTGGTTGTGGTAGAGCTCGTTCTTCGCACTCACAACCTCATTGTTGCGTCGAGCCACATCTCTTGCCGTCATCAGCCGATGCATGAGCTCATCTGTAGTTGACTCGCCGTAGAACTTTCGTCGAACGTCGGGACCTGGAAACTGTGGCTGCCGAGGTTCCAGTCCGAACGTGAGAAAGAAAGGAGTAGCCTTCGTCGACCGATGGAATGAAGTGTTGTAGGCAAACATTAACGGCCACAAGTAGTCTTCCCAGTCCAGAGTGCTGTCGTCGACGAAAGAGGCTAGATATTTGGCGATCGTCTTGTTCGCAACTTCAGCCTGACTGTTGCATTGCGGATGATAAGCCGTCGTTTTCAAGTGCGAGACATTCATGAGCTTGAACAAATCTTCGCTCATTGCTCCCACGAATTCTTTTCCTTGATCGGTAACGACATCTAGCGGCACTCCAAATCGGCAGAACCATCTTTCGAAGATCGCGCGAGCCACCGTTGGTGCTTCTTTGTTGTCCAGAGCGACCAATTCGACGTACTTGGTAAAAGCGTCCGTGATGCAAAGTACGTACTTCTTTTGACTCCCAGTAGCTCGAAGTGGACCAAACAAGTCAGCATGCACTCGCTGATTGGGCTCGGTTGGCTGAGGCAACGATGTGATGAGCACTGGACCAGGCTTGTCGTTTGTCTTCCTCATTTGGCACTTGTGACATCGTTGCAGATGATCTTGAATGTCTTGATCCATGCCTGGCCAGTAGAAACACTGAAAGATTCTTTCCTTGGTCTTCAGTAGTCCATCGTGACCACTGAGCAGATGGCCGTGAGCGTCCTGCAGCACCTCTTGAACCATGGTGCTGGGGAGGAAGATGACTACTCGACTTGGCTCGAATTTCCTCTTTACTCTTCTCCAGACAACGTCATCTTCGATGAAAGAATCATCGGCGAAGTGCTTGATGAGCTGCGAGCACTTGGCATCAGCAGGCAGCTCCCGGTTGAGCAAGAATCTTTTTAGTGCTCGAATCATCAGATCTTCGTCCTGAGCCTTAGCGATGTCTGCTGTGTCCCAGCTGATCGCTGCAACCACGTTGCGAGAAAGATAGTCAGCTGGCATCTCCGAGCCTTTCTTGTACACGATCTCGAAATCGTATCGCCCCATGGCTTCTTGGAGTCGGTTGAGCGTTTTGGTATGAACCGATCCAAGCTTCTCCAACGGCCGATGATCAGTGAACAAGGTGAAGTGCCGACCTCGCAGGTAGGTGTCAAAATGGTCCATCCCCCAGAGAGCAGCTTGCATCTCGAGCAAGAACGCTGTGTAGTTCTTCTCATGCTTCTGCAACTTGCGACTCGCGTAAGCGATGACTACGTGCTCATCTTGCTCGTTGAGCTGAGTGAGGATCGCCCCCAAGCCTCCGGGCTTGCCGTCGAGGCCTTGGCAGGCATCCGTGATCAAGCAGTACTTCCGGTTTCTCCTGGGATACCCAACCACTGGTTCTGAGCAAAGATAGCTCTGGAGCTCTCGAAAAGCTTTGTGTGCCTCTGGCGGGAGTGGCCCCTTTTTCCATTGACTCTCTTTCTTGGTGAGAGCTGTGAGAGGTGCTGAGATTTGTGCAAAGTTCCGAACATGGGACCGGAAGAAGTTGCAGAGACCCAAGAACTGGCGAATCTCATGAACAGAGTCTGGAGGATGAGTTTCTCCGACGGCCCTTAGCTTGTCGACCCCGGGTCGGACTCCGTCTTCGTTCAACCGGAATCCTAGGTAGGCGACATTCTTGCTCCCGAATTCACACTTAGCAAGATTCAACTTGATGTTGTGATGCACCAATCGCTCCAGCACTTGATCGAGGAGTTGCAGATGAGCAGGATGTCCGTCCGAGTGTAGCAAGAGATCGTCGATGTAAACGATCACATTGTCAATTCCGTGAACTACGGTTTCCATCAATCTCTGAAATGAACTCGGACACCCGAGAAGGCCCATAGGACTGGTGACCCACTGGAACTGGCCTTTTCCTGGGACTGTAAAGGCAGTGTAGGGTCGAGCTTTGGGCTTCAATAGCATTTGCCAAAATCCTCCGGTCAAATCGATTGTGCTGAACAGATGGCTCCCCGATCTGCCGATTTCTCCGATGCACTCACTCACGTCTTTCATGGAGTACTTGTCTGTGTGCGTTTGAGCATTCAAAGCTCGAAAGTCCTGCACCAATCTGATGCCGCCGTTCTTCTTGGCCACGGCGAAGATCGGGCTGTTGAACTTGCTTCTTGCTGGTTGAACCACACCAAGCTTGAGCCATTCGGCGACGTGCTTCTCAACTTCTTCTCGATGAGCGTCAGGAATGCGAAACTGTTTCACGTAGATCGGCTCATCAGTCTTCAGTGTGATGTCGTGCAAAAGCGTGTCTGTTCGACCTAAATCGAATTTGTCGCGACTCACACACCGATGGTGTTTCAAAATCGTCCGTAGATAAGAGTCTTGGAACTCTTTCGGCACGTCCAGCTTAATTGTTTTCCGAATGAACTGTTCTTTTTCGGCACTTAATGGTTCCGTCGTCGCACCATTAGCTCGCACCGCACTGAGATAAGCTGGGTTGATCTCTCTTTTGTCGCACTCCGAAACATTTTCGGCCTGCCCGACGAAGTCATTTCGATCCAATTTGACTTCAATTGGAGCGCAATTGTAGATCGGGACACTGACGTTGCCCTCGTTGTCGGGCTTCACTAGGTACGGGCCTCCTGTGACAAACGGAATATTCGGATGTGCGATGTTCACAAGGAGCTCTTCATTCGGCCCCGGACGGCTTCCACAGTCCGTTCTCAACTGAACTTTGCAAATGTTTACAGTGAGTGGGGCCAAAACTGCTTCCTTCGTCACTTTGAGCGTACCTCGATTCCAATCGCTTCGATCTTTCCATGAGAATTCGGCGTCGACTGGACAATATCGCAGTCCATGTTGAGCGATGAAATCGATTCCGAAGATCAAGGACTCGTTGAGACCGTTGACCACGAAGAATTTGTGCTTCAATTGCCGATTGTTGACTCCGACGTCGAGCTCAACCTGTCCGTCGACTCGCAGTGGCTGGCCGTTTGCTGCTTTGAACACTGCGGACGCTCCGTTTCGAATCAAAGCCACGTTCGATGATTTCAATCTTTTGAAAACGGCGATGTCGATGCACGAGACATCTGCCCCCGTATCGTAGAGTCCTTTCGATTTGAACGATCCTTGAAGTGCGACGTTGATGTACGGCCGTCGATGAATAGGGTTGAGGTGAAATTTTATCTCGTTGGTGACATCTTCAACGAGATTCCGCATGATTTCGTTCAAATTCGAGACCGACTCTATACAGTTCAATGAGGGGACCTTCATTGAACCGTCTACCAGTTTAAAGAACTGATCTTGGCAGGAAAGATAGACTCGACCACGGCGACGTTTTTCGCGTTGTTCTCTTCTTCTCGAGCGGCCGAGTTAACCTTTCGTTCAAACGGTTTCCCCGAAGCATCGACCATCTTTCCGTTGGCTTGGATTCGAGCCCGGCACTCTTTCTGCATGTGCCCGGTCTTCTTGCAGTAGCGGCAAACTACTGGCTTCTTCGATCCGAAATTACCTTTCGGTCTTCTGTTGCCTCCTCGAAAGGCAGGGCGCCCGTAGCGCTGGCGAATCGCGTTGATCGCCTCGATTTCTTCTTCGTCGAAATCTTCATTTTCGACGGCTTGCTCTTCTGCGTCGGCGACGGCGACGGCGTTGACTCGACCGGTCTTCTTCTCGAAATAGATTGTTTCGAGCTCGTTGGCGAGCGTGACACTTTCCTGTAGTGTCGCTTTTCCTGCTTCCATGACCTTGGTGCGAAGATCGTCTCTGAGTCCGGCCAGATAAAGTTGATGTTTGAAAAACTTTTCGGCATCTCGAATGCCTTCCAATTTGACTGCCGCTTGTTGGGCGGCCGCGTTGGCGCGGACGTTCAGCATGGCCGCGGGGCGAGCCTCGGAGAGCTTGCTGAAGGTGTCGCAGACCCGGAGGTAGTAGTCCAGGTTGCTCTCTCCGCTCTTCATTAAGAGCTCGCCGAAATTGGCGCATGTGGTCTTGGCCGTGTAACGGGGCTCGTAGCTAGCCAAGAAATTCGTCTTGACTTGCTCCCAGTTACCAGTATCCACATCGGCGTCGGCCAAGGAGCTCCACCAAATGAGGGCTCGGTCCCTCAAGATCATGTAGAACTCGTTGATCTTCCGTTCGTCATTGTCCCAGTTGCCAATCTCCGCCGCCTTGGTGTGGCGGTCGATCAGTAGCCTCGGCGTGATCGAATCCTTTTCTTTTCTCCCATAGAAAAGAGGCAACTCCGTGGACCTCCTGACACGGTCATGTTCGATGAGTGCAGCCTGCATTTTGCACTTCTTCTTCCTGTCTACGTCTTCTTCTTTCTTCTTCGAGCCGGACCTTTCCGACTTTTCGTCTTTTTCTTTTGACTACCGGACTTCGAACCGGCGAACCGTGGGCTCCTTCCCGACGGTGCGTTGCGACAGGGCTAACTTACGCAGAGTAGCGTGACTTGAAGCGGCCTGGCTTCTCTCTTCAGTTGAGCAGGGTTCTCGGGTTATTTTTCGACAAAGTGATCCCACCGCTGCCACCACTTTCGAATAAAGTGGGTTTTCGTTTCGATTGACTTACTGTTCTTCACATAGAAACACGATTCAGATCACTGATACTTTATTCTCGGATTCGGCCCATTTTATAGTTGACGGAATGAGTTAAATATGACGAAACATGTTGCAACGAATTACACCACATTGAATCATACTTAAAGGGAAAAGAAGGATCCAGAAGTGACCTTGGAGAAGAAAGGGTTAGATACAGGTTTGCGCAGAGCAGGTTAGAGACAGAAGGACAGACAGAGAGGTAGATGAACCTACCGACAGGTACACGGGTAAAGATAAATGAGAGGGGACACGAATACCTATACAATAAATACTAAATCCCTATCTTCCCTACATTTTGTTAGGCACATTTTGATGGTGGTAAAAGAACTTGAAAACCGGGGTTCACAAGAATTAGCAGCGATCAAAATTGTGTCAACGATACTGTGATGTGTGGACTGAATGTCTTTGAGTCGAAACTCTAAGAGAAAAGAAAAATGATCCGTTGGAGACGGAGTACGATATTTGAACTTTGTACAAGAAAAGTGAAGTTGAAATTCGAGTTTTTAGAACCCGTACGGTAAAAGAAGAAGAAGAATAAAATAAAACTTGTTCCGTTAGGCAAAAGAAATTTTCCGAAATCAAAGCTGGGTCGTCAGGAAAGAGTGCCTTTTCATTTTCAGCCAAGGGATCGAACTCAACCGACCGTTCGTCTGAAAATAGCCCTCCTACCCACTTCAATAGCTTATACCATCGTGGTCTAAGACACTGAGAAGATAGAGGGGCAGGTTTAAGCTTTTAACGAGGTGGCATCTCGACATGGAAACATGCTTTTAACAAGGTGGCTTCTTGACATAGAAATTAATATAATTTTGAGGTTCGATCCTCTTCTCGGTCACATCAGTGCCGACGAGACAGCGACAAGGCTCGTCAGGCAGGCAACGATGAATGACATGGCCAGTGCTGCGGTAAAGCTTTACTGGCCCCGGGAAGTAGTCTCTATAGTCTTGGACCGGAATCCACTTTGTCTTTTTCATCTTTTTCGGCATGATTGCGATTTTGAGTCACACTCTTCACTTTGTGAATCGCTTTGCGAAAAATCACTTTGGAAAAATCACGTTGGGGGCACTAGCACTTTTAACGAGGTACTATCTCGTTATCACAATGTTCGTTTAGTGAAAAGGTTTGCGTTGGCGACGGAACTCTCGCGGCAGGTCGTCTGGCTGACCACCGCGTTGACGAAGGAGACGGCGGGATGCCGATCTCACGAACTCGACGGCGGCCTGAGGACGCGGACGGAGGACGGGACGGTGGACCTGGACCTGGTGGACGGCGGCAGAGGCGGCGCGAACGAGGACTGGTTGTTGGACAGGAGGAAGGACATCGACAGGTTCAAAACCACGTGGAAGCGTGTTAGAACGAGGCCGTGGTTGGGGAGGAGGAGGAGGAGGAGGACGAACCACTCCGATCTCCTCGAAATGTCCTTCATCGTCACTGTGCTCAAGAGGTTCGAGCGCAATGTCGTAGATGTCCTCGTGAGTGCGACGCGGCCAGATCTTGTCGGCGATCCTCTTGACCGAGTAGGCCATGCCCAGGTATCGATGGGCACACACGGCCGCGAAGGCGATGGCGCAGAGCGTGGCGGCGGCGACGATGGCGGCGATTACGTAGAACCACCAACGCCGAGGAAACACTCGATGAGAACGTTTCATCGAACGGAGGCTGTCCAGCGTAGGGTCTCGATCGTCCTGGTCGTCGAGTTCCTCGAGAATCTGCTCAGCGTCGTCGACCTCGTCTGGCGAGAGGGCCACGTTGAACGTGAACTGGATGATGTCGTTCACATCCTTGAGGGCGGTGTCGGCGTGGAGCACGTGATCCTGAAGCTTAACGCTGCAGGTGGGAGAGACCGGAATCCGGTTGACCCCAACAGCAACGTGAAACTCCGAACTCGACGAGTTCCGGCAAGTGATATAAGCAGTAAATTGCTTTACAGCGTATACCAAGAACCAGTTGTCGTTAAGTTGAAGCACCGACTCCGTGACCGGCGTGGCCTTCATCTGGCAGAGGTCGGTGGCCTGGCTGAACTGCTGATCGTAGAGAGCCCCCAAACAGGTGAGGCTCATCTTACTCTTCAACACTCCTTGCCTCTCGCACATGTACAGGTTGTTGACCCTGTAGCAGCCTTCGAGCTCGGCCTCGGTTAGCTCGGTGGACAGTCTCGGTTCGCCGGAAGAGATGGCCAAGAGTCGTTTGGCGGGAGTGGGAAGGAGGAAGTGCGTCTTGGTGAAGATGAAGGGGAACGGGAGGAACTTGAGGAGCCTGAGGGTTGTGGCCTGGGGAGCCATGGGCACGTGGAGGATGAGGGTGATCTCGGAGCCGTCGTAGCAGTACGACAGCTCAATCTGGAACAGGTCGGAGGGACGGTCGAGGAGAAGAACGTTGCCAGTGAGTTGTGCTCTGGCTTTGATCCTCTTGAAGAGCTTCTCCAGAGTCTTGGGCGGAAGGAATCGGATGGACAAGCGATGATGTTGAGCCTCTTGTGCTGCGTCCCACATCCGATCGAGCTCTCTCTGAATCACCAGCTCCAGGTTGTGCAGCTTGGTGAGGATTCTGAGAGGCGCGAAGACCGTCAAGTTCCCGAAGAACAGCTGCAACTCGCTGGCCTCGTGACGCAGAGCCTGGATGGCGTCTTCTTGATTCCGGCTGGTGGTGAGCAGACGATTCTGCTGAGTGATGACGGTGTTGAGTTCACCCCTCAGCTTGTCGTACTTGGACTTGGTGTACAGCCCATGGATTGTACCGAACACAGCACGGGAGATCAAGGGCAGCAACATGGCGAACCTCTTCTTTCGCATGTTGTCCTCGGTGTCGTAGGAGTTGGGCGTCGCGGTGGAGACGGCGGGCATCAGGTCGGTGAGATTGAGTAGCTGCTCGTCGAAGAATCCGGCTCGATCCTGGAGGGCTGCCATGGACTCGGCAAAGTCCTGGAGAGCTGGATCGACAACTTTACGAACGAAGCGGCTGTCGAAGTGCTTGTCGTAAAAGTCGTCGGTCGACCACTTGGCGTCCAAGAACTTGAAGAGAAAGTTCTGGTCGAAGGTCAAGGCGGAGTGATAGTCGTCGATCAGAGTGCGGAGTCCGGTGAGGTTGAACGGGAGGGCCACGTGCAGATAGGAGATGGAAGTGGCAACACGTCCGACGTCTTCGAAGACGACGTGTTGGGCCTGGAGAACGGGAAGAAGGAGAGGGAGAAGGAGAAGGTGGAGATTGGACGCAGTCATTTTCTGGGGTACCGATGAACGATGTCCGGATCGATATCTGGCTTCTGTGATCGGGTACGCCTTGGTGGGTCTGGAGAGTCGTTGACAAAGGCGGACTTGCCTCGGAGCAGGTTGAACGGGTTGAACGGGGTCTTCAGCAGGTCTCGTACTGGCGCTCCAGCACGAGACGGGCTTTTGGCAGATCGAGACTTTTTACCTGCCAAATGCCGACCTTGCTGAACGTCGTTGGAGGCCCTGGATGCGCCGGAGGCTTGTGCGAGATGTGCACGGGCTCGACGGCGGGCAGCCTCAAGGTTGTCGAGGTCCTCCTCGTCGTAGTATTCCTCGTCGCTTTCTCCGAAGGACTCGTAGAGATCCTCTTCTTCAGCTTCGGCGGAAGCGGCGGTGGAAGATCGTCGAGCTTGATCACGAGTGGTTGAGGGCGGCGACGAGAACGATCGTGCTGAACGGACTTGCCTTGGTGCAGAACGAGATCTGGCACGAGACTGAGATCGATCCACGGCTCGGTGTCTCCTATTTGTAGATCCTCCTTCAGCTGCGCCGTCCGCCGGATCTCGTAGTTCAGCGCCTCGAGACTGACGTTGTATTGTACCTGCCGGTACAGCTGACTCAGCGTCTTGCTGAGCGGCACGACCGTTGTCGGCGTCGAAGTCGTTGTCGTCGATGACGTCGTCGGCGTCGTGAAATTCGGCAGCTCGTCGGTCGACGTCACCGATTTCCCACCTCCAGATGTCTTCCTGGAACTCGGCTCCGTCCTCAGCCTCCTGCAGCAGCTCCTCCTCGTCGCCTGACTCATGGCTGACTGTCGATCCGTCATCGACGAGCTCCGGTATTTCAACGTTTTCCGAGACGCTCTTGTCGTAGACGTCACCACTCCGGCGATAGTTGTTATTCTGAGCGCGCGTCCACCCCTTCTCGAATTTCGGTCTTCGAGAAAGTTGTCTTGACTCAGACTTCCTCTTACGCCGAACGACTTTGATCCAAGGTGCGTCATCGTCGATGTCATTGTCGCTCACTTTTTGTTGGAGTAATTCGACTCCAATTGTCTCATCGGCCTTCATCACTTCGTCGGAAATTGTTATCTCAGGCATAATGATTCGAACTTTTCGAGGCCGACCTCGACGACGAAGTTGAGCAAGCGGCACATCGTCGGGAAAGACAGGTTCCGTGGTAGAAGGGTTACCAACCAAAGTCGCATCCTTTTGTTCGAACGTTATCGGCGGCGGCGGCGGCGGCGGCGGCGGCAAATGATGCTCCTGTCTAGTCAGATAGTCATTAGAGTTTCGAACCTCAGACTCTTCCGTCGAATTGCTCAATTCTTTCGATGGTTGCTCTTGACCTTTGGAAGTGGTCTCGACAAACTCCTTTGACGACATCTCGCTCAATGGCACCTGGTAGTGCTTTAGACGATTAACGTGCGTAATGAGCGACCTTCCGTTTTTCAATTTGAGCTCAACGTTGTTATCATTTTTGAGTCGAACAATCTTGTGAGGCCCTGTCCACTTTGGTGCAAGTTTTGCGTTCTTGTGCAGAAAACTGTGCTCGTCGAGCAACACCAGTTGACCCTTCTGAAAGTTGTGTGGCTCGGCCCTCTGGTTGTGGTAGAGTTCGTTCTTCGCACTCACAACTTCATTGTTGCGTCGAGCCACATCTCTTGCCGTCAGCAGCCGATGCATGAGCTCATCTGTAGTTGACTCGCCGTAGAACTTTCGTCGAACGTCGGGACCTGGGAACTGTGGCTGCCGAGGTTCCAGTCCGAACGTGAGAAAGAAAGGAGTAGCCTTCGTCGACCGATGGAATGAAGTGTTGTAGGCAAACATTAACGGCCACAGGTAGTCCTCCCAGTCCAGAGTACTGTCGTCGACGAAAGAGGCTAGGTATTTGGCAATCGTCTTGTTCGCCACTTCAGCTTGACTGTTGCATTGGGGATGATACGCCGTTGTCTTCAAGTGCGAGACATTCATGAGCTTGAACAAATCTTCGCTCATGGCTCCCACGAACTCCTTGCCTTGATCGGTAACGACATCTAGCGGCACTCCAAATCGGCAGAACCATCTTTCGAAAATCGCACGAGCCACCGTTGGTGCTTCTTTGTTGTCCAGAGCGACCAATTCGACGTACTTGGTAAAAGCGTCCGTGATGCAGAGTACGTACTTCTTTTGACTCCCAGTAGCTCGAAGTGGACCAAACAAGTCAGCATGCACTCGCTGATTGGGCTCGGTTGGCTGAGGCAACGATGTGATGAGTACTGGGCCAGGCTTGTCGTTTGTCTTTCGCATTTGGCACTTGTGACATCTTTGCAGGTGATCTTGAATGTCTTGATCCATGCCTGGCCAGTAGAAACACTGAAAGATTCTTTCCTTGGTCTTCAGCAGTCCATCGTGACCACTGAGCAGATGACCGTGAGCGTCCTGCAGCACCTCTTGAACCATTGTGCTGGGGAGGAAGATGACGACTCGACTTGGTTCGAATTTCCTCTTTACTCTTCTCCAGACCACGTCATCTTCGATGAAAGAGTCATCGGCGAAGTGCTTGATGAGCTGCGAGCACTTGGCATCAGCAGGCAACTCACGGTTGAGCAGGAATCTTTTTAGCGCTCGAATCATCAGATCTTCGTCTTGAGCCTTAGCGATGTCTGCTGTGTCCCAGCTGATTGCTGCAACCACGTTGCGAGAAAGATAGTCAGCTGGCATCTCCGAGCCCTTTTTGTACACGATCTCGAAATCGTATCGTCCCATGGCTTCTTGGAGTCGGTTGAGCGTTTTGGTGTGAACCGATCCAAGCTTCTCCAACGGCCGATGATCGGTGAACAAGGTGAAGTGCCGACCTCGTAGGTAGGTATCAAAATGATCCATCCCCCAAAGAGCAGCTTGCATCTCGAGCAAGAACGCTGTGTAGTTCTTCTCATGCTTCTGCAGCTTGCGACTCGCGTAGGCGATGACCACGTGCTCATCTTGTTCGTTGAGCTGAGTGAGGATCGCCCCCAAGCCTCCGGGCTTGCCGTCGAGGCCTTGGCAGGCATCCGTGATCAAGCAGTACTTCCGGTTCCTCCTGGGATACCCAACCACCGGTTCTGAGCAAAGATAGCTCTGGAGCTCTCGAAAAGCTTTGTGTGCCTCCGGCGGGAGTGGCCCCTTCTTCCATTGACTCTCTTTCTTGGTGAGAGCGGTGAGAGGTGCTGAGATTTGTGCGAAGTTCCGAACATGGGACCGGAAGAAGTTGCAGAGACCCAAGAACTGGCGAATCTCATGAACAGAGTCTGGAGGATGAGTTTCTCCGACGGCCCTTAGCTTGTCGACCCCAGGTCGGACTCCGTCTTCGTTCAACCGGAATCCTAAGTAGGCGACATTCTTGCTCCCGAATTCACACTTGGCAAGATTCAGCTTGATGTTGTGATGCACCAATCGCTCCAGCACTTGATCGAGGAGTTGCAGATGCGCAGGATGTCCGTCTGAGTGTAGCAAGAGATCGTCGATGTAAACGATCACATTGTCAATCCCGTGAACTACGGTTTCCATCAATCTCTGAAATGAACTCGGACATCCAAGAAGGCCCATCGGACTGGTGACCCACTGGAACTGGCCTTTTCCCGGTACTGTAAAGGCCGTGTAGGGTCGAGCTTTGGGCTTCAATAGCATTTGCCAAAATCCTCCGGTCAAATCGATTGTGCTGAACAGATGGCTCCCTGATCTGCCGATTTCTCCGATGCACTCACTCACGTCTTTCATGGAGTACTTGTCTGTGTGCGTTTGAGCGTTCAGAGCTCGAAAGTCTTGCACCAATCTGATGCCGCCGTTCTTCTTGGCCACGGCGAAGATCGGGCTGTTGAACTTGCTTCTTGCTGGTTGAACCACACCAAGCTTGAGCCATTCGGCGACGTGCTTCTCAACTTCTTCTCGATGAGCGTCCGGAATGCGAAACTGTTTCACGTAGATCGGCTCATCCGTCTTCAGTGTGATGTCGTGCAAAAGCGTGTCCGTTCGACCTAAATCGAATTTGTCGCGACTCACACACCGATGATGTTTCAAAATCGTCCTTAGATAAGAGTCTTGAAACTCTTTCGGCACGTCCAGCTTAATCGTTTTCCGAATGAACTGTTCCTTTTCGGCACTTAATGGTTCCGTCGTCGCACCATTAGCTCGCACCGCACTGAGATAAGCTGGGTTGATCTCTCTTTTGTCACACTCCGAAACATTTTCGGCCTGTCCGACGAAATCATTTCGATCCAATTTGACCTCGATTGGAGCGCAATTGTAGATCGGGACACTGACGTTGCCCTCGTTGTCGGGCTTCACTAGGTACGGGCCTCCTGTGACAAACGGAATGCTTGGATGTGCGATGTTAACAAGGAGCTCTTCATTCGGCCCCGGACGGCTCCCACAGTCCGTTCTCAACTGAACTTTGCAAATGTTTACAGTGAGTGGGGCCAAAACTGCTTCCTTCGTCACTTTGAGCGTACCTCGATTCCAATCGCTTCGATCTTTCCATGAGAATTCGGCGTCGACTGGACAATATCGCAGTCCATGTTGAGCGATGAAATCGATTCCGAAGATCAAGGACTCGTTGAGACCGTTGACCACGAAGAATTTGTGCTTCAATTGCCGATTGTTGACTCCGACGTCGAGCTCAACCTGTCCGTCGACTCGCAGTGGCTGGCCGTTTGCTGCTTTGAACACTGCGGACGCTCCGTTTCGAATCAAAGCCACGTTCGATGATTTCAATCTTTTGAAAACGGCGATGTCGATGCACGAGACATCTGCCCCCGTATCGTAGAGTCCTTTCGATTTGAACGATCCTTGAAGTGCGACGTTGATGTACGGCCGTCGATGAATAGGGTTGAGGTGAAATTTTATCTCGTTGGTGACATCTTCAACGAGATTCCGCATGATTTCGTTCAAATTCGAGACCGACTCTATACAGTTCAATGAGGGGACCTTCATTGAACCGTCTACCAGTTTAAAGAACTGATCTTGGCAGGAAAGATAGACTCGACCACGGCGACGTTTTTCGCGTTGTTCTCTTCTTCTCGAGCGGCCGAGTTAACCTTTCGTTCAAACGGTTTCCCCGAAGCATCGACCATCTTTCCGTTGGCTTGGATTCGAGCCCGGCACTCTTTCTGCATGTGCCCGGTCTTCTTGCAGTAGCGGCAAACTACTGGCTTCTTCGATCCGAAATTACCTTTCGGTCTTCTGTTGCCTCCTCGAAAGGCAGGGCGCCCGTAGCGCTGGCGAATCGCGTTGATCGCCTCGATTTCTTCTTCGTCGAAATCTTCATTTTCGACGGCTTGCTCTTCTGCGTCGGCGACGGCGACGGCGTTGACTCGACCGGTCTTCTTCTCGAAATAGATTGTTTCGAGCTCGTTGGCGAGCGTGACACTTTCCTGTAGTGTCGCTTTTCCTGCTTCCATGACCTTGGTGCGAAGATCGTCTCTGAGTCCGGCCAGATAAAGTTGATGTTTGAAAAACTTTTCGGCATCTCGAATGCCTTCCAATTTGACTGCCGCTTGTTGGGCGGCCGCGTTGGCGCGGACGTTCAGCATGGCCGCGGGGCGAGCCTCGGAGAGCTTGCTGAAGGTGTCGCAGACCCGGAGGTAGTAGTCCAGGTTGCTCTCTCCGCTCTTCATTAAGAGCTCGCCGAAATTGGCGCATGTGGTCTTGGCCGTGTAACGGGGCTCGTAGCTAGCCAAGAAATTCGTCTTGACTTGCTCCCAGTTACCAGTATCCACATCGGCGTCGGCCAAGGAGCTCCACCAAATGAGGGCTCGGTCCCTCAAGATCATGTAGAACTCGTTGATCTTCCGTTCGTCATTGTCCCAGTTGCCAATCTCCGCCGCCTTGGTGTGGCGGTCGATCAGTAGCCTCGGCGTGATCGAATCCTTTTCTTTTCTCCCATAGAAAAGAGGCAACTCCGTGGACCTCCTGACACGGTCATGTTCGATGAGTGCAGCCTGCATTTTGCACTTCTTCTTCCTGTCTACGTCTTCTTCTTTCTTCTTCGAGCCGGACCTTTCCGACTTTTCGTCTTTTTCTTTTGACTACCGGACTTCGAACCGGCGAACCGTGGGCTCCTTCCCGACGGTGCGTTGCGACAGGGCTAACTTACGCAGAGTAGCGTGACTTGAAGCGGCCTGGCTTCTCTCTTCAGTTGAGCAGGGTTCTCGGGTTATTTTTCGACAAAGTGATCCCACCGCTGCCACCACTTTCGAATAAAGTGGGTTTTCGCTTCGATTGACTTACTGTTCTTCACATAGAAACACGATTCAGATCACTGATACTTTATTTTCGGATTCGGCCCATTTTATAGTAGACAGAACGGATAAGATATGACGAAACATGGCGTAATGAATTACATCACATTGAATCACACTTAAAGGGAAAAGAAACATCCAGAAACGTCCTTGGAGAAGAAAGGGTTACAGACAGGTTTGCGCACAGCAGGTTTCGGACAGAAGGATAGACAGAGAGGTAGATGAACCTACCGACAGACACACGGGTAAAGATAAATGAGAGGGGGCATCGAATACCTACACAATAAATACTAAATCCCTATCTTCCTTACATATTGTTAGCCACAATTTGATGGT
>Ga0194123_10004900_pt1 | contig 14793 bp, 12 predicted proteins | sample TA2MahsurfametaG_5_FD_155479 | JGI IMG/M metagenome (GOLD analysis project Ga0194123, IMG submission 155479) | Freshwater microbial communities from Lake Tanganyika, Tanzania - TA2015023 Mahale A surface | ecosystem: Environmental > Aquatic > Freshwater > Lake | place: Tanzania: Lake Tanganyika... | reverse complement strand
TAAAATGATCGAAGATCAATTGAATCACCGCCCCAGAAAACGATTGGGATTTAAAACCCCACATCAGGTGTTTCATGAATCTTTAAACCGTGTTGCACTTCGTACTTGAAGCCACGCACAACACTACGCTCGAATCCTTAGATTTAGATTCGCTCCATCACGCTATATGTCGGATTACCCCGCAACTATTCAAAACGCTGTCACAAAATTATGGCCTGAAGTCGCTGACCTTGCCAAAGCCAGTATGGATGTTTTTTGACGCACATGATTCTCTGGCTGAGCTCATTGGAAAACACCCTACCTTGAGCTCTGTTGATGTGGGCAGTCTACCCATGGAGACTAAAAATCGGAACTCGTTTCTGTCAGCATTGAAGCCAAACCCACGACTACAACATATCGGTGGTGCATGGATCATTCCTAGACGCGGGTTTTTTTGTCCAACAATTGGAATGAATTCAGTTCCGTGATCAAATTCCTTCAAACCGCTGTAAATTTTCCTAACCTGACCTCAGTAAATCTTAGCTTTGTACTAGTGGATGCTCTACTACTCGACTTTCTGGAAAAGGATTCGCAATTAGAGAAAATCTATCTGGGCGAAAGCGGGGTAGAAGACCATCAGCTACAAGACCGGCTACTGAATCTGGTCAGGAATTCGAGTCGGATTAAAGAATTTCAACTCCGTTATGATCCAAACTTAAGTGGAGCAGAACAGAAATTTCGCGCGGCACTGAACGAAGCACTCGCGCTCAACCGAGAACTGACCTCAGAACCCAAGATTGCCGCTGCCAGTGGAGCAATGTACAAGCTGATCGAAGACGAGGCCAAGAGAGGAGGCGCACAGCCATTGCCGTCGTTACCGCTTGAGGTCACCAACTTGCTAGCAACAGCCATTGCCCGCTACGTGCGACCCGACAAAGCGAAAGCGATCTTCGACGAGCTGATACTGCACGCACCCGCACGCCAATAAATAAGAAATGTGAAGTAGCCCGATAGGCCGGATTCTGTGCACCGGCCTTGCGGCCAGCGTGACAGTCATTCCTCTAGGCGCCGGATTACTCCGGCGCTCAAGCTTCCTACCCGCACGCTCCGCGAGCAACATCAATGCGTGCCTATTTGGAATTGCTCCGGGTGGAGGTTACCGCGTTTCACCGTAACTAAATACGCTCGTCTCTGTGGCCCTATTCCGCGCCTCACGGCGGACGGCCGTTAGCCGTCACCCTGCTCTGTGGAGTCCGGACCTTCCTCCCGCGATATCGCGATCGCCAGCGACTGTCTGGGCTACTTCACGCCGCCATTCTACCTGCTCGCCGCTGATTCAATTAGCGGAAAACTGGCTTACGCTTCTCCAAAAATGCCGAGAAGGCTTCCTTGGCATCAGGCCCCTTGAGCATCCGAGTGAAGTGCTGGATTTCGGTCTGCATAGCGCCCGAGACCGCGCTCTGCAGATCAGCCTGCATTAACTGCTTGGTAATGCGCAGCGATTCTTTAGGCAGGGCCGCGAGTTTTTTGGCCTGCGTATGAACAAACGGCATCAGTTCTTCTGCAGGTAGAACACGATTTACCAAACCCATGCGCTCGGCTTCTTGCACATCAAAAGGCTCGCCGAGCAACAGTTTTTCTGCAGCGCGCTGATAACCTACTAATCGCGGCAGCAACACACTTGAGGCAAATTCCGGACATAAACCCAACTGCGTAAACGGCATCGCAAACTTTGCGCGTTCACTGGCATACACCAGATCGCAATGCATCAGTAGCGTAGTACCAATACCGACAGCGATCCCGGGTACTGCGGCGACCACGGGTTTTGAGGTGACGCGCAGGGCATGCATGAATCGCGATACCGGCGTGTCATCGCTTTGCGGCGGACTGCGCAAAAAATCTTCCAGATCATTACCGGCAGTGAATGCGTCACCATCACCTGTGATAACGATAACGCGCACTCCATCACTCGATTCTGCTTCGGTCAGGGCATCTGCTGCCGCTTGATACATGGCAGCCGTAATGGCATTTTTCTTGTCGGGGCGACTGAAGGCGATAGTTGCAATCGCTTGTTCAACGCTAACGCGTACGCTCATTACAGCCTTTCAAAGATGCCTGCTGCACCCATGCCCGTACCAACGCACATACTGAGCATGCCGTACTTTAAGTTACGGCGTCTGAGCCCGTGAATCACAGTGGCCGCGCGAATGGCGCCAGTGGCGCCAAGTGGGTGGCCTAAGGCAATCGCACCACCCAGCGGGTTCACTTTCGCTGCATCGAGCCCAAGGTCATTGCACACTGCCAGCGCTTGTGCTGCGAAGGCTTCATTCAGCTCGATCCAATCGAGTTGGTCTTGGGTCAAGCCAGCGTGTTTCAAAGCGACAGGTATAGCCTCTTTGGGGCCAATGCCCATAATCTCGGGCGGCACGCCGCGGATAGAAAATGACATGAAGCGCGCCAAGGGCGTGAGATTGAATTGCTTGAGAATTTTCTCGCTCACCAAAATCAAGGCGCCTGCACCATCCGAGGTTTGCGAGCTATTACCGGCAGTGACGCTGCCTTTCGCAGCAAATACCGGCTTCAGTTTCGCCAGCCCTTCGAGCGTCGTGTCTGCGCGTAGGCCTTCATCTTGGGTGATGGTGCGGGTTTTGATGTCAATTTCACCGGTCGCCAGATTCGGAAATTTTTCGATCACTTCAACCGGCGTAATTTCTTCTGCGCGCTCACCGTTTTCAATGGCTGCAGCGGCACGACGATGCGACTCGACCGCGAATGCATCTTGCGCCTCGCGCGTGATCTTCCATTGCTGCGCTACCTTCTCTGCGGTGAGACCCATGCCGTAAGCCATACCGATATGTTCATCGCGGAAGATGCCGGCGTTGAATGATGGGTGATAACCCATTAACGGCACCACCGACATCGACTCAACACCGGCAGCGATCATCACATCCGCCTCGCCCGTGCGAATACGATCAGCCGCCATGGCAACTGCCGTCAAGCCAGAAGCACAGTAGCGATTAACCGTCACGCCACCCACCGATTTTGGCAAACCTGCCAGTAGCACGGACATGCGTGCCACATTCAAGCCTTGCTCGGCTTCGGGAAACGCGCAACCAACGATCGCATCCTCAATGGTTGCAGGATCGAGTGCCGACACCTGCGCCAGTGCAGCTTTCAGTGTATGCACCAGCAGATCATCAGGGCGCATGTGTCGAAACACGCCGCGCGGTGCTTTACCGATTGGCGTGCGGATTGCGGAGACGATATAGGCGTCTTGTAGTTGTTTGCTCATATTCAATCCTTAGTTCCTCACTGGCTTGCCGGTCTGTAGCATACCCATGATGCGTTCTTGCGTTTTCGGATGCGCTAACAAGGAAATAAACGCAGCGCGCTCGCGATCCAGCAGCCACTGCTCGGACACACGGCTACCCGGCTCGATATCACCACCACTCACCACATCGGCAATTAATTCACCGATATGCATATCGTGCGCCGAAATAAAACCACCATCGCGCATATTCACCAGCTGCGCTTTAATCGTCGCGCTGCCGTAGCGCCCGGTCACAGGAATCAGCGACGCGATAGGCGGACGGTAGCCCGCATCGGCCAAAGCCAGTGCCTGTGTGATTGCCACATGCAACAACTCATGCGCATGCAGCACGATCACATCGCCTTTGGACAGGTAGCCCATCTTCTTTGCTTCCATCGCAGATTTTGATACTGCGGCGGTCGCTGCATTCATGTAGCGCTGCTTCAGGAACTGCAGAATGTCATTCCCTTTGGCCTCACGCGCAGAGCGAAGTGCTGCTTCTTTTAAGCCACCACCTGCCGGCACCAGACCCACGCCGACTTCGACCAAGCCGGCATACGACTCCAGCAACGCAACCCGTCGGCTCGCGTGCATCATCAACTCGCAACCACCGCCCAGCGCCAAACCACCCACCGCAGCGACTACTGGAACATTGGCGTATTTCACGCGCATCATCGCGTTTTGAAACCGCGCGACAAACGGCTCAATCGCCTTCGCACCACCCGACATAAAGAGTGGCAACATGGACTGCAGATCAGCACCCGCAGAAAACGCACCGCCCTCGGCAGCATCTGCGTGCCAGATCACCAATGCGCGGTAGTTCTGCTCTACCTCATCAATCGCGCGCTCCAGGCCAGCGATGACATCAGGCCCCAGGACATGCAGCTTGGTCTTGGTCGAAAAAATCAGTACACCATCGTTCTGGTGCCACAAACGAACTGCATCATCCTCATGTACCGTGGTGCCTGCATGGCGGCCATGCGGCGTGTTAGACCCGAGCAGTGGCGCACGGAACAACTGCCGCGCATAGACCGGTAAGTCAGCGCGTGGCACATAGGTTTTACGCGTCGGCGACCAAGACCCCGCGGCCGTATGCACACCATCGCGACCGTCAAATACCCACGCAGGCAGTGGCGCACTCGATAGCGCATGGCCGGCGTCAATGTCGTCTTTCACCCATTGCGCAACTTGCTGCCAGCCTGCGGACTGCCATAACTCAAAAGGCCCTTGCTGCCAGCCGAAGCCCCAACGCAAAGCAAAATCGACATCGCGCGCATTGTCAGCGATGGAATCAAGATGCACCGCGATATAGTGAAAACTATCGCGGAAAATCGCCCATAGAAATTGGGCTTGCGGGTGCGTTGAGTCATGCAGCGCCTTGATCCGTTTCGCCGGATCTCTTTCTTTCAATATGCGAACAACAAGCTCATCCGCTTTCGCGCCGGAAGCCACATAGTCATGACTCGCAGCGTCATAGCGCAAGATATCTTTGCCTGCTTTTTTGAAAAACCCCGCGCCGGTTTTTTGCCCAAGCTTGCCATCAGCAATTAATTTGGCTAGCGCAGCGGGCGGTTGATACAGAGAGTGAAAAGGATCTTCAGGCAGCTTGTCGGTCATGGTGTGAATTACATGACCCAAGGTGTCCAGACCAACCACATCAGCGGTACGGAAAGTACCAGATTTCGCGCGACCGAGCTTTGATCCGGTCAGATCATCAACCAAGTCGTAGCTGAGGCCATATTTTTCAGCCTCATGCATGGTGGCCAGCATGCCAAATACGCCGACGCGGTTCGCGATGAAATTCGGCGTATCAATCGCTCGCACCACACCCTTACCCAGGGTACTGGTTAAAAACGTCTCTAGCTGATCAAGGATGTGTGGCTGTGTAGCTGACGTCGGAATCAGCTCAACCAAGTGCATGTAGCGTGGCGGGTTAAAAAAGTGCACGCCACAGAAACGACTGCGTAATTCATCCGGTAGCGTACTGGACAACTCGGTGATGGAAAGGCCGGAGGTATTGGTCGCAAAAATCGCATGCGGTGCAATATGCGCGCCGATTTTTGCGTATAGCTGATGCTTCCAGTCCATGCGCTCGGCAATCGCCTCGATGATCAGATCCGCTTGCAGCAACTTATCGAGGTGATCATCAAAGTTTGCGGTTTCGATCAGCTCGGCTTGCGCGCTATCCGCCAGAGGTGCTGGGCTGAGTTTTTTAAGTTCCTCAATGGCGCGCATCGCAAGCGCATTACGCGGCTGGCCTTCCTTGCCGGGCAAGTCGAACAGAACAACCGGCACGCGCGCGTTGATACAGTGCGCGGCAATTTGTGCGCCCATCACACCCGCGCCGAGCACAGCGACTTTTTTTACAATGAAATTACTCACGAAACAGAACTCCTGATAGTTGTCATCGTTACGCGACAATGGATTCCGGCCTCCGCCGGAATGACGGCACAAAAGTCGGCAGCTGCAGTGCAGTCGTTCTATAACTCTTAAGCAACAGGGCCATCATCTATAAATCCAGACTCATTACAACGTCATCCCGGCGAAAGCAGGGATCCAGAATTTTTCAAACACATTAGAACAAGCGCTCATCCATCTCCATTAGATTCTTCACACCCGATCTCGCCTGCCGAATCAGCATCGCGGTTTCAGGCAATAAGCGCGCGAAGTAAAAGCGTGCAGTCGCCAGCTTGGCTATATAAAAGTCATCGCCACTTTTTTGTTTATCCAGCGCGATCTTTGCCATGCGCGTAAAGAAATACGCGAACACCAAATGACCTACCACCCTCAGATAAGGCACCGCCGCACCACCGACCTCATCGCGGTTCATGAAGGCCTTCATACCGATTTCCATCGACAGCTTGGTCACTTTATCGCCCATATCAGCCAGCGGCGTGATGAACTCAAACATCTTCTCATCAGTGCCATGCTGCTCGACAAAGGCCTTGATCTGCTCACCAAACTTGCGCAGCTTCGCGCCATTATCCATCAGCACCTTGCGCCCGAGCAGATCGAGCGACTGTATGGTGTTGGTGCCCTCATAAATCATGTTGATACGCGCATCGCGCACATACTGCTCCATACCCCACTCGGCGATATAACCGTGACCGCCGTACACCTGCAGCGCCTCGGAGCAGGCAATCCATGCGTTATCGGTCAGAAAAGCTTTCACGATCGGCGTTAGCAGCGATACCTGGTCGGCCGCTTCTTTACGCACCTCGGGGTCGGGGTGACTCAGCTCGCGATCAATCAGCAGCGCCACATAAGCAGTAAAGGCACGGCCACCCTCGGCGTAGGCACGCGCAGTAAGCAGCATACGCCGCACATCCGGGTGCACGATGATGGGGTCGGCCGGTTTATCCGTCGCTTTGGGTCCGGTCAGGCTGCGGCTTTGTAAACGATCGCGCGCGTAAGTCACCGCGTTTTGGTAAGCAACCTCGGTCAGCCCGAGCGATTGCATACCCACACCCAGACGCGCCGCGTTCATCATCACGAACATCGCATTCAGTCCGCGATGCGGCTCGCCCACTAACCAACCCGTGGCGTCATCCAGACTGATCTGGCAAGTCGCATTGGCGTGTATGCCCATCTTGTGTTCGATCGCGCTACAGTTAATCGGGTTACGCGCGCCCGGTGCGCCACTGGCATCGGGCAGAAACTTCGGCACCACGAATAGCGATATGCCTTTGGTACCCGCAGGCGCATCCGGTAAGCGCGCCAACACCAAATGCACGATGTTGGCGGCCAGGTCATGCTCACCGGCCGAGATAAAAATCTTGCTGCCCGAGAGGTGGTAACTCCCATCAGCCTGCGGCGTGGCCTTGCTCTTCAACATACCCAGATCCGTGCCGCAGTGCGGCTCGGTCAGGCACATGGTACCGGTCCACTCGCCGGACACCAGCTTCGGCAAATACAGCGCTTTCTGCTCGGGTGTGCCGTGCGCGTGCAGGCACTCGTACGCGCCATGCGACAACCCCGGGTACATGGTCCAGGCCTGGTTGGAGGAATTGAGCATTTCATAAAACGCGTTGTTCAGCGTAATCGGCAGGCCCTGACCACCGAATTCCGGGTCACAGGCAAGTGATGGCCAGCCCGCTTCTACATACTGCTTGTAGGCCTGTTTGAACCCCTTGGGCGTGGTGACGCTGTGGGTGCTCGCATCGAAATGGCAACCCTCACGGTCGCCTGCATGGTTCAACGGGAACAGCACCTCGGCAGTGAATTTTCCGCCTTCTTCCAGCACCTGGTTGACAGTCTCGACATCCAGCTCGGCGTGGGCAGGCAGTTCAGCGAATGCTTTTTCAACCTGCAGCAGCTCGTGCAGCACAAACTGCATATCACGCAAAGGTGGATGGTAACTGGGCATGCGAGTCTCCTGAAACTGGGGATGATTAAGGAAGGACGAAGATTATCCAAGTGAATTGTAGCCAATAGGACTGACACACAGATTAGCGCGAGCCACTGCCTTCGTGGGCAGTACTTGCCGGCGCGATGCCTTTATGCTGCGCTAGCCTCGTCAGCTACCTAACCACGAGAGCGGTCCAGCTGGCGCCTGTCGCGTTTGGTAGGGCGCCCGTGAATTGTATCGGCCGGTTCGGTAAAAAGCCTTCGCCGCTCGGCGTTCTCTTGCTGTCGTTGCAGACCCTCGGGGGTGTCTTCGTACAGCTGGCGCGCCACCGTCGCCGGGCCACGCTTGTCGGATAAAGCCAGCACCCGCACCTGCCACTCGGTGCTGCCGTTGTCGATGTCGAGTAGGTCACCGGGTTTCAGCGCACGGGCTGGTTTGCAGCGCTCACCATTCACGCGCACCCGTCCTCGCTCAACCGCCTCGGATGCCAGCGAGCGGGTCTTGAAGAAACGGGCTGCCCACAGCCATTTATCGATACGTGTACCGTCCATCGCGCAATCGACCTCGTCAACGGGTGTAACTGCCCAGCGTCAGCACCTGCAGCACGGTGCGGTACAGGCCATAAGCAAAACGATTCCACAGCCGCCGAGGTAACGACAGGCGTGCAACATCGTCGGCGGTAATGACCACGCCCTCGGCCACGGCCGCTCGGATCATGCGCTGCAAGTCGGCGGCGAATGCCATGTCTCGCACCACAATATTCGCCTCATGGTTCACGAACAGTGACAAGCCATCAAAATTACTCGAGCCCACGGTCGCCCATTCATCATCAATCACCGCAAGCTAGCCATGCAGTTGCGTGCGACGGTATTCAACAATTGTCACGCCGGCACGCACCAAGCGCGGATAGAAAGATTGCGCGACAGCGTCTTGCATCACAAACTGCCCCACCCCAATCAACAATACCACTTCCACGCCACGCTGCGCCGCATGCATCATGGCCTTGCGTAACTTGCGGCCGGGTGCGAAATAAGGCGTGACCAGTAAGGCACTGCCGCGCGCACGGCCTAGCGCTTGCAAGAGCGCACGTTGTATGGCCTGACGGTTGCGAAGATTGTCACGCACCACAAAAGCGGCCTCGGCCACATCGACAGCGCGCCACCGCTGCCGGCTCCGCACATAGGCGCGTAAATTTTGCAAACGTGTTCTCAGCGGTAGCGAGCCCAGCCGCTGCCACTGCGCCAAAACTTCAGCGTGGATAGTTTGCACCAGTGGGCCGCTCACGCCCACGGCAAAATCCCAACGCGGGGCGGGCAGCGGTAGCGTACTACCATCATCTGCGAGCAAATCGTCATTGATATTCAGACCACCCAGAAAAGCGATGCGCTGATCAATCACGGCGATTTTTCGATGCATGCGCGTGATGCCGCGCTCAAACCAGGGATTGAACACCAGTACCCGCACACCCGCAGGCTCCAGTTCTGCGCGTAATTGCACAATCACGTCATCACCGGTACCGAGCCAATCGACGACCAGTTGCACTGCCACACCCCGCTTAGCTGCATTTAGTAATGCAGTCTTAATGCATAGGCCGGTAGCATCGAGCGCAAAGATATAGGTCTCGATGTAAATCTCCAGCAACGCGCCATCACACGCACTGATCAGTGCCGGGAAAAACTGCTCGCCACGGTGTAGTAGCGACAGCTGGTTACCGTGGCTATAGCTTGCCGCTCGCATGGCGCTTCCCAATGGACGAGGTGGCTGAATGACCGGAAGCAGATGAATCAGACGATGCCATCACCTCCGCTGAACGCAACATCAATTCAGTGACGATAGGCGCATGGTCAGACAACCTTGCCCAGCTCGCGCCGAACAATACCTTAGCGTCCACCACATCAAAGCCACGCACATAAACACGATCCAGCTGCAGCATCGGCATCGCCGCCGGAAACGTACGCGCCGGCGCCTTGCGAGGCCCACGACCCGACAGCCGCCGCAGATAGCTACCAAAGCGTGAAGCCTTCAGCTCATGGTCGAATACCTCAACAACGCCAAGCCGCGCGCACAAGTGATCTGACAGTGCATTAGTCCAGTCATTGAAGTCACCGGCAATCAGCAATGGCGCATGGGCTGGTGCGCTGGCGCTTACCGCCTCGATCAGCGCCTCTGTCTGCCGCAGCCGGCTACCGGCAAACAAGCCAAGGTGAACCACATAGCAATGAATGACGTGCGACTCGATCGTCACAGCACAATGCAATATGCCGCGCGATTCAAACGCATGGTCAGATACATCATGATTGCGAACAGCGGTAATCGGATAATTCGATATCAGCGCATTACCATGATGGCCGTGGTCATACACTGCATTCTTGCCATAGGCACTGTGCTGTGTATGGCTTGCCAAAAATTCATGCTGGCTTTGCGACGGCCAACTCGCATGCTTGATGGCCAGCAGATCATGTCGCCCCTGAACTTCTTGCAAAAAAACGATATCAGCGCCGATACTGGCCAATGCTTGCTTGATACCATGCACCCGTGGCCGTCGCCCCAAGGTGCTCACGCCCTTATGAATATTCCAAGTCGTAATGCGCAGCTTCATGAATCAGCATTCATGACGTAGCGAGGAAGCTGCAGGATAGCCTCAGCATTCGAAGGAGAAAAACAGTGATCGGCTGCCTCGCGCCATGGCAGCCAGCGATGCTGCAAATGCTCTCTCGGTGCCAGCGTGATGGCAATATCACGCGGCACGCAGAGCCCGAATACATGCTCGGTATTTTGCGTGACGCCTGGTGCGTAGCGATGCCGCCAGGCAGGGTAGATCGTATACACGTTCGACAGCTGCCAATCGCGCAGGCTCGCCAAAGGTACCTGCTCACTGCCAATCGCAATACCGGTTTCTTCCAGCACCTCACGCACCGCAGTCACCTGTAAAGGCTCATCGAGAGCGTCTTTAGAGCCGGTCACTGACTGCCAAAATCCGGGCTTATGGCACGTTCGATCAGTAGTACATGCAGATCAGTGCTATGAATCACTACTAAAACGGATTCAGGAATTTTATAAACGGGCATCGCTCTGCCAGAAAAGTGTGATACCCGCATTATGCCGCGTTAAAAAAAAGCCGGCGTTTCGCCGGCTCGCAAGGAAGTTTTATCGCAAAAATTTTATTGCGGAAGCATCGCATATTCACGACTGGATACGGCTAGTGCCGGCGCCTCGTCTACTTCCATCACTGGCTCACCTTGTATGACGGGTTCTGAGTCACTGCTGCTTAGCGGTCTAGGCCCAAACTGAGAATATCGCGGCTTGGTCACGCCAAAGGCTTCGCCGACTAGGCGCCACTGCTGGAATAGCAAGTTCGATACAAAATCCAATACTGAAGCATCACATTTCAAGAGCGTCTCTACGATCTCAGGGATTTTGTCCCACTCCTCAAGCGTATCGACGATCACATGCCGCAACTGCTCTTCTAGCGGTCGTACAGCAAACTCTGGCGTTACACGTGCCGGATCGGGTGCGCATAGCTTCTCGTAGGACACTTTAACGAGTCGAATAACGGCACGCGCTATTGGCTCATACAAACCCCACTCACCCGTGATCCGCCTATTCAAGTCAGCTTCATTCAGTTGATTAGTGCGCGAGATATAAATATTCATGCAGATATCAGGAAGACTGGCAACCTGCCGCTCGAAGCGTGCGCGCAAGTTGGCAATGCCTTTCAGCATGAGTTCGCCCTGTGCGACCGCGATCTGATTCATGATCTGTTCGCCTTTAGCCGTCAATTTAAGGCCAGAAAAACGCTGCGGCCAAGAGGGTGAGCAGAGTTCTTCTGATAGCAATTCAACCAAAATTTGTGTTTGTTGCGCCTCAAGTGTTTGTCGGCCTGAAGTGAATCTTTCTTCGAGAGTGATGGTCGGACCTAGCAACTGAGCAGCTCTAACTCCCATTTCAATAAAATTATTATTTACAAGCATTACCCCGAGCAAGCCTAGGTCGCACCAACTAGTTAGCACGGCGTTCGTCGTGATGTCTGATATTCCAACACCAAACCTTGCCAGTTGCTCTATAGCCCGCTCCGGGTGACGCCACAGTTGCTCGACTGTTACTCGATCGGCACGAGTACCTTTAGTGACTTGTGTAGGAAGATGAATATACAGATCTGTCATTACGCCCCATCCGAACCAATGACAAAACTCAGAAATCGTCAAACGTCTCTGCATCGTAAGCATATCAGGGCTCAACGAGGAATTCGTCGGCGCTTCAATGGTTACAGGAATCCCTTCATTCACCAAATATTCAATCACATGATACTGTTTGAAATGCCTGGCTATAGCCCAGGGTCCGCGCAAATGCTGATTATCTGCAACGATAAAAGGGGGGTGAGTCAAATTTGCCCCACGCTTCACCAGCGACCGAATCACCGCTAATGAACCGTTCGCGACGGCTACATTCGCTATGGAGGTGTTTCTAGCTGGATCCCAAAAATCCGCCGGCAACTTTTTTTCGTCCAGCCACCAGTCAATCAGCTCTACGAAATCCAATAAAATCGCAAGAACCAGCGGTGTGCTCGGTATGGATTGACCACCTACGCCATCGCTTATGTTGAGTATCCGGCATAGGTCTGCGCCTTCGGTGATCAGCGCTTTGCATGAATCTAAATGTTTATTCACCAACGCGCTCGCCAGGGCATCCCACCCAGTTTTCGGATTGATGAAAGACAGGTTAGCGCCGAGCTTGCAAAGCTCGACAATCATTTTGACGTTGCACTGCTGAACTGCACATATAAGGGGCGTGGTGCCATTCCCCGAGGGCGTATTTGTGTCGCAGCCAGCACTCACCAACAGGTGGACGATGTCAAAATACCCAAGGCTAGCAGCAAGGCAGAGCGGTGTGAAGCCATCTTCGCCCGCATCGTGAGCCTCACGTAGTTTGGGTGACTTCTTTAAAAGCTCCCCGACTCGCTCCGCATAGCCCGACTGAATGAGGTACACCAATAATTCCTGCTCATCGTCAAAGTCAACCTCCGATTCTTCATCTGAGGTCTGCTCTTCATCTGAGGACTCAGCACGCGCCAGCTTGAGCGCTGGCTCGCCAGCCTCGGGACTTTCTTCTTCTCTTCGACGCTTGGTGCCACGAGGGTCGTCTGGCACCCTGACAGTTTGCATCTGCGGTGCGATCGGTACAGGTGGCGCGGGGTTCTCGATTGGCTGGGGCGGAGCTGGAATAGGTGCAGGGGCAAGATCGCCCCGCGTGTTTACTGGAATCATGAGAGTTGGCCTTAGAGCAGGTTAATTGACAGGCATCTGCCGCGCCTGCGGCGATGACGGCCGTGGGTAACACAAGGTCAGGCGGGGGTTCACACGCTGCAAACCTGTTGAGTACCGATGAAATCCCCGGTGTATCGGCGCACCAGAAGTTTTACTGCGGGGCGGGCATAACACCACGGCGCGATGCTGCCACTACCGGCGCCTCATCCACCTCCATCACCGGCGTTATTTCTGCCTCGAACTCTGGTTGACTGCTACTTAGCGGTCTAGGTCCAAACTGAGAATATCGCGGCTTGGTCACACCAAAGGCTTCACCGAATAGGTGCCATTGCTGAAGCAACAGATCCGACAGCATCTCAATATCTCGGTCAGAATTGCTTTGCCTTACCGACTCCATAATCTCAGGAACTTTGTCCCAATCTTTAAGCATGTCGACAACCACATGCGTCAGTTGCTGTGACGGCAGTAGCTTTGAAAATTGGGGCGACATAGCTGATAACTTCGCTCTCTCAAGCTTGTTGTAGGCTTCTTTTGCCAATCGCACGACAGCACGCGCTACCGGGTCATACAAACCCCACTCTTCAGTGAGTTTTCTGTATAGATCTGGCTCGTTCCAACGATTGGTACGTGAAATATAGACTTCGAGACAGAGTTGGGGAAGCGTTAGCACACGGGCATCGAACTCTGCACGATGCTGCGCAATTACAGGTAGTATGAAAGCGCTCTGACGATCAAATATCTGATTCATGGCCTGCTCGGTCCCTACTGTGAGATGCAAACCCGAAAAGGGAGCATGCATCCCACAGGCGATGGATAGCGATTCAATCATGATGTTAAGTGCTTGCGCCATCGTGACACATCCGTCTGCCGGATCGGTAGGGCGCTTGAATGAACTACTACCTAACATCTTCAGGTTGGCAGGCGAAATCCTATCGATGGGCTTCAAGAACCATCTCAATAGTCCCACATTTGCACATTCATTGGAGAGGCTCACCGCTTCGTGCGCAAGACTGTGTCCCTTTGCCAGATTGTCGAGAGTCATGGCACATGCGATCTTCTCCACCATTTTTTTTGGGTTATCCCGCATTTCCACAAGCTTCACACCATCACCCCACTGACCTGCCGCTGAGCTCCAAGTGCCTACATGACTCAAAATGTCTTTAGCAAACGCGTTTTTTGTTGGGTTATGTATCACCTCCAAAATCTTGTCGGCTGCCAAAAATGGAGCAATGCATTCAAGCAGGCGATAGTCTCTTCTTGCCAGCGCAAATTCGGTAAGGTCATTATATTTTCTTCCATTTTTTGAAATGATCGGCCTATTTATATCAGCACCCCGTTCCAAAAAAATCTGTACGGCATTAATCGCACCGCACTCCGCCGCGATATGCAACACCAAGACTTGATTCCATGAGCGAGTATCTAGTGTGCACGAATCTACTGCTATTAATTGAATATCCAGCAGGTACTTGATTAATTCCGAAAAATCTTCGCGAATAATACTGAGAAGCGATGTTGTTAGTTCTAGCCCTCCAGAAGAATTCCTGTGTGATTGAAGAAGTTGATTGATATTCGCGCCGCTATGCAGCAGATACTTACAAGCCTCCAGCTGCTTGTATTCAAGCGCAAACATCAAAGCGTTCATTGAGCCATCTGGTGTCAGCTCATCGATATGCGCTTGGAAATTTCGTAACCGGGAGATGATACCGACGTGGCCATTTGCAGCTGCATACATGAGTGGTGTGCATCCGGCAGTATCTTTCGCATTAACGGGCGCATCGGATCGGAGAAGAAACTCGACGATCTGCTCTTGACCGCATTTAGCTGCGAAACCGAGCGGGGTCGCGCCAAAAAAATCGAGATGTAATGCGGACCTCAATATAGGCGCTTCTTGT
>Ga0194123_10004891_pt1 | contig 14822 bp, 33 predicted proteins | sample TA2MahsurfametaG_5_FD_155479 | JGI IMG/M metagenome (GOLD analysis project Ga0194123, IMG submission 155479) | Freshwater microbial communities from Lake Tanganyika, Tanzania - TA2015023 Mahale A surface | ecosystem: Environmental > Aquatic > Freshwater > Lake | place: Tanzania: Lake Tanganyika... | reverse complement strand
CGTAAAGCTGCTTCTACTGATTCTGAGAGGAGAAGTCTTGTAGGTAAGGAATGGCACAATACTGGTAGAAAATACACTCCAGATGAAGCAAAGTCTCGTCGTGCAAATATGTCCGATGATGATAGAGCAGCAAGACACCGTGCTGCTGTAGATCCTGATGATGATCGTGATGAGAATACATACTCAGCAGACAGAACGAAGAATCCCAAGAAGCAACGTAAGCAGGCTGCTATGGGAGAAACAACACCAACAAATAAAAAGGAAGGTTATGCTTATGACAATCAAGAAGAAGTTTCAAAAGAAAGCAATCAAAGCATCGCAGAAACCGAAACTAACTTCTTGACATTTGGACAATTTACTGAGCAAGCAGCAAATCCTGCACAACAGGCAGCTATTGCAATCGCTAAAAAGAAAGGAATGAAAGAAGCAAAGTATTATGATCCAATGGAAGATCCTGATTTTGATCCACACGAAGCAGAAAAAAATAGAGGAGTATCTGGTAAGAACAATCCAAAAGGAGGTAAGAAACCAAAAGGAATGAGGGAAGCAGTAGAAGAACTTGATGAGGCAGGTAAAAGGTGTTGGCCTGGATATAAAAAGAAAGGAACACAAAAAATATTTGGGAAGACTTATAATCGTTGTGTAAAAGAAGAAGAGGTTGAGAATCTAGATGAGCTCAATCGTTATGAAAAAGAAACTGGCAAAGATCTAAAAACAGGTAAACCAGTAACTAAAGGTGGCACTTTGGGTGGTGATGATACTCATTCAAAAGTGATGAGACACATGCATAGTGTTATGGGCCCTGGCAGAATGGGTGCAGGTGGTGCTATTCAATCAAGAGGAAAGAAAAAGGATAGAGGCGGTCCTACACCTGGACCTACTAAAACTCCTGCACAAAAGGTAGCACAGCGTCGTGCTGAAGTTGCTAGATCAAAAGCAATGCAATCCTCAAGATATGATTGAGCCTATATAAGATAAACGCCTATCTAGGAGGAAACCATGGGAGCAGTTGTCGCTTTAGTAAAACCACTTCTTATGCAACTTGCTACAAGTCCTGCAGTTAAGAATCTAGTTATTTCTCTTCTTGAGAAGTATGTAAAGTCTACTGATAATAGTGTTGATGATGTACTTTTTGCAACTGTTAAAGATGCACTCTTTAAAGCACAAGCATGATTACTTGTTTAGTGACCAATTGGGGAGTAACTGTCATTTTGGGGTTACTCCTTTCTTTGTCAGAGTGGATGGCAAAGACAAATAAAACAGAAGCTAATGGAATACTGGACTTTACACAGTTATTTCTAAAAAAGGTATTGCATAAATAATACACAGGATATTAAGTTTATTGGAGTAAAAGATGTCTCTTTACGGAAGAACCGACTCAAACACAAATAAAACAAAAGCTGGAATTGGTGTTGCGGCATCGTCAATCACACCTACGATTGTTTTTGTTGATGAAACAGAAGCAGCATTAAATGAAAACCGCACCCGTGGTATTGACGGACCTGGTTGGTGGTCCTATTCCACATATACTACAGAAGCTGGTGATACCCGCCATAAAGCAGAAAAACTTGTAGCACTTGCTGATCCTGATACCAATGCTAATGAGACTCAATCTGACGATACTATCGCAGCAGATGTAGCATCGGCAGTAACCATCACTGGACAACCTGCTAACTCCACTTCTTCTAGTGGCGCGGGCACATTCACTGTTACCACCAGCACCACTGGCACACCTGGATCTCTCACCTTTAAGTGGCAGCGTCAAACTTATACTGGTACAACTTGGAAGGATATTACAGCATCTCTTGACTCTGGAATTACCTATGCAGGTTTCACAACTGCAACTCTTTCATATAGTGGACTTACTGGTACAAGTAAGAATGGTTATAAGTATCGCGTGAAGATTACATCTGCAGGTGGTACTGAAGAGATCATTTCTGATGGAGCTGCTACCCTCACATTTGGCACCTAATAGCATATGAATTTCAGCGAATTGAATGAAGGCAACTACATTCTCTTCGCTATGAAGCATTATGAAAATCCTCACTGTGTAACCAGAGAGGATTTTGATGAAGATATGAAGAGGTTTAAATATCTAAAAAGATTATTTAAAAGATATTTGAAAGGTGGGTTGCTTAGGACCCACCTTATTATAAACCACCTGATTATTCTCTATAATGTTTTTGGCGAAGCGACTACACCCTTACTTTTCTTCAAATTGGAAAGGGAATATTGGTGCATACTGAAAACTTTTTTGCTTTTCTTAAATAAATATCCAATAGGTATGATGCCAGATTTAGATATTGATGAAGACATACAAGAGGAATTATACACAATATGAACGAAGAATTAATGACAACTGGATTTACTGGCGGAGACTCGGCAACTGGTCCTACTGCTGGAATGGATCCTGTCATGAGATTTCGTAAAAAAAGAAAGAAGTCTAAACTACCTGAGCAGGCGGTACCTTCTCGTCTATTTCAATATAAGGTTTCTATTCCTACTGTCGGAGATACAGTTCTCTATGCAAATTCTCCAGCAGAGTTGATGCAAAAACTTCGTTTACTAATCAATCCTCGTTATAGAGGTGAGATTAACATTGAGCGTATTATGCCTGTTAATGCAGCTAAATTTTTCATGGATAAAAGGAGTAAGCACATGCGTAATATGCAAGAGCAAGACGATAAAGCTCTTCAACAACAAATAACTGCCCAGCAGGTTGCTCTAGAGAAGCAAAAAGTGCAGGCAAAGGTTAAAGCAATGCAAATGCAATTACAGAAAAAAGCTGCTGCTCTAAAAGCAAAGGCCAGGGTCGGTGGAGCACAACAGAGTGTAGACCAGGGGTAATATGTTTGGGATTGGTAAAGACCTAGAAGTTTTAGAAGCCAAGTTTCAAATATATGAAGATCTCTCCAAGGAGATGCTTGACAAACTTGAGAGAGCAGTAGATAAAATCAGTGAGGGTAACCAAGCAGTTGCCCTTATATTAGAGCGTCACGAAAATAGATTAGAGCAGTCTGATAAAGCAGATGCTGCGATCATAGAATTAATTAAAGGAATTAATTCTAAACTAGACAAGCTCGAAAAAAGAATTGACGATCTTTCAAAATTTCGTTGGATGACTATTGGCGTCGCTGCTGCTGCTACTGTTGTTATTGGTTCAGCTACATTCTTTGGTAATATCTTGACAGTGGGCAATGGAAATGGTAACCTAGGAATTCCTCAAGAACATCTTAAGTGATTGATAACCTTTTTCTGAATCGTGTATCTTGTCGTCTTGACAAGTTTAAGCGGATAAGAGATGGACTGTACACATTCCGATGCCCCTATTGTGGTGACTCTCAAAAGCACAAAAATAAAACCAGAGGATACTTCTACGAAAAAGGCAGTGGTCTCTCATTTAAATGTCACAACTGTGGGGTTGGTAGGTCATTTGGAAATTTTTTGAAGGACCATGCTAACGATGTATATGATGAATACGTCATGGAAAGGTATCAGCGTGGACTGACGGGAAAGCATAGAAATGTTGCTAATCCTAAAATTAATTTTGAGAAACCAAAATTTGTAAAAAGACAAACAGATCTTCCTACAATTGAATCACTAAATAGTGATCACCCAGCAAAAAAATATCTGCTAAACAGAGGTATACCTCAAGCATTTCTAAAAGACTTATATTGGGCAGATGAATTTGTTTCTTGGGCAAAACAGCAAAGATCGGGAATATTGTCAGATGTGAAAAAAGATCATTCTAGGATTATCATACCACTTCTAGATAAAGACAAGAATTGGTTTGGATTTCAGGGAAGATCCATTGATCCTAAGAATCCCCTTAGGTACATGACAATTATATTAGATGAAAATAAACCAAAACTTTTTGGATTGGATAGAGTTGATGAAACAAAAACCGTATACATTACTGAAGGACCGTTTGACTCACTCTTCATTCGCAACGCGATTGCTATGTGTGGAGCTGATGTTAATCTTGACGACTGGGGGTTTGGCGATCGTGTTTGGATCTATGATAACGAACCACGAAATAAAGAAATTGTCGCCCGATATGCCGCTACTATTGATAGAGGAGAAAGAGTCGTCATCTGGAATTCTGAGGTAAAGGAGAAAGATTTGAATGATATGGTTATTGCTGGCCGAGATGTACAACATGTGGTAGAATCAAACACCTATCACGGACTAGAAGCAAAAGTAAAATTATCTGAATGGAAGCGAGTATGAGTAACGGCATCAAAGTTGTCAAAAGAAACAGTCAAACTGAATCTCTCAATCTAGATAAGATTCACATAATGGTAGAACATGCCTGCAAAGGTCTTGCTGGTGTTTCTGAATCACAAGTTGAAATGAATGCAGGTCTTCAATTCTTTGATGGTATTGAGACTAAAGACATTCAAGAGATTCTTATTCGATCTGCAAATGATCTTATTTCCCTAGAATCACCAAATTATCAGTTTGTTGCTGCTCGTCTTTTGCTATTCAGTTTGAGGAAAGCAGTTTACAATGGACACCCAGATGGACACCCAACACTGTTGGAGCATGTACAGGGATGTATAGAGAAGGGAGTTTATGATCCTGATATACGATCAAAGTATACGAATGATGACTGGGATAAATTGAATAGTTTTATTGATCATGGGCGTGATTATCTATTTACTTATGCAGGAATGCGTCAGGTTGTGGATAAGTATTTGGTCCAAGATCGCAGCACTGGACAGATCTATGAAACGCCTCAATTCATGTATATGTTGATTGCTGCAACTTTGTTTCAAGATTACGATGCCCCACACAAAATCGATTATGTCAGACGCTACTACGACGCGATCAGCAAGCACAAGATCAACATCCCAACTCCCGTCATGGCAGGAGTTAGGACAACTCTCAGACAATTTGCAAGCTGTGTTCTTGTTGATGTTGATGACACCCTCGACAGTATCTTTAGCAGTGACATGGCTATTGGCAAGTATGTTGCTCAAAGGGCAGGCATCGGTATTAACGCGGGTCGAATCCGTGGTATCAACAGTAAAATTAGAGGCGGAGAGGTTGCCCATACTGGCGTTGTACCGTTCCTCAAAAAATTTGAGGCAACTGTCCGATGCTGCACTCAAAATGGCATCCGAGGTGGATCTGCTACGGTCCACTTTCCAATCTGGCATCAGGAAATAGAAGATATTATTGTATTAAAAAATAACAAAGGTACGGAGGATAACCGTGTTAGGAAACTTGATTACTCGATTCAACTTAGTAAACTCTTCTACGAACGATTCATCAAGAATGAATCAATGCATCTTTTCAGCCCTCATGATGTCCCTGGTCTTTACGCCGCTTTTGGCACTCCTGATTTTGACACTTTGTACACAAAATATGAAGCAGACCCAACCATCCCCAAGAAATCTATTAGTGCTCAGCAACTCATCTTGGATTTGTTAAAGGAAAGAGCAGAGACTGGTCGTATTTACATTATGAATATTGACCATTGCAACTCCCATTCATCTTTCAAGGATAAAGTTTACATGAGTAACCTGTGTCAGGAGATTACTCTGCCTACAGACCCCATCAACCATATAGATGACGCTGATGGTGAGATCGCTCTCTGCATTTTATCTGCCATCAATGTAGGTAAACTAAAGAGTCTTGATGAATTGGATAGTCTTTGCGATCTTGCAGTACGAGGGTTAGATGCATTGATTGATTACCAGGGATATCCAATTATTGCTGCTAAGCAATCCACACTCAATCGTAGATCTTTAGGTATTGGATATATTGGTCTCGCTCATTACCTTGCAAAGCACGGCGTTAAGTATGATCAGCAAGCAGCATGGAAACTGGTGCATGAGTTGACCGAGAGATTCCAATATGCTCTATTGTCATCCTCAAATAACCTCGCAAAGGAAAAAGGTAAATGTGGATACTTTGATCACACAAAATATTCTGACGGAATTCTTCCGATAGATACATACAAGAAGGAAGTGGATGATATTGTACCGAATGATCTATTATGTGATTGGGAATTATTGCGGGAAAATATTAAACAGTATGGATTGCGTCACTCAACCCTATCCGCACAGATGCCATCGGAAAGCAGCTCCGTGGTGTCAAATGCGACAAATGGAATCGAGCCACCTAGAGATTACTTGTCTATTAAGAAATCAAAGAAGGGGCCTCTTAAGCAAATTGTACCGCAATACACAACTCTTAAAAATAACTATACGTTGCTTTGGGATATGTCTGGGAATACTGGGTATATTAATGTTGTTGCAGTTATGCAGAAATTCTTCGATCAAGCGATTTCTGGAAACTGGTCCTATAATCCAGAGCATTACGAAGACTCTGAAGTTCCTGTTAGTATAATGGCACAAGACTTATTGAATACTTATAAGTATGGTTGGAAAACTTCTTATTATCAAAACACCTATGATGCAAAGAAGGATGCTCCTATTGAAGTCGAAATTAATGTTGACAAACTAATCGAAGATCTACTACAATCGGAGGAAGAAGACTGTGACAGTTGTAAAGTCTAAGCGAGTAAGAGGTATGACCGTATTTAACAAAAACAAAGTAGACACTAAAAAGCAACCAATGTTTTTTGGTGCTCCTCTTGGGGTGCAAAGATATGACACCTATAAGTATCCTGTCTTTGATAGACTCACTCAACAGCAACTTGGATACTTCTGGAGACCTGAGGAGGTCTCCCTCCAAAAAGATCGTGCAGATTATGCCAAGCTCACCGAGCAGCAAAAACATATCTTCACTTCCAACTTGAAGTATCAGATCATGCTTGATTCTGTGCAGGGTCGTGGGCCTGGTATGGCATTCATCCCCTACTGCTCGCTACCTGAATTAGAAGCATGTATGACTGTATGGGAATTTATGGAAATGATTCACAGTCGCTCATATACTCATATCATCAAGAATGTATATTCAAATCCTAGTGAAGTATTTGATACAATCTTAGATGATGAGAATGTTCTTGAGAGGGCAGCATCCGTAACAGAATCTTATGATGATTTTATTGAGTCTGCTCACCAATATGATAATGGAAATAGTTGGAGATTTGCAAATGAAGGAGTTTCTCTAGGACTTTATGATCGCATAGAATTGAAGCGTAAACTCTATAGAGCAGTTGCCAACGTTAACATTCTTGAAGGTATTCGCTTCTACGTTAGTTTCGCTTGCTCTTTTGCATTTGGTGAAAACAAACTCATGGAAGGATCAGCAAAGATTCTTTCTCTTATTGCTCGGGATGAGAATCAGCATTTAGTCATCACTCAAAATATTCTTAATAAATGGATTGAGGGAGATGACCCAGAAATGGTAGAGATTGCTAAGGAAGAGAAGGGATATGTGCTTGATATGTTTACTCGTACAGTAAACGAAGAAAAGCGTTGGGCACAATATCTCTTTAAGGATGGATCAATGATCGGTCTTAATGATCGTCTACTCAATAATTACGTTGAGTGGATTGCTAATCGTCGTATGAAAGCGATTGGATTTGATCCAATCTATGATGTGCCTGCAAAGAATAATCCACTACCCTGGACTGAGCACTGGCTCAACTCAAAGGGGCAACAAAATGCACCCCAAGAAACGGAGATTGAAAGTTATGTCATCGGAGGAATCAAACAAGACATCACAGAAAATACTTTCGCAGGATTCAGTCTCTGACACCTGGGAAAATCTTCTTGATACTGCTGGTCAACTCACACCTGATGTTTCAGATATTATTTGGGCAGCAGAAAAAAAGAAGGCATTAAAAAATATTGAGACTGTATCTGAGTAAACCAGATTTTATACAGGATCTAAAATAAATAGTAATGTAGCAAATGCTACTTTCTCAATAATATTGAGAAATACGTTCATTCGCTATTTGCGAATAGCGAACGGAAGTAAGCCGACTCGGAACGGATCGTTCATCTATGGAAATCATTCTCTGGACTTGCGTTGAAGCTCAAAAGCTTATTAACAATGCCCTTATCTCTAAATCAGTTTCTGATCAGGTAAAGGCAGAGTTAGTTGAGATTTATAAAGAACACGCACCAAAGACTTGTAAATTCATAGACGCAAAAGCCGACTGAAGGAACGCTCTTTAACCTCAAAATCTAAGGAGAAACCTAATGTCGAAAGTAGTATACCGTGGCGTTGAGTATGATACTGTACAACGCCGTCAAGCACAAGCACAAGTGCAACAACAACCTCAACAATACAATGAGACCTACCGTGGGGTCAAATTTGTAAAAGAGGGGAAGCAGGGATGACAGCAACCTATCGTGGTGTGAAGTATAATACTCACACTCCAAAACTGCAGTACCGTAAGTGGTATGCAGAAACACATGCACCATCTCATCCACCAAATAAGTATCGTGGTATTCCCTACCGTCCATGTAACAACTGGAACTGGGAGGAAAAGCAATGAAAAAACTTAACTTCCTACAATTGATTAAGGAACAAAAGCAAAAAGAGGAGCGTCGTTATCAAGCACAACTAGCACAACTAGTGGGAGCAAAATAATGATGCAAACTATCCTAACTCTAACTGCTGCTGCAGCTCTAGGGACAATCTTACTATCAACCTACATTCAATGGTTGTATAAGTATTAAGTTATATGTAAAAGATACAAATGTTAGTGAATAAACACAAAGTATACTAGATAGTATATCTTATGGAGTAGAAAGATGATCTGAAACTCTTGTTATTATTATTTTACTCGGAGGTCATTATGCATAACATAATTTCTTATAACCAACTAGCAGGGTGGAAACAATTCGAAACCACCATTGACAGATGTAATAAACAAAACGAGTTAATTAATGATTACTTTAATTGTTTAATTGAGTGTGATGACAAACAACAAACTTGTAAACGTATTTGTAAGGAGTTAATTTTAAAAGGATAATCTGGCTGATAGTTTTTTCGCAATCTTTTTAACGGGGGCATGTGCCCCCTTTTTTGTCTAAATAGTTCGACAATATGCATAAGAGATCCATGAAAATTTTTCTGGACTGCTCAGATGCCGATCTAATTGAACATGCTTATGATACTGGTTTAATTGATGGTGTAACAACGAATCCATCATTAATGCGTAAGTGTGGTAAAAATCCTGTGGAAGTTATTACCGAAATTTCAAGTATCTTTCCATGGACTGCCTCAATATCAGCAGAAGTTATAGGAGAAACTGCTGGTGACATGCTTGAAGCTGCTGATGAATATCTAGAGATCGGTCCAAACATCACAATAAAAGTACCTTGCACTAGAGAGGGGTTAAAGGCGTGTAAGACGCTCTCCTCTGAGGCGGTGCCCGTTAACGTTACTCTAGTCTTCTCTGCCGCCCAGGCGATCCTAGCGGCGAAAGCGGGAGCAAAATACGTTTCTCCCTTCGTAGGTCGTCTAAACGATCAATATTGGGATGGTGTTACCTTAATTGAGGAGATTGCAGATTTATATGCAACGCATAATGTTAACACAGAAGTACTTGCTGCTTCTATTAGGGAGGCTCGTCAAGTCCCCGCTTGTTTTAGAGTGGGTGCTGATATTTGTACTATCCCTTATGACATCTTCCAGAGATTATATGATCACACATTAACTGATGCTGGAATTGCAATATTCAATAAAGATTGGGAAGACCTACAAAAATTAATTTAATGAGACGTACTTGACGATTATAGCCATTAGAAGTACAATCAACACTGTCGGGGTTGAAAATACATATGGAACAATCAAAGTTAAAAGAGTTAATAAAAGCGATCAAACTTTTAACCGAAGAATTAGAATCTGAAGTATATTCAGATACATCTAAATATCTCTATCATGATGATAAGAGGGTATCTGTAGAAGATGACGACGGAGAAACTGATTAGTTATGACAACCCTTGGATCTACAATGGGGAAGTATTTGATACAGATCATATTCAAGATTATTTTGGTTTTGTTTATCTCATACACTGCGTTGCAACTGGTCGTAAGTATATTGGTCGAAAGTATTTCTGGAGTTACCGCACACCAAGAGGAAAATCTAGAAAAGTTAAGTCAGAGTCTGACTGGAAAAAGTATTACGGATCCAGTGATGAGCTCAAAGAAGATCTCAAAAAGTACGGAAAACTACACTTTCAACGGACTATTATGAGCCTACATAAAAGTAAGGGAATCACAAATTTTGAAGAGACCCGTCAATTATTTCTCAATAATGTACTAACGGAGGCGATGTCAGATGGCATACCAGCATATTACAACTCAAACATTCTCGGTCGGTACATGCGTAAGGACTATTTTAAAACTGGACCAGATGCTTGACCTCAGATGAGGCATCTGCTATAATTACGGGGTAGTCAAGGGAGACTTTCATGAGTATCTATTTCGATCTAGTTGAAGATCCTTCGATCAAAGATCAAATGTTTGATTTGTTTATTGATCAATTGCATCTTATTGCAGAGACTTATTATGAAGATAATTCTCCTTTTGCTACTGCCCCGACTGGTCCAGTAGCTCAGTGGAATAGAGCAACTGCCTTCTAAGCAGTCGGTCGCTGGTTCGAATCCAGCCTGGATCGTTGTCCTTCGGGACAAATAGGTCCAATAGAGGTAAAGTCTATGACTACAGCACAAAAATTCTCATCTGTTATTGACATTCTTTGGAGTGCCATTAATCGAGATATTATTCTTGACGCCGAGTATCCTAACATTTATAATAAAGTCCTTAAACATTATGAGGATCGCGGCGTTGATTTCTATGGTGATATAGACGAGGATTACGATATCCTCTTAACCAAACTTGAAACAGACCTAACACCACATTATGCCTAAAAAAGCGAGTGTTCTTCTAGAACGTTTTCCTTATCGATATGTCTCTGTTGGGGTGCTCGATAACGGGCACCTCGATTATCGAATCCAAAAAGTAGATTCCTACACTGGAAAATATCGAGACATGTATCTTTGTGATAATGAGATGCAAATTTTAACAGCAATTGAAGATTTTGAATACACTAAATGGTTAGATCCCGATCGAGTACCTTGTTACATTAAAGACGACTATGACTCTGAAAACTAATTTTACTGTTGCAGTAGATGCACTCCGAGATGCATTTAAATCTGCTCTTGACGATCCAAATTTTTCTGACAATACTCTTTCAGAAGTTTGGCGGCATTATCTTGGAATGCAATCCATTCTCAAAAATCTTCCTAAAGAGTATAACTATACTCTAACTAAGAATGAAAATGGAGATGGGTCCGTTAACTTCAATTTTACTGGACTTGATGAATATCCTTATCCTGCCGCTGATACAGTACCGATACCGATTTTTGGTAATATGGGTGAAGATGTAATTACATTTTCCTAGTCTTTGCCAATAGACTTTAAACTAGATGGTTGCACCCGTAAGGCAGATGTCCATACGCATATGTTAAGGTTTCCAATTTCCATCAAAAATTGGTGGTGCGGATGGGACTCTCTCCCGCCTGGTTTCTGGTCCAGTCAAAACCAGACCTTGCACATGTGGCGGAATTGGTAGACGCGCTGGGTTTAGGTTCCAGTGATTTAATCGTGGAGGTTCAAGTCCTCTCATGTGTATTATAAGTAAATCAAAACAATCAGCGGCTTGACGCTCCTTTATTTTTGCTATATAATTATGTTGTAAAAATTTACAAAACAACATGACTGTAACTAAAAATGAATGGGGTCAAGCAAACATGTGGGCAAAAGAGCCTTCTATGTACATGACCAAAGAAGATCTTGACCGTTACGGTATCGAACCATATGCCGAAAAGGCGGAGAAAACTAATGGACGCTGGGCTATGGTCGGTATTATTGCTGGGTTTATTTCTTATGCTCTCACTGGTAAATTATTCTTCGGCGTCTTCTGATGAGTAGTGGTTATGTTGGGGTGCCTGCTCCTGAAGTTTTAGAAGATGATCCTTGGTTTGGTCCTGCACCATGGACTGAGAAATCTTTTGCTATCAAAAAAGCGAGACTTCAAGCAGAAATGGATATGCAATTACTTCCTGAATATTCTGAGCCCCAACCAAAAGAACCAGAAAATATTCATCAAGTAATCTATGAAATTGCAACAAAAAATGTTGCAACTACTTTAGCACTAGATCCATTCCCATCTTTAGGAGGATCTGAAAACTTTCAAGGTGGATGGATGTCTGGCGTTGGTCCCCATAATGTGCTATAATGACGATCTAATGTAAAGTTTTATTATGGATCACACAATCGTTGAAATTCTTGTCGGTTATGTCGTTGCAGGAGCACTGATTCTCGGAGCACCAGCAATCTTCTTTCTGATCGTATTCATGCCGTCTCTGATGAACACCAAAGGTGCCGTCGTCGGATATAAGATTCACCGTGACTATGGTGATACTTCAATCTACTCTAAGGTAAAGTAATGTTCACTAGTTTATTCGCAGTATTATTTGCTGTGTTACAATTTGTACAAGTGCCACAATGGGATAATGATTGGAAAAAATGTTCGGTTGCCGTACCTGACACTGCTTGTCATTGGTACGTGGTCAATCCTGATAACACTTTTGGTAAGGGATTTAGTTGGATTACTGCACCCGTCTACGACGTTGCAGCAGTCTACGACATTGGAAAAACTCATGATCTCACCGTCGCAAAGGGATACCAGACTACGGTAGAATTAATGAATGCCGAATCTGGAATTAAATACGGAGATGATTACTGATGATTGGAAATCTTGAGCCAGAAGAAAGGGTGATGTCAGACATACCTACTTCCACTAATACCAGTGACATGCTTGGACAATTTGCTTCAGTTCTTACTGAATTGATTACGTCAGGTGACTGGGACCATAACACCAAACTGGAGGTTAAGCTTGCAGGCACCCTAAAGAATGACAAGTTTATTGTCATCAAACCAATTAAAGAGAGAATGATTTGTAATCCGAATCCAGACCTTAAACAACAACATCCTTATAAAAATGAATTATCCTGAAATTGTACCTGATGTTAGTTTTAAAGTCCTTATTGACGGAGAACTTGTAGATCGTAACACCCAAGATTATTTTGCTGGAAAAAAGGCAATCGTCTTCTCTTTGCCTGGGGCATTTACACCAACATGCACCACTAAACAACTTCCTGGGTATGATTTTGCTTATGCAGAATTTGCAAATCTTGGATATAATTACTGCTACTGTATCAGTGTTAATGATCCATTTGTCATGAATACTTGGAGAGAGTCACTTGGAATTGTCTATGTTGATATGATTCCAGATGGAAATGGCATCTTTACTGGACTGATGAATCAGTTAGTGTTGAAAGAAAATCTTGGATTTGGATATCGCTCTTGGCGATATGCTGCAGTAGTAGAAGATGGCAGAATTGTCAAACTTTGGGAAGAGCCTGGGAAAGAAGATAATCATCCAGAAGATCCTTATACAACTACGGATCCTCAAACTGTTCTTAATTACTTAAAGGAGAAAACAAATGACTGAAAGAGCTGAGCGTATTAATGGTTGGGCAGCAATGATTGGAATTGTATCTGCCATGGTAAGTTATGCACTAACTGGACAAATTATTCCAGGAGTGTGGTAAATCTAAAAGACCCCCTTAAGGGGGTCTTTTTTTATAAATATCTTGGTGTTTAAGGCATGACCGATGACCCTAGATCTTCATAACTTTTTTAAATTTTACGACGAAAAAAATTCAAATCACGTAGCAGCAGTTCAGTGGTTAGAGGATAACCTACCTGCTCAATTTTTAGATGATGGAGAATCTGACTGGGTTGGTATTTTCCGAACGAAGCCCCCAACACCAGAAGTTCTTGCAGTCCCATATTTTAATCAAGTAGATAACTACAGAGATGCACAAAGAACTTGCAATAGTTCGTCATGTGCAATGTGCCTTGCTTTCTTAAAGCCTGGCAGTATCAAAGGTGACGATGAATATGTTAAGAAAGTATTTGCGATTGGCGACACGACTGACCATGCGGTACAAACGAAAGTTTTATCAGGTTATGGAATTAAGTCACACTTTAGTTACAATCTTTCTTTTGCTGATATTGATAAAAGTCTCGATGCTGGGAAACCTGTTGTTATTGGTATCCTTCACAGGGGTTCTCTTTCTTCACCTACTGGTGGGCACATGTGTGTTGTGATTGGCAAGACTCCAGATGGTAAAGGATACTTTATTAATGATCCATATGGTTCTCTCAATGATAACTATACTGGTCCCGTAACAAACGGTAAGAAGACCGTTTACACGAAAGCAGTTCTTAAGCACCGCTGGTGTCCAGGAGGCAACGATGGCTGGGGCAGAATCTTCGACTGAATTCAAAAGAAAGATCTTACAAAGAATTAAAGATCTGATAAACCAAGGCAAACACGCAGAAGCAAATCAACTTTATCAAAAATACTTTGGAGGCAACAATGGCAAGAGTTGACTTACATAACTTCTTTCAGTTCTACGACGAGAAGAATCCCAACCACGTCAAAGCAGTACAGTGGTTAGAAGATAATCTCCCCGCAAAATATCTAGAAGATAATGTTGACTGGGCTGAAATTTATCGCGGAAAAAAGACTAGTGCTGCACCAGCACCTGCTGCTGCAGCTCCTGTAACAGGTGGTGATGATATGCCACAGATGGGTATCAAACTCATCAAAGAGTTTGAAGGATGTCACCTCAAGGCATATCCTGATCCTCTCACTGGTGGACTTCCAATCACTATTGGTTGGGGATCTACTCGTAAGAAGGATGGGTCACACTTTAAGATGGGTGATACCTTAACACAGGCAGAAGCGGATGCACTTCTTATTGAGCAGTGCAAGAATGAGTTTCTTCCTGCACTTCGTAAAGTACCACATTGGA
>Ga0194123_10004889_pt1 | contig 14831 bp, 13 predicted proteins | sample TA2MahsurfametaG_5_FD_155479 | JGI IMG/M metagenome (GOLD analysis project Ga0194123, IMG submission 155479) | Freshwater microbial communities from Lake Tanganyika, Tanzania - TA2015023 Mahale A surface | ecosystem: Environmental > Aquatic > Freshwater > Lake | place: Tanzania: Lake Tanganyika... | reverse complement strand
GCCTGGCCTTGCAAGACAAGGACAGTGGCCTGGAAAGCCTGAGCCAGCAGTTGCTGGAAACGACCCGTTGCCACAGGCTGCTGATCAAGATGGCCGCAGAAGGCTTCATTGCCTACGACCGTGATGACAGCGGCCACATGCGCAGCCAGCCGTTCCCGGCTCTCTCGGTCAACCCGCTCGATGTGGCAGGGGCGGGCGACTCGGTATTAGCTGTTATGGCCGCCGGCCTGGCCAGCCAGCAGGCGATGATGCCTACGGCTGCCCTGGCCTGTTGTATGGCAGCACTGGCCGTTGAAACCATGGGCAACACACCGATTGCCGCCGAAACCCTGCGCAGCAGCCTGGAGGAGGCGCTGGCGTCATGAGCATGAAGATGCTGGTCATTGGCAGCAACAGCTTCAGTGGCTCCCACTTTGTGGCAGAAGCCCTTAGGGCGGGTTACCAGGTGTGGGGGGTCAGCCGCTCTGCAGAGCCTGAAAGCGTGTTTCTGCCCTATCGCTGGCCTGATGCAACAACCCGGGAGCCTCTGGCCAACCCGCAGAACTTTGCATTCCAAGCGGTTGATCTCAACACCCAGCTCACCGCACTGCTTGAGCTCATTGATCGGGTGCAACCGGCGATCATCGTCAACTTTGCGGCCCAGGGCATGGTGGCCGAGAGCTGGTTGAACCCCACCCACTGGTATCAGACCAATGTGGTGAGCCAGGTCGCTCTGCATGACGCCCTGCGGCAACGGCCCTTCCTCCAGAAATACGTGCATGTCACCACCCCCGAGGTGTACGGCAGCACCGACGCGGGCTGGATCCGTGAGCACAATCACTTCGCCCCCAGCACGCCCTATGCCGTGAGCCGGGCTGCGTGCGATCTGCATCTGCACAGCTTCCACAAAGCCTATGGCTTCCCTGTGGTGTTCACCCGTGCGGCCAACGTGTATGGGCCGGGCCAGCAGCTCTACAGGATCATTCCCCGGGCGATGCTTAGCGCCCGCACGGGCAAGCCGATGCACCTGCACGGCGGCGGGTATTCCGAGCGCTGCTTCATCCACATCCGCGATGCCATGCAGGCCACGCTGCGGCTGGCGCTAGAGGCCGATCCCGGCAGCACCTGGCATCTGTCCACCCGCGAGCCAGTAAGCATCCGCGCCCTGGTGGAACGGATCTGCGAGCGCTGTGGGGTGGCCTTCAGCGCCGTGGTGGAGGAGAGCGGTGAGCGGCTGGGCAAAGACCAGAGCTACCTGCTCGACAGCACCTCCATCCGCGAGGCGTTCGGTTGGAGTGATCAGGTGAGCCTTGAAGAGGGCCTCACCGAAACCCTGGCCTGGGTGGACGAAAACCTCGATCAACTCAAGACCCTTCCCTGGACCTACCAACACAAAGCATGAAACTTCTGGTCACCGGTGGCTGCGGCTACAAAGGTTCAGTGTTGGTGCCGCTGCTGCTGGCCGATGGCCATGAGGTAGTCAGCGTTGACACTCAGTGGTTCGGCAACCACCTGCCGCAGCACCCCAACCTCACCAACCTCAAACTTGATATCCGCGACACCGATGCGATTCCCCTGGAGGGCGTGGAGGCGATCATTCACCTGGCCAACATCGCCAACGACCCGGCAGTGGAGCTCAACCCCACCCTCAGCTGGGAGGTGAATGTGCTGGCCGGCCAGCAGCTGGCCGATCGGGCCGTGCGAGCCGGGGTTAAACAGTTCATCTTCGCCAGCTCTGGCAGCGTGTATGGGGTCAAAGACGAACCCAACGTCACGGAAGACCTCACCCTGGTGCCGATCTCTGTCTACAACAAAACCAAGATGGTGGCCGAGCGGGCCTTCCTCTCCTACCAGGATCGGATGCAGGTGCACTGCATCCGCCCAGCCACCGTCTGCGGCGTGTCGCCACGCATGCGACTGGATGTGAGCGTGAACATGCTCAGCTACCAAGCGCTAAAAAATGGCCGTATTACCGTCTTTGGTGGCGATCAGACCAGGCCCAACATCCATATTCAGGATATTGCCAATGTGTATCGCCACTTCCTGGCCCATCCAGAGATCCCCAGTGGCTGCTATAACGCGGGCTTTGAAAACATCTCGATTCTCGACATCGCCGAGCGCGTCAAGAGCAAGATCGGTGCCGAGATCGTGGTGAGTGCTTCCAACGATCCCCGCTCCTACCGCCAGGATTCCAGCAAGCTGCTGGCCACGGGCTTCCAGCCCACGTACAGAGTGGCTGATGCGATCAGCGAGATCGCCGAAGCCTTCCACCAAAACACCCTGCCCGATGGCGAGTCCTGCTACACGGTGAAGTGGATGCGCCACCTGGATCTCGCCGCCCCGGAGGTGCCCACATGATCGCGGCCCCGCCTAGCCTAATCAGCGTGGCCGACCTCAACGCCACGGCGCTCACCCTGCGCCAGCGGCTCGTCACCACGTCGGCCAGCGCAAAGATCCCGCACCTGGGCTCCTGCCTATCGTGCGTGGAGCTACTTGTGGCGCTCTACTGGCAGGAACTGAGCATCGATCCAGCCCGGCCGGAAGATCCGGGTCGCGATCGATTCCTGCTCAGCAAGTGCCACGGCGCGCCGATCCTGTTTCAGGTGCTGGCCGAACGGGGCTTCTTTCCCCTGGAGCGGCTGGAGGATTTCGGCAAGGCGGGCAGCGTGTTCCATGAGCACCCGCCCAAGCCGGGGTACATCCCTGGCATCGAGGCGGCCACTGGCTCCCTGGGCCACGGGCTGCCGATGGCCCTGGGCATGGCGATGGCCGCCCGCATCCAGCAGCGCCCCACACGCTGCTACGCCTTGCTCAGCGATGGTGAATGCAATGAAGGCAGCATCTGGGAGGCGGCGCTGCTGGCCGCCAGCCAGAAGGTGCACACCCTCACGGCGATCATCGATTTCAACAAGTGGCAGGCCACCGGCCGCAGCCAGGAGGTGATGGCGCTCGATCCGTTGGCGGCCAAATGGGAGGCCTTTGGCTGGCATGCCCAGGAGATCGATGGCCACGATTTCGAAGCCATCGAAGCGGCCCTGGCATCAGCCCGCGCTGAAACCGAGCGTCCCAGCGTGATCGTGGCTCACACGGTGAAGGGGAAGGGCGTGTCGTTCATGGAAGACGACAACAACTGGCACTACCGCACACCCAACCCTGAGGAACTGGCCGCCGCCCTCGCCGAACTGGAGCCCGTTTAATGCGTGACGCCTTTGCCCAGGAAATGACCCGCCTCGCAGCCGAGCGCACGGATCTTGCGCTGCTCTCTGGCGATATCGGCAACCGCATGTTTGATCGCTACAAGCAGGTGGCGCCGGAGCGCTTCTTCAACTGCGGCATCGCCGAGGCCAATATGATGAGCATGGCCGCCGGCATGGCCCTCAGCGGTCTGCGGCCCGTTATTTACACGATCACCCCGTTCACCACCACCCGCTGCCTTGAGCAGATTCGAGTGGGTGTGGCTTATCACCAGGCGCCGGTGGTGATCGTGGGCACCGGCTCCGGCCTGTCCTATGCCGAGCTCGGCCCCACCCACCACTCGCTGGAAGACTTGGCCATCCTGCGAACCCTGCCAGGCCTGAATGTGTTGGCCCCTGCCGATAGCACTGAACTGGTTGCCCAGCTGCGCGAGGCCCTCGATGCGCCCCACCCCACCTACATACGAATCGGCAAGAAGGGAGAGCCCCCGCTGCATAGCGGGTCAAACAAGCTAGGCATCGGCAAGGCGAACGTACTGCGCGAGGGCAGTGATCTGCTGGTGCTGGGCGTCGGCCCGATCCTTGGCGAGGCCCTCCAGGCAGCGGAGGCGGTGGCTGCGGAAGGGGTCTCCGTGGCCGTGGCCAGCCTTGGCGGCGTCAAGCCCCTCGATACTGCCTTTCTGGAGGAGATGGCGAAGCGGTTCCCGCGCTGGCTGAGCCTGGAGGAGCACGGCATCACCGGCGGCCTAGGCAGTGCCCTGCTGGAGTGGTTGGCCGAAAGGGTGGGCCCAGCCATCCGCCTGAAGCGGCTGGGCGTGCCCGATGCATTCCTGCATGAGCTGGGAAATCAGAACTACACGCGCCAAGCGCTGGGGCTAGATGCGCCTGGTCTAGCACAGTCCTTCCTGAAGGTGAAAGCTGCCTGACACCATGAGGATTGGGCTGGATTTTGACAACACGATCGTCTGCTATGACCATGCGATCGCCCTGCTTGCGGAGGAGTTGTTTGAACTGCCTGTGGAAGTGCCACGAACAAAGCTTGGCCTGCGCGATCATCTGCGTGCGGCGGGCCGTGAACCCGAGTGGACCGCTTTCCAAGGAGAACTCTATGGACCAGGCATGCGCCATGCCGCACCCTTTGAGGGGGCCATCACCACGATGCAGCAGCTTTTGGTCGAAGGTCATGAGCTTGTGATCATTAGCCACCGCAGCCGCCGGCCCTATGCGGGCGCGCCCCATGATCTGCATGCGGCGGCAAGGACCTGGGTGGCGGATCATCTGCAAAGCGCAGGGCTCTTCGGTGCCGCTGGCGATGAAGCCCAGGTGCATTTTCTGGGAACTCGCGATCAGAAAGTGAAAATGATCACGCATCTGGGCTGTGAAGTTTTCCTGGATGATCTGCCCGAGGTGTTGAGCGCTCCAGGTTTTCAACCCGCGACCTCAGGGATCCTGTTTGATCCAGAAGCTGTCAGCGGAGCTTGCGAAGTGAGTGGCCCCATTCGAATCACCTCCTGGATGCAGCTGCCCGGCAAGCTGTTATCACGGTGACTGTTACCCCGTCCTTGTTGCCCCCGTACTTTGCACGCCATTGGGCGAGGGAGCTGGGCTGCAAAGAGGAGAGCTTGGTTCGGCTGAAGGGCGGCATCAACAACCGTGTCTACCGATGCGGTGATCAACCCTTCTGGGTGATCAAGGGATACAGACCCTGTAAACCAGGGCCACGTGACAGGATGCAGGCTGAGGTGGAATTCCTGCAGTATGCAGCTCAGGTGGCCCCAGGCTTTACTCCCGGGCTGGTCAACGTGGATGTCGATCGACGTTGTGTCGTACTGGAGTATCTGGAGGGAAAAACATTCCCAGAAGGGTCACTGCCACCGGAAACAGCAGTAAATTGCGCGGTAGAGTTCTTTCGACAGTTGAATTCAGATCGCACCTGGGCCAGGCAGTTCATACGCCAAGATGCGGCTGAAGGGTTTCTCAGCTTGACTGATCACCTTGAAAATATTCAGCAGCGACTGGCCGACATGGGATGCGAGCACCTTCCCGCAGCAATCAAACCACAGGCCAAGCAGCTTTTGGTCAAAATTCGAGATAAATACAATAGCATCTCTGGGACCATTGCTTATCAGATTAGCAATGGGCAGCTGATCAATGCCATCCAGCCAGATGAACAATTCATATCCCCCAGCGACTTCGGCTTTCACAACGCCATCACGACATCAGAGGGGGTAAAGTTCTTCGATTTTGAGTTTTCCGGATGGGACGATCCAGTAAAATCTGCCATTGACTTCATTCTCCAGCCACGCGTTCCAGTAAAGCAAGGACTGTCTCCACTGCTTGTCTCATTGAATGCGAAAGAACCGCATGACCTTAAAAAACGCTACGAAGCTCTCATGCCAATTCTGGTTATAAAGTGGTCTTGCATCATTTTGTCAATACTAAATCCTGACCGCCTTAGGGAAATGATTGTCATAAGCCCCAACCAGGAAATGGAAGATCTTGTTTCTAAGCGTATAACTGTTGCAACCTCGCACCTAAGACAGTCATCCGTATTCCTCGCTACTACCATATGAGCAGACCGGCAAATCAAGAGATGGCGCAGGTTATCGATTGGCCAACCTGGCCCCAATACGATCAAGCACACGAGGATGCTGTTCTGCGTGTAATCCGCAGTAACCAGATCTTCGCAGCCACAGAAGTCGCTGCATTTGAGCATGAGTTCAAGGAATTTGTAGGAGCCAATCACGCAATTGGTGTTGGCAATGCAACCCAAGGCTTACAGCTTGCATTAGCAGCTCTCGGAGTTGGCACCGGCGATGAAGTCATCGTCACGCCCTATTCATGGATCTCATCAGCATCCTGCGTTCTAATGCAGAATGCTATCCCTGTATTTGTGGATATTGAGCCCGAAAGCTTTGGTATCTGCCCTGAAGCACTAATAAAAGCGATTACGCCTCGAACCAAAGCAGTAATCCTGGTTCATATGTTTGGGCTATGCTCAAAAGTTGAGGAGATAAAAGAAATCTGTACTGAACATTCCATAGCGCTGATTGAAGATGGAAGCCATGCCCATGGCGCACGTCTGCGAGAAAAGCATCTCGGCACATTCGGTCTGGTGGGCGTTTTCAGCTTGCATCAACGCAAGGCAATTTCAGCCGGTGACGGCGGGGTGCTCTGCACTGATGATCAATCTTTCTATGAAAAGGTAAGACGCTTAAGATCGTTTGGCGACAAACAACTCAGCTACAATTACAGGATGACCGAATTTGCAGCAGCCGTCGCAAGGGTTGGCCTTACTCGGTTAGAGCAGCAAAATGATACTAGACGCAAAAATCACGCTACACTTGCATCTAACTTGATCACCGCACGAGTGCATCTGGTGGAAGCATCAGAAAGTGCAAAGCCAGTATTCTATTCAAATCTTCTCCTTATTGACCTGCCATATCAGCAACAAGAAGAGCTTTTAACGGTTGCTAATTCGGCTGGAATTCCGCTCAAGCGTACATGGCAACCTCTCCACAAGCATCCTCATTTCCAAAGGTCAAACATGGTTAATAATATTGCTCCTTGGGACAACTCTGCCGAAGACTTTATTGAGCCTTCTTGCTTACAGCTTTTAAATTCAGAAGAATATCAAGAAAATCGCCTTTTTGAAATTGACTGCCATCCTTTTGTTGATGAGAAAACCGTAATAAAGGCTGCCTATATCCTAACCGATCAGATAAAAGCATGAGATCAGGATTTCATGATCATATTAAGCTTTCGAAAGTTGAACTAAGCTATCTCAAGGAGATTGTCAAAGCAAGTCACGCAGCACCATGGATATATCAATCAATAGATGGCCTTCATGCTTCTCAGACCGCGACGCTCTGCGGTGTGTATGCCAATGATTCACTCGCGTCATTCGCATGGTATTTGAAACGGTCATCGATTATTAATGGCATATCTTATAGTGGCTTGTCAATTGGAGTTGTGACAACGGCTCCTACTCAGCGTAATCACGGCTATGCTAAACAACTAATTTGTGCAATTGAGGATTTAGCGTATCAGAAAGGAATCGCTTCTTGTACCTAGCTGGAATCCCCGGCTTCTATGATAAGTACGGCTTCAAAGGTTTTGCCCCCAAAAGCAAACTCGTATTTAGAAAGTCAGACCTTCCGAAAGCGACAGGTACTATTGTACCTTTACCTATAGAGGATCTGAAAAGAATCTCCATAATGCATGCAGATTATTCTAGTATAAACTCGTCATGTTTGATCCGATCTTTTTATGAATGGGAAGACCTGCTTGGCCCGCTTTCGACAACATTCCTTTTTAACCAGCCAAAACTAGTGCTGAATAATGATGGTTTCCCAATTGCCTACTTCTGCAACACTCCTGGCAAAGCCAGCATGATTCGGGAGTTTGTTCCTCTTCAAGATTCTGAGTCAGTCATAAATGCATTAGCGACTATTGCCGATTCTGTTGAATATTCTGACCAGGAACAGATTGAAATCTTTGCGCCAGCTAATGGGCCAGTCTTGGAAGCCGCAGCTACTAGTATTGGAGCTGACTTCTTGTGTTTTCTACGGCCAAAAGCCTCTAACATGATAAAATGGCTTTCAGCAACAAAGCTGGCAGATGATTTCCAATGCAACTTTCTCCTTCAAGGAGATATCCTATGAATGAATCAGCACTTAAGGGATTTACCCCAGAGCAGTTAAAGGCAATTCGAAATGAGCTCTTTAATTTAAAGAAAAGCTTATCAAGGAAGGATCAAAAGCTTGTAGATGAGCTGGCTGGATTCTCAATGCTTCCTCCCTCTCGTCTCTTGGATGCCTTTCGCTCAGCTGAGCAAGCAGCTAAGCGCCTACCTAAAGCTTCAATAGTTGAGTTTGGTGTCTATCGAGGTGGAGCTCTAGCCGCGATGGCCTACGGAGCGTCATTGAGAGAAACCTTTTGTGGGTCTGTCATAGGATTTGATACCTTTGAAGGTCATACATATACGCCACTCCCTCATGAGACTGATCTTCATGGTAACTTACAGAGACCGATTTTCGATCAAAAAAGATCGAAACAAGAATCTTGGGCATCGTGTGATCTTGACAGTGTTCTGAGTAACTTCAATGCAATAGCGCATGCCATGCAAGCCTCTCTCACTACACCAGTCTTGATCAAAGGTGATGCATGTAGTACGGCCTCTCAATTACCATCGCTGTGCCCAAATGGCATCAGTCTGTTAAGACTAGATATGGATTGGTTTAATCCGACCATGACAAGCTTAAGTGCGGCTTCGCCATTGCTCTGCAATAATGCAGTCATAATCGCAGACGATTACGGGCATCATTCCGGAGTAAAAGAATCTGTTGATCAATGGTTGCGTTCCTTGGGTAGAAAATACGACTACACAATGACAGACTATTCGTGCATGAGAATAATTCTTCTAGACTAAGATGGATAGATAGATAAGGCCTGCTTATGTGTTAACCTACTTTTTTACGACAAAATTAGAGATGCATAAATAGTCTATACCAGATGAGACAAAAGTCCTAATGGCATCAACGGGTTTCTCGACGATTGGTTCACCAGCTAAATTAAATGAAGTATTTATACAAGCACCAACACTGGTTTTCTGTTTAATTTTAACTAAAACGCGGCGAAGTGGGCTAGTACCGCTAATTACTGTTTGGTATCGTGCCGTATAGTCATTGTGGCAGCATTCACTAATCAGATGATGCGCGGAAGGCAGGACTGGAAATGTTGATGTCATGTAGGGTGACTCATAATCAGACCCAGATAGTCTTGCCATATCTTCCAAGAGAATAGCCGGTGCGAATGGACGGAACATTTCGCGGAACTTGATTTTTTCATTCAGCTTATCCTTGTTGCCAGGTATGCTTGCTGAGGCCAAAATACTTCTGGCTCCAAGAGCTCGCGGCCCGAATTCAGACCGTCCTTGGAACCAGCCAATAACATACCCAGCAATGATCTTCTCAGCCGCATAAAGCGAAATATCGTCGACTATACTAAATTCCAAACCAGATTGTTTAATTGCTTCTTTGATTTCTATATCGCTGTAACTAGGTCCTAGATACATGTCTTGAACAGATTTCGGACAATCGCCGAGAATCCTTGCGGCCTCAAGGGCTGAGCCAAGAGATAGGCCACGATCGGACGCGGCTGGTTGCACATAAACAGAATATCCACGATCACATATCAGGGTCATGTTAGCAAGACAATTTAAGGCACATCCACCACTGAGTGCGATATTAGTGATACCGCTTTTCGCTACATAGAAATCTACGAGTGCAACTAATGTATCGTGGAAAGTTTTTTGTACAGATGCTGCTAAGTCGAAATGAGCCTGAGTCCTAACAGGATTTGCTCCAAAGACAGGAGGCACACCAGTGATTGCGTGGATAAAATCATAGTTGGCATGAGTCTCAAATACAGAGGTGTGGCAGGAAGAATCTCGTACACGTGAATCAAATGAAACAGTTCCGCTGGATGAATCAAAACTCAACAGGCTTGCGAGATTATAGGATTCAGAGTTTCCGTATGCTGCCATTCCCATTACCTTAAACTCACCTTCAATACTCCTAAATCCGAGATAATTGGTAAAAGCGGTATAGAAGGCACCAAGAGAATCAGGATATTTCGCCTTATATAAGAGCTGCCGATTACCGTGGCGTCGATCCACATATACCAATATTGAAATGCCATCACCCTCACCGTCAATGCTAAAAACAAGTGCTTCGTCAAAATGACTTGCAAAGAATGCCCCTGAACCGTGAGCAATTGGGTGAGGAACGCGAATTATGTCGGGACAACATCCATAACGTTGATAAAGATGACGTCTGACCTTAAACTCTATGTTTTTTGAGGTAGTGCCATCCAAAGAGATGACGTCGACTTCAGATAGTGAGATATCACAATGCTGTAATGCGGCTTGTAGAGAGAGATCAGGAAAAATGCCAGGGGATGTCTTAAAACGATTTAACCGTTCCTCTTCGAGTGCAAACAAAACTTGGCCATCTACTACGAGTGCAATACTGGGATCATGCACGTGCGAAGAAAATGGTGCATGTATCCCGAGAATTGCCGCCATAAGAGGACAATGAAATATAGAGATAATAGCATCAAAAACCAACACACGTCAATCGACCTGCAGGGCAACATCTATAGAAACCGCACTTCCGTCGTCTTTTGATAAGATTCGACGGTTATATTTATATCTACCTGAAATGAGGCCGAGATGGTCGTTAGGGATAACTCCAGTTGTAACACTATAAAAGAGTTTGAGGTGTGAATATAAGTCACCAAAGCAGCCACTGAATAAAGAAAGCTCAATAGCGTCGGGACATATGGCCTTAATAAGTGGATATGAGGAGCAGCGATGCCCCACGCATAGCCTTAGACGATGCACTAGAAGTTGATAAAGGTGTAAGATGATTGGAAGTTAGCAGAATTTACCACGAGTTCCGTTGGAATATTAAGAGGTTTAAAATAGTTGTAATTTGAGGCAGAGGCGCGTATGATAGAACGTAAGATCTTACCGCTACGATTTTTAGGAATAGTGGGGGATATATAGGATAGACGCGCTAATAGACCACCGTGTGTCTGGTATATTTTGTGGTTAATTGCAATCTTGAGATCGGGGAGGCTTAATGCGTCGCCACTGTAAGTGATGCAGTAGCAGAGAAGTGTATTGTGAAGTGAATCAACCAAGGTAAAAGTAACTGCGTCGATAATAGAAGGAGAAGTTGCAAGTATTGATTGCTCAATCGCTGAAGAATCTATATTCTTCCCTTGAATAACAAGCATATCGTCAGAGCGTCCGAAAACCTCTAACTGGTTACTGTTGACAGCGCCGTGATCAAACAGATTAAATGTATAATCACTAGTAATGTAGTTAAAAATACGGTCGTAGTCACCAAAAATGGTGTGCGGTGAACCTGGCCAAGGTGATCTGATGACTAATGTATTGTGCTAATTGGTGGCGGAATATGTGTCAAGTGTAAGGTAGTTGGGTATTTCACCAATAGAGGGGTTGTCAAGTCTATAAGTATGTGTTGATCGCTGTGCGGCTAGGATTCCACCAGTTTCAGTTTGGAAATATGTATTAATAACAGGGTGGTCCGAAGATCCTAAAAAAGTAAATGCATACCATTCACTCACTGATGCTGCTAAGGGTTCTCCCATGGAGCCAATTGCACGGAGGACAGAAGGGGCAGTGAACTGGAAACATGAAGATCGTAAGAGTCTGATAAGTGCAACTGGTAGATAGCAGCAAGTCACAGAGAGAGACAAAATGAGACGGTCTAGGTAATCAGGACGAAGAAGGTCCGTAGGTCTTGGGATAAGGATAGAAGTACACCCTGACAAAAGAGGAGCAAATAATCCATAAGTATGGCCGTTAATCCAACCAGCTTCTGAAGCACAGAGAAAAACATCGTCAGGTGTGCAATCCCAGAAATACTTAAAAGTAGTATGAGCAAAAAGTAAATATCCAGCTCTATTATGGAAAATACCCTTGGGTCTTCCAGTGGAGCCTGAAGTGAATAGTGCAAAAAGCGGTAGTTGGTGTGCTGGTTCTTTGGCGTAAGAATGTGTAGTCGGCTTGTTTAGTTGACGTCTGACTGAAAGTGGCTTCGGAAAAAGATTATCTATTACAAAGGTGTGATAGTCTGAGTCATTACCAGGATGGCAGTGCCTGTTGTCTTGTGAAAGATCAATAATAAAATCAGGATTGAGAGTGTTTACACGCGACGCAATCTCATTATGGGAAAGGGAGGGAAAACAGATACAGAAAGGAAGGCGGAGATGTGCAAAAACAAGAACTAGAATAGCAAGATCTATTCCTTGGTCAGAAATAAGAAGAAAGAGTGAGGAAGTGGTCGTAAACTGTTTAAGTACTTGCGAAAGTGAGATGACAGAATCATAGAGTGATTGATAGGTTATTGAACGTTGGAAGTCATGCGATGACTCAATGAACGCTAAATGGTCACCTCCTCTGATTGCTATATGCCGTAAAAGTGTAACTTCAAGGATATCAATGTCCTCATCTGGGAACCATATCCCGCATGGATATTCGAGGAACTGTGATTGGCTATCAGCTAATGAAGAGATCTAAGGTAATGGGGAGTGCTGAAATATAGTTGCAGGGTGGTAACCGAAAAGCTCCGCAAAAGCGGTACGCCAATAAAGCTCATGCTCTGGGTCTAGAGCGAGTAAATTCTTAACCATATAGGTGCGGGGTATTTAGAAAAGATATCAGAAGTTGTAAGGTAAATCAAATTAATTAATTAAAAAACATAGTATGGAGCTATCGCAACAGGTTCTAACAAAATATCGTATGGTAAGGGGCCTAGAGGGCTGTATAATGGGAGTTTGATAATAAGTGCAGTGGATCTTGATGTCTGTATCTTTGACGTTGACGGTGTTCTGACAACAGGTCGATTCTTCTACACAGTAGAGGGAAAAGTGATGAAAGAGTTTGGACCAGACGACAATGATGCGCTACAATTATTGTGTGAGTTCGTTGAGGTTCGATTTGTCAGTGCTGATAGAAATGGTTTTAATATTACTAAAAGAAGGGTCGTTGATGATATGGGATTCAAATTAGATTTTGTTAGATCTAGAGAGAGAAAAGAATGGATAAGCGACATATATGATCTAGAAAAGGTCCTGTACATGGGTGACGGTATTTTTGATGATGCGGTAATGAAACATGTAGGGTATAGCATTGCACCATGCAATGCTAGTCTCTCTGCAAAGGAAGCTGCCAATTATATAACTGATTGTTCAGGTGGGGACAGGGCAGTCGCGGAGGCCTGTATGCACATTCTGAAGGTTCACTATAATGCTTACGATGTTAAATATAAAGCAGATTCAGCATAGAGACAAGATGACGAACAACGATCTTAGGGAATTAGTGTCCACAAAGGGTTGTACCCTATTGGGAATAGGCCCAATGTCCCGAAACTGCGTAGATGCTACGATAAATGTAGCAAACAGACACAAATGTTTATTGATGCTTGTTGCTTCAAGGCGCCAGATAGATAGTCGAGAATTTGGTGGTGGCTATGTAAATAACTGGGACACGAGAAGCTTTGCAGATTATGTTCGAGAACGGGATAAAGGGGGGTTCGTAAAGCTGGCCAGAGATCACGGTGGGCCTTGGCAGAATGACAAAGAACAGCTGAACGGACTCAATATTAATGAGGCAATGGAGTCTGCAAAACGATCCTTCAGAGAAGACATAGATGCCGGTTTTTCGCTACTCCACATCGACCCAAGTATTGACATAAATGGATGCCAGCAAGAGTCTGAACTGGTCAAAAGAGTGAGGGAGCTTTACCAGTACTGTTGGGAATATTCCATGAGTCAAGACAAAGAAATACACTTTGAGGTGGGAACGGAAGAACAGTCAGGAAATGTCTGTAGCGGAGAAGATTTTGAGAAGTTAGTGGAAAGTATTGAGGATTTTTGTGGTCGGCTAAAAATGCGCAAACCGACCTTTGTTGTCGCACAAACAGGGACAAAGGTCAAAGAAATGGAGAATGTAGGTAAATTAGATGTGAACAAAATGACAGAGCGCGCAATGAATGATAGAGAGATGATAAGGAGAATAGTTGAGATTTGCAACAAGCATGGTTTGATGCTGAAAGCTCATAATGCTGATTATTTGACTGATGAGATGCTACGGTGGCATCCAAAGGTTGGCATTCATGCCATAAATATAGCTCCAGAACTTGGTGTAGAAGAGTCAAAAGCTTTAATCGAAATCCTCGAAGAGAATGGGCAGAAAGATCTGGCGGAGAAATTTATTGAATTAGCATACAACTCACGGTGCTGGAAGAAGTGGTTAAAGCCACATAGCAAATTGTGTACTGCCGATAAAGCATTGATTGCGGGTCACTATGTATATAGCACAAATGAATTTAAAGAATTAGAGAAGATAGCGAGTTTAAAACTTGAAAGGCTTGGTATATGTCTTAGAGACTATTTGAGAGAAATGCTAGAAAAAAAAATCGAGTCATATGCTAACCTCTTAAATTTGGTATAATAAAACAAAAGGCATTATTATTGCAACTTTAGATAATATCTTGCATCGGTCAAAAGCCTGGAGTCTAGTATCACGTTTTTAAGGAGTGAAAGGGCTGATCAATACTTGGCTCTATGCTACATTTGATATGTATCACTAAGAAGTTCATGACTGGTCTTTGCTGGTACACGCGCATAAATACCGATCAGCTCATAGGATGTAATCGATTTAACTATCGGAGATCTCTGCAAGAGGAGGAGATAGGGAGGAATATGTGCGATATCTTCTTAGATTGTATTCGGTCTCATATAGGCAAAGGGTTTCGGCGCCTACGGGCTGGCATCGAATTTGACAGTAACGTCACTGCGGAGAATCGTCAGAAATGCATCCAACTTTTACAGCAGGTGGCGCCACAATGTGAAGTACACCAAGTTCGGCCATCAAACACAGCGGAATGGGTGGCTGAAATGTCAGAAGTTATGTCATTCTTCGGTGATTCTTATCCGGTTCTATTCCATTATAATCACGACCACTTTTACGTAGGTCCACATATAGATGTCTTTCTAACAGAACAGATATGTAGCCTACTGAGTTTAACGAATGCAATTATACCCAGTACAGACCACCCACTC
>Ga0194123_10004888_pt1 | contig 14832 bp, 17 predicted proteins | sample TA2MahsurfametaG_5_FD_155479 | JGI IMG/M metagenome (GOLD analysis project Ga0194123, IMG submission 155479) | Freshwater microbial communities from Lake Tanganyika, Tanzania - TA2015023 Mahale A surface | ecosystem: Environmental > Aquatic > Freshwater > Lake | place: Tanzania: Lake Tanganyika... | reverse complement strand
GCTATCCACCGCACCATGCAGGTGACTATCTTGAAGAAGCATTTGTGAAATTTTGGCAAGCAGAAGGTTACGGCAGTAGAAAGCTGATACCTGTGCACTGGACGGCTGTTTACAATCATCGAGTGAAAGAAGGTTTAGGACCGGGTTCACCGAATGACACCTTAAGAAATGAATTAAAAAGATACCTTAATTCCCTTGACAAAAATGAAAAATATTTTGTGGTGTCAACGCACGATGATGCTCCAAAAGAAGAGCTTCCTCCTAACACGATTGTTTTTGCAGCCGGAGGAAATTCAAGAAAGATAGACGTACCCATTCCCCTCACTTGCGGTCCCCATAATATCACCGAAGATCCTATTAGAACCATACCGTGCTCATTCGTCGGATCCATGACACATCCGATTAGAAATGCACTTCTATCTAGAGTGCATAAGCAGCCGGGAGTGTTAGTTCAAGCATTTGAATGGAAAGAAAAAATACCAGATCAACAAGTTGACCTCTTTAAACAGATTACACAAAGATCTATCTTTAGTTTATGTCCGAGAGGCTATGGCGCAACAAGTTATAGACTCTATGAAGCGATTCAACTTGGTTCAATACCCGTCTATGTTTCCGACAAACACCTTCTTCCTTGGAGCGATGAAATTGACTGGGAAGAATTTTGTGTCGTAGTGAAACCAAACCAAATCGAGGATGTTCTGAGCATGACACTCGGCTTAACGAGTAAAAAAGTTAAGTTCATGCAGAGTAAGCTAGAGAACATATGGAACAAATATTTTAGTATTGATGCAACTTGCAGACACATAGAAAAAAGAGTTTAAAAATGAGAAATGAAATTCTGAGATTTCAGGTGCCCAACAAAGAGCTTCTAAAGATTTTTACGTCATTTTTACACCCAGATGTTAGACAAAAACTTAACGATGCAGAAAGTGTAGAGTTTATTAGAAAAGGCTCTGATACTATTGTTTCATTTGTAAATTTTTTAGAGTCGGATGCATTAATAGATGATCATCTTGGCGGATGCTTAAAAAGTGGAGACCCAGCAACTTGGACCCCACAAGTCTGGGATGCATTAATAAAAATGTTTGATGTTAAATCAGTGCTAGATGTCGGATGTGGCTACGGTCATTCCACAAAATACTTTTCAGAAAAAGTTGAAAAAGTTCTGGGTATCGAAGGATCTGAAAAAGCTATTAAAGATTCTCTTATTAAAGAAAAAATCATACAGCACGATTATTCAGAAGGTTCTTTTGTGCCAAACGATATTTTTGACCTCATTTGGTGCTGTGAGTTCGTAGAACATGTTGAAGAAATTTTCATGAATAATTTTATTGAAACATTTAAGAAAGCTAAATTCATTGCAATGACTTACGCATCTCCTGGTCAAGGAGGACACCATCATGTAAATGAACAACCAGAGTCTTATTGGATAGATGCTATGAAACAGAATGGATTTGAATTCATGCAAATAGAAACTGAAGAATTAAAAAGAATTGCATTTGAAGATGGCAGAAAGCATAACAGTGCATACAATGATAATCATTTTGCACATAGAGGACTAGTCTTTAGAAATTTAGAGATTGTCAAATGAAAAAGATTCTTTTTGTCATTGCAGATTACCCAGACAAACGTCAGGATTTCTTCGTTAATTGGATGTCACCTCGGAACAAAACATATGCAGATATGCATGGTTTTGAATATAAAGAATTACTTAAATTACCCAGAGATACTAATGGCCAATTTTTTAGAAATAATCCTACATGGTTAAAATTCAAACTTGTTAAAGATTGGATAGATTTAGGTGATCTGAAACACGGTGATATTATTTCACATATTGATGCTGACATATGTGTTTTTGATACAAGCAAACCATTTCAAACTTCTAAATCTTTTGGATACGCCATAGATTCTTGCAATACACATTGTATGGGCGCTTATACTTTAACAATTAATGATTGGACCGTTGATATGCTCAATACGATGCTATCTGATGAGCTATTTGAGAAGTGTAAGGACGAAGATCATTGGAAATCATTTAGAGAGCAGGCTGCATGGTACACAATGGCAGGAATCATTCCTCACAGCTGGCAACCTTTCAACTCAATGCCCCACAACGGTTTTCATAGCAAATTGAGTCCAAATCTCAAGTATACCACTGAAGAACTTGAAAAGCACGTTGAAGTTTTTCCCACAGAGTGGAATGTCACTCATGTGGCCGGCGAAGGATTCAATGACTATTTTATGATACCCACACACAGAAAAGATACGATATTCAGACATTTTGCTGGTGGGGGTCTTTGGGATAAAAATTACTTCACAAATACATCAAGCGATGTTACACTAGATCAATCTCATCTTCGGTGCAAAGCTCAATTTTCTTTATAGTATTGTTTATAATAAATTATTTTTTTGTTATAATACTTTTGCTAGGTTAAATTATATGATCGATCCATTTTTAGAACACTATGACTGGTATCCTGATTTTCATCCATTGAATAATCCTATACCTAGACCACAGCCAATCGACGCAGTTCTTCAATTTTTTAACTATAAACGTAACGGTATCTTTATTGATATCGGTGCTTATGATGGTTTTACTTGGTCTAATAGTCTTGCACTAGAAAAGTACTATGATTGGAAAGGAATATGCGTCGAACCAATTCCTGAAGTTTTTGAAAAATTAAAAGAAAAAAGAACAGCTAAATGTGTTCAAGCTGCTGTTACTGATTTTGATGGAATTGTTGATTTTATTAAAGTTCAAGGTTATGCTGAAATGCTTAGCGGCATAATTGAAACAATGAATTCTTCGCATAGAAAAAGAATAGATGATGAAATTAAAAACCGCGGAGGAAAGCAAGAAATCATAAAGTTAAAAGCAGAAAAATTACAAACCATCATAGATAGAGAAGATATTAAAAATATTGACTATCTATCAATTGATGTTGAATGCGGCGAATTAAAAGTTCTTTCTGGAGTTGATTGGGACAAAACTAACATTACGCTTATTAGTTGTGAAGTTAACCGTTACGAGGATTCAAACTATCAAGTAATTTTTGATTACTTTAAAAGTATAAATTATACTCATCTAGGAAGAGTATGTGGTGATGAATTCTTTTCGAGGAACAAATGACAACAAGTAGCTTAAATTGCATGGTGTTTGTTGCTCATTATGAACTTCTAAAAGAAAGATTTGACTTTATGAAGTCCCAGCTTGATAAGCTTGGAATTATATTTAAATTTATTACACAAGAACCAGAAGAGAACTTGTTTATCGATAGCTCTGAAAACAGACGCGCTAAGCGTCAAATATTTGGAAGTTTTGAAGATAGAAGTCTTACTAAGGCAGAAAAGTCACTTGCCTGGAAACATCTTTTATTCTTAAAAGAAGCGTCACAGTCTAGTCAGCCGTGCATGATACTAGAAGATGATGCAATTCTTTTTGATAACTTTGTCGATGTTGTTAATCAACTATTAGAGATGAAAGATTGGGATATTATCTTTCCTGGTAGTGGATGCAACTTAAGACTAAATGGAACAGGATTAATAAAAGTCTCTCATCCTGCATCAAAATGTACCGATTCTTATATCGTCACACCAGACATAGCTAAGCGATTAATTTCAACCATGGAAAAGTCGATTGATTTAGCAATCGACTGGGAGCTTAACTACCAGATGATGCTTCACAATGCTAATGTTTATTGGCTTGAACCTCCCATCGTGACTCAAGGATCGCAGTGCGGCATAATGAGAAGTTCAATTAATGGCAAGATAGAAAATATTTTTAGAGTTTAGAGATGAAGAAAAAACTTCGTATAAATTTTGTCGATTTTTGGCCGTCTTTTCACAAAAAAGACAATTATTTTTTTCATCTTTTAAATCAAGACTATGATGTCAGCATTGAAGAAAATGAACCTGACTTAGTTATTGGTAGTTATGGTTTTCAAGCCAATAAAGAAATTCTTAAGTATGAAAAACAGTCATGTCTTAGAATTTATTATACAGGTGAAAGTGACGCGCCAAGAAGTGGCTATAACTTAAACATCACTCAAAGAAGAGGAATACAAGATAAAAATCATTTAAGACTGCCTTTATGGGCATTTTTTTGTAGCTGGTTTGGAGAAAATCCTCTTGTCCATCAAAGAGATCCATCTTATCTTGTGCCAATTTTAAGTTTGGACAAAGCAAAGTCTGATCTAGAAGCAATAAGAGACTCAAAACAAAAATTCTGCAATTTCTTATATGCAGATCTAACCAACGAAAGAGATAAGTGGTTTAAAACACTTAGCTCTCTATCGCACGTTGAATCTTCTGGCAGAGCGCACAATAATACAGGCGGAGGTCTAATCGGCAGGGGCGATCAAGTTTTTAAAATTGCTTATCTTTCTGATTTTTTATTTACTCTTGCTATTGAAAACTGTGAAGTTGACGGCTATTTGACAGAAAAGATGATTCATCCGATGGCAGCAAATTCAATTCCTATTTACTGGGGTGATCCAAATTTTCATTTTGATTTTAATAGCGAGTCAGTAATTGATGCAAGGCGTTTAGGCGTTACAGAAACTATAGAAGAAATTAGGTATTTGTGTAGTAGTAAAAACGCCTGGATAGACAAGATGTCAAAACCTTGGTTTAAACGCCATGACTTCGACTTTACCCCTGATAAAGTATTACATTTTATTCAACTAGGACTTCAAGAAAAAAGATAACAACTATGAAGTTCTTAGTAACAGGAGCAACAGGTTTACTTGGCAGTGAAGTACTTAGTTTGTTACCTTCTGGATCAATTGGAATTAATTCAAAGAATTGTGATCTGATAGATTCAAACAAACTTATTACAAAGATTATTGATGATAATAGAATTGATGCCGTGTTTCATTGTGCAGCACGCGTTGGTGGGTTAAAAGCTAACATAGACAATATGGTTAGTTTCTTTGACGATAATGTTAAAATCAACATGAATGTTCTTTCTGCTTGCAAAGAAAAAAATTTGAAGCTTGTATCAGTCTTGTCGACTTGCATCTATCCCGACGAGCAGTACATTACTTATCCACTTACTGAAGAGCAGCTTCACATAGGACCGCCCCACGATTCTAATTTTGGCTATGCTTATGCAAAAAGAATGCTTGAAGTTCAAAGTAGAGCATACCATCAGCAGTATGGATGTAACTTTGTCAATGTTATTCCAAATAATTTGTATGGCATAAATGACAATTACGACCTAGAAACTAGTCACGTATTGCCGGCTCTCATTCGAAAATTTTATGAAGCCAAAATAAAAGGCGATAAAAAAGTTACTGTATGGGGTTCAGGCAATCCCCGTAGAGAATTTACATTTGCAAGAGATGCTGCTCAAATTATCATTTGGTTAATGAACAACTATGACGGTATTGAACCAGTCAATATTGGCAATCCTGAACAAATTACTATAAGAGATCTTGCAGTCAATATTGCAGAAGAGGTAAATTACAAGGGTCAAATTGAATTTGATTCTTCTAAACCTGATGGCCAGTATCAAAAGCCTTCTTCAAACAATAAGTTAAAATTAATTGGCTGGCATGGCAAATACACACCGCTTAGAGAAGGAATAAAAGAAATAATTGCTGTCGTAGAAAAAAGTTATTACAAACTTAAGGGTGTTGTATCATGAAGAATAAATATGCTTTATTTTACGCTGTGCATGATAGAGTAAAAGAACTTGAGTTGAACATAGAATGTTACAATAGAAGCGACTTTTTAAGAGGAAATTTTGATGTTATTGTTAACTGTAATTCCAAATATTCGCACGAAAAAGTTTTTGAAATAGTAAAAAATTTCCAAACAAAAAATTTAACTCTAATTCTTGATAATGAAAATTTAGGTTCATATATGATGGGCCCAATGGAGCAAGCTGCATCATCGTATCAAGAATTTTTAAACTACGAACTAATTGCTCAGCTTCACGCTGACGTGTATCTTGTTAAAGATTTTGGAGTAAAAAACTTTATAAGCGAGTTTGAAAAAGCTGAACAAAAATTTGATTTTTATGCATTTCTTCTACCCAACAGAGTCAATGCTTATGCATATGACTTTTGGTTTATGCGACCTCTTGCTGAAAATAATATTTTTAAAGATTGGTATCAATACTCTTTAGAAAATGATAGAGAACAATGGTGCGGAGAAATCTATTTATATAATAAATGCAAATCAATGAATCGAGAGGTGGGTTTTCTAGACAGACGACCTGAAGCTGCCATGAATTCTAATTATGAAGAAAGTTCAGGAATACTACACACTAAAGATTTTGAGTATGCTAAAAATTTCATCCATAATAACTTATGATTTCTACAAAAAATTTTAAAATATTGCGAGAAGAAAAACTTCCAAGAGTTCATTCTCTTTCTGACGGAATTGTAAGAATTCTTTATGATGACAATGCGAAAAAATATTACATACAAAGAGTAGTTGTAAGAAATAATGTAAAAAATCTAGTTAGTCAGTATGAGTTTGTAAAAAACGATGGAATAATTGTTCTAAGAGACTTAGACGAAGAGATATGCACCAAGATTGTAAAAAGAATTTTAAGTACAAAGCTGTCATACAATTCTTGCTTTATCTTAAACGAAAATGATGATCTAGCTAATCAAAATACTATCAACTGGATTAAATCAGACCAAGAACATAAGTTTACATCAACTGGCATTAAATTTTGGAGACATCAACAGCAAATGTTTGAATTTAAAAGAGACTTTGACGGTGCCCCTAAAAGAACTGTAATATCGACGCACATATCACCAGAAGGTGCATGTAATTTGAAATGTCCCTACTGTTCTGTAACGTACAGAGACACACACTCAAGAATACCTCTTCAAAGAATAAAAAACTATGTTGAAGATCTTATTACAAGAGGGCTCAAGGCTGTAATCTTAACAGGCGGCGGTGAGCCTACTTTGTATCCACAGTTTAATGAACTTGTTTTGTGGTTAAAAAAAGATAAGGGTCTCAGCGTCGCTCTTATAACTAATGGTACTACAAAAAATAAAATTTTGCCCGATGCGCTTAAGTGCTTTTCATGGATAAGAGTCTCCATAAATATTTTTGAAGGATGGGAAGAAAAAATATCGCTTAATGTACAGAACTTATCAGAAGATTGCATTACAGGTTGTTCTTTTGTTTATACGTCTGAGCATGAAGCAACTAATAGCGCAACGCTGGAAAGGATTGATTTGCTAAATAAAGTTTCCAAAATTGCCGATAAGTGCAATGCAAAATACATTAGACTTTTACCAAACTGTCTTTTAGAGCAAGAACAACTAATTCAACAGCATATTTCGCTTAAAAAGTTTTTAGAAAACGTAGAAGATAAAAGATTTTTTCAGCAATACAAAGTACATAATTCACCTCGTCCTGATGCTTGTCATCAAGCCTATTTTAGGCCATATCTCTCAGAGGAAACTTATCAAGATGGAACACCCGGAACTGTTTATCCTTGCGACTCTGTTGTATTAAATGATACTCTCACTCATTTTGCATCTAAGTACCAAATTTGCAAACCTGAAGAAGTTCTTGATTTTTTAGACGGTAATTTAAAGATGAAATTTAACCCTTCAGTTGATTGCCCAGGCTGTGTTTTCACAGACAATGTTAACATGCTTGATGATTGGAAGATGGGAAAAATTAATAAATTTGATGAATTTCAAGAGAGGCTGATTCATGAAGAGTTTGTATGACAAAGACTATTTTGAAGATGGTATATCTGTAGGAATAAGTTGCTACACTAATTACAGGTGGCTTCCAGCAGAGACACTAAAAATGTGTGTGTCAATATCTGAATTTGCAAATATTAAAAAAGACGATGTCATATTAGACTACGGTTGTGCTAAAGGTTTCTTAGTAAAAGCTATGTTGAAACTTGGATATGAAAAAGTCTACGGCGTTGATATTTCTGACTACGCTGTAGATAATTGTGATCCTGAAGTTAAGGATAGAATTTTTAGGATTATTAATAATGACCAATTGCTTGCAGAAAGATACGATTGTATAATATGCAAAGACGTATTAGAGCATATTAGCTACAAAGAAATTGACGGTCTGATTCAAAATTTTCGCGCTATAACAAAAAATCTTTTGGTCATAGTTCCTCTCGGAGAAAATAACAAATACGTTATTGAAGACTATGAACGGGACAAAACGCATGTAATAAGAGAAAGTTTACAATGGTGGCGTGAAACTTTAGAGCGAAATGGCTTTAAAGTAGAGAAAAGTCTGTATAGGGTCGAAGGAATTAAAGACAATTGGGCATCATATGAAACCGGAAATGGTTTTTTTGTTTGTGCTTAAAACAAAGCAGAAAAGCTCAATATAATCACGTCTAATGAAAAAGATAGCTTTCTATTCACCTCACTTGAGCGAGAGAGGTACTGAAGTAGCTTTGTACGACTATGCTAAATACAACGAAGAGTTATTAGGAAATGAGTCAATAGTCGTCTATCAAGCGAATTCACCTTACAATAATGATACAGCTATTGAAAAGTTTAGAAAAAGATTTCGTGTAGTGTCTGTAGAAACTACTGATAACTCGCTCGTAATGAGTCATGTAGACAAAATTATTGAAAAAAATAAATGTGACTTTTTTTACACTCAAAAGGGTGGGCTCAACGACGGCATCATATCATCAGCTGCCAAAAATTTAATTTTGGCTTGTTCTACTAATGCTGTACCTCATGGTGATAGATTTGCTTTTGTTTCTAAGTGGCTAAGCAAAGTAGTCTCTAATGAACAAATTCCCTGGCTTCCAATCATTATTGATATTTACAGTTCTGATGAGAACATGAGAACAGAGCTCAACATACCACGCGAAGCTTTTGTTTTTGGCAGGTCCGGCGGTATGGATACATGGAACATCGGATGGGTGAATGATGTCATCAGAGAGTCGCTCAGGCTTAGAAAAGATCTGTATTTTATCTTTCAGAATACTCCTAAATTTATTGAACACGATAGAGTAAAATTCATTAAAACGACAGTGGATTCTGTATTCAAATCAAAGTTTATTAGCTCGTGTGATGCCATGATACACGCACGTCAAGAAGGAGAAAGTTTTGGTCAGACTATAGCAGAATTTTCAACAAAGAATAAAAGAATTGTGACCTATGCATCATCGCCTGAAAGAAATCATATAGAGACTTTAAAAGATCTTGGATTTTATTATACAAATCCTTATGATTTACTAAATCTTCTTGTATGCTTAGAAAAAGATGTCTCAGGTAAAGATTGGAATGCATACAAGCATCATACGCCGCAGATTGGAATTCAAAAATTTAAAGAAATTCTACTTGACTAAAGGAATTACAAAGTGATAGACCAAATAGAAAGCTACTTAAGCGAAACTGCAGAGATCTGTAAAAAAATAGATAGAAATCAAATTAAAGATCTAACTCAGCTAATATTGAATACAAAAACTTTGTGCGGTAGAATTTTTATTGCAGGTGTAGGTGGTTCTGCAGGAAACGCATCACATGCAGTTAATGACTTTAGAAAAATTGTAAAAGTTGAGTCACACTCCTTGACCGAAAATGTCTCAGAGCTTACTGCAAGAATTAACGATGATAGTTGGGAAACATCATTAGCGGACACCTTAAAAGTTTTTAATATCACAAGCAAAGACATGCTTTTAGTTTTGTCTGTTGGAGGAGGAACAGAAAAAACTTCTAAAAATCTTGTCGAAGCAATAAAATTTGTCAAGCAAAAAGACTGTAAAGTTGGATCAATAGTTAGCAGAGACGGTGGATATTCAAAGATTCTTTCTGATGTTTGTGTTCTAATTCCTGTTGTCGATAATGCAAGAATTACTCCTCACGCTGAAGAAATGCAAGCTGTTATTTGGCACCTCATTGTGAGTATGTTAGGAGAAAAGTGATATGAAAATTTATTGTGATTCGGCAAGCATTGAAGACGTAAGAAAATATGCAGCAGACAGTTCAATTTCAGGATTTACAACAAATCCAACACTGATGAAAAAAGCAGGTATTATAGACTATGCACAATTTGCTAAAAATGCTGTTGAAGTTTCTGAGAATAAACCGATCTCTTTTGAAGTTTTTTCAAATGACGCTGAAGTGATAAAAAAGCAGGCTCTTTTTCTTGCATCTTTAGGTAGTAATGTTTTTGTTAAAATTACACCGCAAAACTACGATGGGTCATCTCTTTTGCAAACAATTAAGAATCTTTCTGACGAAAAAGTTCAGCTAAACGTGACAGCAGTTTTCACCGTAAACCAAGTGAAGAAAATCATTGGATCTTTAAATAAAGACATCTCGTGCATCATTTCAATTTTTGCTGGAAGAATTGCAGATGCAGGTGTAGACCCAGAACCGATAATCTTTGAATCTAAGAAATTAACTTCACATGCGTCAAACAAATGGGAAATATTATGGGCTTCGCCAAGAGAAGCATTTAATATTGTGCAAGCTGAAAGATCAGGTGCAGATATCATTACAGCAACCCCAGAATTACTATCTAAGAGAAAGCTATTTGGAAAAGATCTTGAAGATTTTTCTCTTGAAACAGCAAGAATGTTTATGGACGACGCACATTCTGCAGGCTACAAATTATGATATTTTCAAGAGCACCCTTTAGAATAACTTTAGCAGGTGGCGGCACAGACCTACCTGCTTTTTATAAAAAACATGGATCAACATTTCTATCGTGCGCAATTGACAAATACATCTATGTAGGATTTAAAGAGAGGTTATTTGAAAAGTCTGTAAGAGTACAGTATCTTGATTGCGAAGAAGTAGACAAAGTTTCAGATCTAAAACACAATAGAGCAAGAGCTTGTCTTGAAAGCTTTGGATATTCTGACGCAGTTGAAGTAAATTCAAGTGCAGATTTGTCAGGCAGATCTGGAATGGGTTCTTCAGGATCTTACATAGTAGCGCTATTAGCTGCTTTACGTGCCCACCGCGGCCTATCAATAGACCCTGAAATAATTGCAAGCGAAGCATGCAGAATTGAGTTAGATGTTCTAAAAGAACCTGTTGGCAAACAGGACCAGTATATCGCTGCGTATGGAAATTTGACTAAGTTTTCAATAGACACTTCGGGCAAAGTTTCAAGTAAAAAAATTGATCTTGATGAAGATTTAATGAAAAAAATCCAAAAAAATTGCATGATTTTCTACACTGGTGTTCTTAGAAATGCTTCAGATGTTCTAAAAAAACAGCAAGAAAGAATAACTGATAATGATTCTTCAATGTTAGCAATTCAACAAATTGGGCACGAGTCAATTGAATCGATTTGCAATGGCGATCTTGATAAATTTGGAAAGTTAATGCACGAACATTGGATACACAAAAAAAGCTTAAGTGACAATGTTAGCTTGAATATATTTGAAAAAATATATTCAGAAGCAATACAGTCAGGAGCTGCGCTAGGCGGTAAGATCATTGGAGCAGGCGGAGGAGGATTTTTAATGCTTTACGTCAATAAAGATCATGAAATAGTAAAAGATAAAATGAATTCTTTAAATCTACCCCAAATGAATTGGTCTATATCTAGTTCGGGAGTGTCTGTTTCAAGCTGGCAATCAAGAATATTATGATCTATTGCTTCGACCTAGACGGGACTTTGTGCACAAATACTTATGGAAAGTACTTAGAGTCAATTCCTTACAAGACTGCTATTAAAGAAGTAAACAGGCTCTATGATGAAGGACATACAATAATAATAGACACAGCCCGCGGCGGAACTAGTAAGATTGACTGGAGAGAGAAAACTGAAAAACAGTTGCAAAGCTGGGGTGTCAAGTATCATCAGTTAAGAGTCGGAGAAAAAATTAATGCTGATTTATTCATTGATGACAAATCAATAAACGCTGAAACTTGGCGGAGCTCTTTAAAATGAAGATACTATATCTTTACAACGGTGCACCCTTAGAAAAGAACAATCTTGATAAGACTTGGGGAACGTCACAGGGATTAGCTTACTTTTTAAGATCTATTGGACACGAAATAGTTGAAATTAATTTTAAGAAACAAGATCTAGCTGATTCAATAGATCAAGAATTGAGTCTTAGAGGACCTGACGTAGTTATTCTTAGTGAAGCAGGAACAATACCCGAACACGTTCAAAAGATATGGAATAAAAATAAATTCCCAAAAACTCTCATGGTAGCTGAAGGTTGTGATGAACCTCAGTCAATAAAATACAATCTATCTCATACTATGCCAGCTGATTTAGTCTGGTCGCCTGATGCAGACTCAGTAAAGTTTTATCAAAGCAATGGGAAAAATTCATTTTGGATGACACACTGGGGCGATGAATTAATTTACTCTTTTACTCCGGATCCCTGCAATGAGAAAATTTCTACTTCGTCCGGTCCCAGAAGAGGAATTTGGTCAGAGTCAGTAAAAGCCCTTAAGCATGTTTTTGGAGACAAATTTATAGCTCCTCGGCTCGGCGGAGAAAACTACATTTCTCCACTAGCAAATAATAAACTTTATGCAGAAACATCTATGGTTTTTCAAGCATCGAGCTACGGTGAAATTACTAGAAGAATATTTGAGTCTGCTCTTTGTGGGAGAGCAATTATATGTGACAAACTTGAGTCATCAAAAAGACTAAATGAAATTTTTAAAGAAGATGAAGAAATTATCTTGTTTGAGAATGTAAAAGACTTGATAGAAAAGACAAGATTTTACTTGACTCATCACAATCAAAGAATGGAAATTGCAGAAAAAGCTTACAAGAAATGTCTATCGACACACACAGCTCTTGCAAGAGCAAAAGAACTCATGAATATACTTGAACTAGAATTAAAGAAGGTAAAAATTTGACAGGAATTATTGCAGGATCATTTGACCTAATTCACCCAGGTTACATAAGAATGTTTAAAGAGTCTAAAAAAAAATGCAAACGTCTAATAATTGCGCTTCAAGGAGACCCAACTATAGAAAGAAAGAATAAGTGTAAACCTGTTCATACACTTGAAGAAAGAATAGAAATTCTTAGATCAATTCGTTATATTGACGAAATTGCAACTTACAATACTGAAAATGAATTGTATGAACTTCTTAAAAACTTAGTGTACGATATTAGGATTATAGGTGTAGAATACAAAGATTCAAATTACACAGGCAAAGATTTGAACAAAGAAGTTCTTTGGATTGAAAGACCCCATCATTATTCGACAACGGCTCTAAAAGAAAAAATCTACAAAGAACGATTGGAGTCTAAGAACAAACTATGAATAAATCTATCGCAGTAATTGGTCAAGGATTTGTAGGTGGTTCTTTAACGACAGTCTTTGCCGAGCGCGGTTTTGATGTCTATGCGTACGACAAATCAGGAAAGTATGTAAAAGGCGCCTTACCTAGTCATGGAGATGCTGTCGCAGGATACCCTGGATCCATCACAGAATTAATCGGAGATAATGAGGAAGGTGGAACACCGGATTTTTCTAAAGTTTATTTTGTGTGCGTTCCGACGCCCATGTTCGAAGATGGATCGGCAGACCTATCAATAGTAGAGAGCGTGCTAGCAGAACTAGCATCAGTACCGGGCGAAAGAATTGCTGTTGTAAAATCAACTGTACCGCCCGGATCTGTTGAAACTTGGAACAAGAAGTTCCTAGACTCTGAACTGAGAATCGTATTTAATCCAGAATTTTTGACAGAAGCGAACGCACTTGACGACATGCGAAACCAGAATCGAATCATTCTCGGCGGTCCGCGCCCCTGGATCAACACCGTAAAGCAAGTTTTTCAGTCTGCTTTCCCAAAAGTCCCGATCATCAAGACTTCCTCAACAACTGCTGAGATGATTAAGTATTTAACGAACAACTTCTTGACAGTTAAAGTTGCTTTTGCTAATGAGATGGCGCAGATCTGTGAAGCTCTAGATAAATCCGGATTAAATGTTGATTATGATAAAGTGGTTGAATATTCAAAGTATGATAAACGCTTAGGAGACAGCCATTGGGCTGTACCAGGTCCTGATGGACACAGAGGCTATGGCGGAAGTTGCTTCGTTAAGGACATTAATGCAATGATTTATGTTTCAAATGCCCTTGGAGTCGACGCAAAAATCATGAAAGCTGCATGGGAAAAAAATCTAGAAGTTAGGCCTGAAAGAGATTGGGAACAAATGCTAGGAAGGGCTATTTCTAAAAAAGAAAAATGAAAACTGCGCTCATCACCGGGGTCACGGGACAAGATGGATCTTACCTATCAGAGCTTTTGCTTAGCAAAGGCTACAAAGTCGTTGGCATAAAAAGAAGAACATCTGTAATCAACACGTCAAACATCGATCACCTTTACGGCAATCCAAACTTTAAGCTTGTATACGGAAACCTCAACGATGTGGGATCTATGTACAAGATTCTCGCAGACAACAAACCCGACGAGATCTACAATTTAGCAGCGCAGTCTCATGTTCGAACCTCTTTCGACGTCCCTGAAGAAACTGTAGACTCAGTCGCGATGGGAACGATGAGACTGCTAGAAGCAGTGAAAAATACGACTCCAAGCACCAAGTTCTACCAAGCATCTTCGTCAGAAATGTACGGTGACAACATGGATGCGATGAAAAACGAAGATACTCCGATGACGCCGGCGTCGCCTTACGCCGCCGCGAAGCTCTTTTCGCACCACCTTGTTCGAAACTATCGAGTCGGTCACAAGATGCACGTGTCATCGGGGATTCTCTTCAATCACGAGTCTCCACGCCGCGGAGAGACGTTCGTCACTAGAAAGATCACTCGTGCAGCAGCACGAATTAAATTGGGCAAGCAAGACAAGATAGTTCTCGGTAATTTAACAGCAAAGAGAGACTGGGGTTTTGCAGGAGACTACGTCGAGG
>Ga0194123_10004887_pt1 | contig 14832 bp, 19 predicted proteins | sample TA2MahsurfametaG_5_FD_155479 | JGI IMG/M metagenome (GOLD analysis project Ga0194123, IMG submission 155479) | Freshwater microbial communities from Lake Tanganyika, Tanzania - TA2015023 Mahale A surface | ecosystem: Environmental > Aquatic > Freshwater > Lake | place: Tanzania: Lake Tanganyika... | reverse complement strand
CATTCTAAAAATTTAACGATTGAAAAAGAATTTACAGAAACAAGTAGTCATTATAAACCTATTCCATATTTTCCTAATTTACGTATAAATGGTTATTTTCAATCCGAAAAATATTTTGATAGAAATAGAATATTAAATTTATTTGAAATTGATAATAATTCTTTTACGTATTTAAACAAAAATTATCTAGAGTTATTTAATGAATCTTGTATATCACTCCAAGTAAGACGGGGAGATTACTTGAAACTAAAAAACAAATTTTATGTTCAAGATTTATCATATTTTGAATCTGCCCTTTCTTTATTTGATAAATCCGATTTAATCATTGTGGTGAGTGATGATATTGAATGGTGTAAGTTAAACTTATCAAAATTAAACCGTAAAATAAAATATATAGATACTGAGCCAGATCATATTTGTTTGAACATCATGCGCTTTTGTAAAAATAATATCATATCTAACAGTACGTTTGGATGGTGGGGTGCATGGTTAAATACATACAAAAATAAAAAAGTTGTGAGTCCAAAAAAATGGTATGGTGTTCTTAAAACTAATCTAATTTCAGAAGATTTGTTACCTAAAGAATGGATAAGAATATAATTATGAATTTTAACTTAAAAAACTTAATAGAAAAATATAAACTTGATATAAAGGGTATAATCCACATTGGAGCTAATAAAGGAGAAGAATATAATTTATACAAGTCTTTAGGTATAAAAAACTTAGTTTTAATCGAACCTCGTTCTGAAGAATTTAGATTATTAAAAGAAAATATAAAAGATCCAGACTGTATCTTGATACAAAAAGCACTAGGAAATAAAACTGGTAAAGAAAAAATGTTTATTTCATATGGTAGAAATTCGGCAGGCGCATCATCTTCAATATTAAAACCAAAAAAACATTTAGAATTACACAAAGGTATAAAGTTTCACGAAACTGTTGAAGAAGTATATATTGATAAATTGGATAATCTTGGTCTTAACAATTCTAAATATAATATGATAAATATTGATGTTCAAGGCTATGAACTTGAAGTTTTTTACGGTTCTCATAATACATTACAAAATATTGATTATATACTGACAGAAATTAACCGGGATGAAGTTTATGAAAATTGTGCACAAATAGATAAATTAGATCAATTTCTTAATTTACACAAATTTAAAAGAGTTGAAACGGATTGGTGTGGTAACTTATGGGGTGACGCTTTTTACATTAAAAACGTATGAATATAGTAACATTCTCCGATCAAAACTATTTGTGTAAATGTTTGACTCTTCATTCATCCATTTCTAAATTCACAAAAAACTTTAAATTTTATTACCTATGTTTAGATGATAAAACATTTGAAGTAGCTAAAAATATTGAAAATTGTATTGCTTTGCATGTCAATACACTATCAGACCAAGATTTGTCTTTAATTTCTAGATTTAATAAAAGTCCCAACTCATTTTCATTATATCACTTTGCTCTTTCACCTTATGTTTGTAATCTTTTTTCAACAAAGTATAACTTAGAAGAATTTATATACTGTGATTCGGACATATATTTTACAGATAACATAAACTTAATATCAGAGTCGTGTAAAAATTATGATATAGGATTATCCGCTCATAAACATATATCTAAAAATTCTAATAAAAAAGCAGGGTTTTATAATGTTGGAGTTCTATATTTTAAAGTATCGGAACAGGTTAAATCAGTTTTAAAATTTTGGTTAGATTCTACAATAAATAAAGATAATATATACTATAAATCACACGGTACATGTGGTGATCAAAAGTATTTAGAATTATTTGAAATTTTATATCCAGATCTTAAAATTAAATTAATAGACGACGACGTTGGTCACTTAGCTCCTTGGTGTTGTGAGGTTGTCCGTGATATTAAAAAATATGAAATTATCTGGGACGGTAAACGAGTGTATAACACAGTAATAAACAAAACACAAAAATTGGTTTTCTTTCATTTCTCACATTTTGGCGAAAATTATTCAAAAAATAAATATGATATTTGTAGAAAAGATGAATGGAACGTGTACTGTATACAAACTAAGTTTTCTCATCTATATGATGAATATTTTCAAGAATTAAAAAACAATAAAACTATATATAATATATAATGTTTACTAGTAAAAAAGAACAAGATTTTTTCCTATCGTGTATAAAAAAAACGGATAACGTTTTAGAATATGGTTCAGGCACTTCAACTATTGAAATTTCTAAATTATGTCTTAGACTCGTTTCAATTGAACACGAAGAAAAATGGTACAATAATTTACGTACACGTATATGTGAAAACGTAACTCTTAAGTATTGTCCACCGAACAAACCATATAGAGAAGGAAATCATTGTGGCACGTATGACGAATTTAAAACTTATATCGAATCTCCATTAGAATATGGTGTTTTTGATATAATTTTTATCGATGGTCGTGCTAGAAATTCATGTGCATCGATTTGTAATAAACTAGGAAATAAAAATACTATAGTATTTGTACATGATTTTAATAGAGTTGAGTATAGTGTAATGCACGATTATTTAGAAGTCATAGAAAGTGTAGAAACAATGTATAAATTTAAAATAAGGTTTTAAAATGAAAATAACATTTGGAATGATAGTTTTTGAAGGTGATTATGTTTTAAAAGAATGTTTAGAACAAATTTATCCATTTGCACATCAAATTCTGATAGCAGAAGGTCCGGTCAAGTATTGGCAAGATAAAGGTCGTACAACGTCAACTGACAATACAAATAGTATTTTAGATAATTTTCCTGACCCAGATAATAAAATTAAAATAATACATAGTCAATTTAAAGAAAAAGATGAACAATGTAATGCATATATTAAGTTTTTAAAACCAGACACAGATTATTTATGGAATCTGGATAGTGATGAAATTTATAAAACGTCGGATTTAAATAACATAATTGACTATTTAGATCGTAAAAAGCCTACTAGTTTAGGAGTAAGAAGTTGTACATTTTATGGCGGATTTGAAAATTATCTAACCGGATTTGAATTGAAAAAAGATAATTTTAAAAGAGTATTTAAGGTTACACCCGGCTCTGTTTGGTTAAAGCATAGACCCCCTACAATAAAATATCCAATTGATATACGTAAAAATCATATAGATAGTGATACGTTGTATAATGATATTGGCTTTCAAATGTATCATTATTCGTATGTTTTTCCGGATCAAGTATATCGTAAAATAAACTATTATAAAGAATGTATCAGTAAAGACAACTGTATTGATAACTATTTTAACAATGTATATCTCCCTTGGGTAGTCGATAAACAAAAAAGAAATGAAATTGAAAAAACATATAACGGTGTACACGAATTTAAGCCAAGTTATAGAGGAGAATGTAAAACGTCTGTTTTTAACAATTTACATCCAGAATCTATAGAAAAAAATATGACTTTTTTAAAAAACAAATTTGATGAACAGTTAAAAAACTACTTGAAGATGTAGAAAAAGATTCAACTTTATTAAAAAAGAAATTTATGGAAGATTTAACACTTTATTATAAAAATATTAATTCTCAGAGAGGAGAGGATGGTATTATCGATCAAATTTTTAAAAGATTGAATGTAGATAAAGGAAATTGTGTAGAATTTGGTGCCAACGATGGAATATTGTTGTCCAATACTAAAAACTTAATTGACAAAGGATGGAATGGGTGTTTCATTGAATACAATAGTGAGTGTTTTCATAAACTACAACAAAATTATAGTTCAAATAATAATGTTACGTGTATTAAAAAATATGTTAGTCAATCCGGCGAAGACACGATAGATAATATTTTATATAAACAGTTTAACAAAAAAATAGATCTTATTTCTATTGATATTGATGGACTAGATTATGAAATATTTAGTTCAATAAATAAATTTTTACCAACATTATTTGTTATAGAATGTAATCCATATAGAAATCCGTTGGATCAAACATATTATGGTTATGGTAAAAACCACATTCAAGAATCTTTATTTGTTTTTAATAAATTAGCGGAGTCTAAAAATTATAAGTTAATATGTTATACACAAAACATATTTTTTATTAAAAAAGAATTCTTTGATTTATTTAATGTTTCCGAAAATATATTAGATCATTTTATAAACGGATTACAGATTTTAAAAAAATACGAAGATAAAGAAATTTTCAATAGAATTGAAACCCGTCTTAAAAATAACAAATGTGAAACTATTAAAGACAACAATTGGTTTATAGAACTATCTAAATTAATATAAAATGATAAATATTAAATATAAAGGACGATTAGGAAACAATATATTTCAATATTGTCTTGGAAGAATTATCGCAGAAAAATTAAACTATAAATTAGTTGGAAAATTAGATAACTTTACTAACTGTATAGAATTGGATGGTCAAAATTTTTCATACCCTATTCAGACATTATTAATGCATAATATTGATATTAATAAAATTTTAAATAATAAAGAAAGTAGAAAAATAATATTGAAAGGATATTTTCACAATATTACTTACTACTTTAATTCTAAAAATAAAATAAAAAAATGGTTAGAGATCAATAACTCTTATAGAATTCCAACGGCTGAAGATTTGGTATTACACGTTAGAGGAGGAGATATATATAATAAGAATCCAAATTGTAACCATCCACCGGTTCCCTTTTATTATTATAAAAATATTATTGAATCGGAATCATTTAATAAATTATATATTGTTACAGAATTTACATCCGATATAATGGTTAAAAAACTCAGTGAAAAATACAAATCGGAAATAATAAGCCAGTCTCCAATTGAGGATTATTTTTTTATGTTAAATAGTAAAAAGCTAGTTTTATCTCTAAGTACATTATCGTGGTGGTCCGGTTGGATGTCTAATGCAGAAAAAATATATTTCCCCATGTACGGATTTTGGCATCCAAATAGTATCAGAACTGATGTTAATTTAGTTGTTAATGAAGATAGATATATCTACAAAGATTTAGGTGTAATGGACAATTGGAATGCTTCGGTAGAACAAATTAAAAATTTATACGAAGAATAAATATATGTGGAACGAATATTCAAATAAATTATTCGATGCAATGATATCTAGATCGAATAAAACTCCTTTAGAAAAAACATCTCACTTTTTAGAATTAAGTAAATTAATCAGTTATTGTGAACCTATTAATAGTATAGTAGATATAGGATGTGGTGTTGCAGATTTAGGTAGAATATATAATAATAAAAAGTATTTAGGTTTAGATTTGTCTAATATTATAAATAATGTATCTAAATTAAAAAATCCAGATTTAAACTATGTCTATTTTAACGCTAATAGTGAACAAATTCCTGTTGAAATTAAAGAATATGATATGATAGTTATGAATAGTTTTCTATCCGAACTTTCCAATCCTATAAATTTTTTGGAAAAATTATTTGTTTATAACAATAAATACATTATTATTCACAGACAAGACTTTACGGATACAGATACTTTTACTAGAGAATATAGTTCATATGCAAATCTTAAAAGTACTAATTCATATATTAATTTTAAAGAATTTCAAAACTGTGCCAAAAATTTTAATTATGATGTTAAATTAAAAATATCTTTGAATTTAGAAAAAAAAGAAAGTGTATTACTCACTAGGTTTTAATAAAAAAGTTACAAATAAATGATTAATCTTTTTAATATAAACGATTACATAATAGATACATCAACATTTAAAAATCATCTACATGATAAAATTATAAATGATTTTGAACAATCATTTGCAAATTATGTTGGTGCTAAATATGCGTGTTCTATAAATAGTGCAACGAATGCTATATATCTTTTATTTTTAAATAAAAATATCACGGTAAATGTACCAAGTATGATTCCACCTGTAGTATTAAATGCTTTAATAACGTCTGGTAATAATATAAAGTTTATTGATGATGTAGATTGGGTAGGAAGTTCTTACATTTTGCACAATTTTGGAGATTATAAGATAATAGATTCAGCACAACGTGTAGATGAAAATCAATTTAAAAATGAAGCAAATGATAGTGATATTATGTTTTTTAGTTTTTATCCAACAAAACCAGTTGGTGGTATAGATGGCGGAATGATTGTTTCAAATGACTATAAAAAAATAGAATGGTTAAAAGAAGCTGTGATGAACGGTATGACTTTTAGTGAAAATAATTGGGAAAGAAAGATTAAATTTCCTGGTTATAAAATGTACTTAAACAGTGTTCAAGCATATATTGCTAATGAAAATTTCAAAAAATTAGAAGAAAAAAAATCAAAATTAAAAGAAATAAGAAATTTTTATAATAAAAATTTTAATTTAAAAAATACCAGTGATCACCTTTATAGAATACTTGTTAATGATAATAAGTCATTTTTATCATACATGAAATCTAAAAAAATAGTTTGTGGAATTCATTATGAATCACAACATGAAAACGTGATTTATACAAATGAAATTCACAATTGTAGTAAATCCAAATTTTTATCTAATAAAACAGTTAGCATACCATTTCATGAAAAATTATCAAATCAAGACTTGATTTATATCGTAGAGACAATACAATCTTATTGTGAACAATAAAATAAAAATATTTACAGACGAACGAGGCGGTAATTTAATACCATTTGAATTTAAAAATTTACCATTTGAACCTAAAAGACTGTTTACAGTATCTAATGTACCAAAAAACAATGTAAGAGGAAATCATGCACACTTTAATACACAACAATTTTTGATATGTATTTTTGGTAAAATTTTAGTTGGATTGGATGACGGTAAAACAAAATATGAAACAATATTATCTGAAGGTGAGTTTGTTCTAATTAAAAATTTAGTTTGGGATTATCAAAAATTCTTAACAGGAAACGATTATATCGTAGTTATGTGTTCAACTGAATATGATATAAAAGATTATATTTTTGATTATAATTACTTTATAAGTTATATTAACAAATAAATACTTATTTAATATGAATGATTCAATATTAGTTACAGGAGCCGGAGGATTTATAGGCGGAAATTTAGTTAAATATTTAAAATTAAATTCAAACTGTCAAATAAGAGCCGTTGATAAAAAACCATTTTCAGAATGGTATCAAAAATTTGATGATGTTGAAAATTTTTCTTTAGATTTACAAAAAGAAGAAAATTGTTTTTCCGTTTCCAAAAATATTAAAACTGTATTTAATCTAGCCGCTGATATGGGTGGTATGGGGTTTATTGAACATAATAAAGCGTTGTGTATGTTAAGTGTATTAATCAACACAAATTTATTATTGGCAGCTAAAGAATATGATGTTGAAAGATTTTTTTTCGCCTCGTCTGCTTGTGTATATAATGGAGATAAACAAAAAGACCCAAGTATAACTAGTTTAAAAGAAGAAGATGCTTATCCGGCGTTAGCTGAAGATGGATATGGATGGGAAAAATTATTTAGCGAAAGAATGTGTCGTCATTTTAGAGAAGATTTTAATATTAAAACGAGAATAGGAAGATATCATAATGTTTACGGTCCAAATGGCACTTGGTGTGGAGGAAGAGAAAAGGCTCCCGCCGCAATTTGTAGAAAAGTAATTGAAGCAAAATTAAACGGCAATCACAAAATTGAAATCTGGGGGGATGGTAATCAAACGAGATCATTCATGTATATTGACGACTGTATCAAAGGTACATTGATGTTAACCAATAGCGATTTTTGTGAACCAATGAATATCGGCAGTTCACAAAAAGTTTCGATAAATCAATTGGTTGATATCGTCGAAAACATCGCCGGAATTAAACTTGATAGAGAATACAAACTAAATGCACCAAAAGGTGTAAATGGTCGTAATTCTGATAATACTTTAATAAAAAACGTTTTTAAATGGGAACCATCTATAAGTTTAGAAAAAGGATTGGAAAAAACATATGCGTGGATATACGACGAAATGACTAAATAAAATAATACGAATGAAAAATGTTTTGTTTTGGTGTGGAGTAAAGGGAAGCGAAGCTGTAAAAGAAAAATATCGATACGATGATTTTTCGTGGATGGAATACAGTAAAAAATCTTGGGAATATTGGTGTAAGAAAAACGATGTTATATTCGTACACTACGACGTAACCACCTATGAAGACCAATTAAAGTATAAAATCAATTGGCAACGATGGTTGGATATATTTGAATTTGTAGAAAAAAAGGTTGGTGACTTTGATCAAATACTTGCTGTAGATGCATCTATAATGGTAAAATGGAATGCTCCTAATTTCTTTGATCATAGTGAAAATAAATGGTGTGGTCTTATTGGAAATGAAAATTTGAAGTGGGCGTACGAAAGTATAGAGGGATATAAACCTTTATTTAATAACTACGATTTTGATTATAGTAAACATTATTTAGCAGGTTTTGTATTGTTTAATAAAAATCACAAACACTTGTTTGAAAAACTCACTCAGTTTTATTATGACAATCACGAAACTATACTTAACTACGAAGATTCATTAATAAAACGAGGTCGTGATCAGCCGGTATTAAATTACATGTTACAAACCAATAATATCGAAACCAAACCGTTTCCTATATCATACGGAGGAAATCATTTATGGAGACGGAATTTATTACATTCTAACGGCGATCTACCATTATTTGTTAAATACATGTATACTTGGATATTTTCGGGATTTCCTGATAGAGGACAAACCCGTACTAAATTGATGAAACAAACGTGGAATCTCGTAAAACATAATTATGAATAATATTGTAATTTTATATCAATCAGGCTCCGATCAAAATGAGGTCAGTCTTTCTAATTGGAAAAAATACTGTGACAAATATAACTTACCTTTGATTTATCTTACTGATATTGTAAATTCTACAGTAGAACGTTATAAACAAATATTTTATATATTCGATGTTTTAAAAGAAAATCAGATAGAATTTGATCAGATTTGTTTAGTAAGCGATTCTACTTTAATAAATCTATCTACACCAAATTTATTTAACCATACAGACGGTAAACTTACTTTTGCGGAATGGGATAGTGATTTTGGTTATCTACTAACACAAATAGAAAATTACCAACAAACTGTATTCCAAAATAAATCAGTAGACTATTCTAGATTTTTTGATTTTGGTTTTTTTATAGTAAACAAAACACACGAAAATATTTTTAAAACTATATGTCAAAATTTACAACACAATTTTGTAGGTTTAAATTTTTTCTTTGATTGTGAATATAAAAAATTACCTTATACCTATAACATGATAGATATACAGAGAAAAGAAGCATTAGATAATTATAGATTCGTTAAGTTAGGAAATGTGTATAACTTTTCCGGACTAACTAATAAATTACAATTGATGCATTCTACATCTACCATGTTATGATTTTAAAATACAAGTATGCTATAGGTACACATGTAATGTTTTATGAAGTCGAGATGTATCAAGACTTTATAGACGGTTTAATTAATTTATTAGAACAAGTAGAAAATAAACATAATATATACATTGACATATGTTTTAATCTGTCTGAATACCTTGAAAGAATCGATCTATCCAAAATAGACAAACAAACTATACTCAATAAGTTTAAAAATGGTGTAGGTCGTTTAACTTCAATAGGGTGTAATAATATAAACTATTATTATAAAACAAACGATCATGACATTTACAACATAGCTGATTACAGAAGAGATTTTAATTACAACTATTGTAAAAAGGTCGATTTGTTAATGTGGGGTGAAACTGATAGCTTCTTTCCTAAACAAGCATTTCAAATATTGGAGGGATTGTATGAACATACATCACAAAACAACCTTTATCGTTATATTCTGTCATTTGCAGAACGAAAAATGTGGGACGATTCGTGGAGAGTAACCGAACACGTTGATTATGAAAATGTTAAATTTGTAGATGATCCTAATCAATTTGACAACGAGAACTATGCTAAATCATTCATTAACATAGAAAAAATGAATGAAATTAATTCCAAAACAAAAGAACTTGATATTAGATCGATAGACTATCCTAAAATAGACGGTTCTTGTTTGGTTCTTACAAGCGAGTTGATTAAGTCTGGAGTAAATTTACCACATAGTTTATTGTTATACGGTGACGATTCTAGTATAGGTACAATGGCTAAACTGATTTTAGGAGACAAATTTATACAGTTTACAGTTAAAAATATATTAAAAGTTCATGCTAGACGACATCCAAAAAAACGGTTATATATAAAAGATGAAAACAATCCAAGAGGGTTTTGTGGCAAACACAAGGGAGAATGGTCAGATATTTTAGATAAGTTCTCTAAACACAATTTACATACTCTCATAGGATGCCAAAACAAATTTTATACATTTGACGACGTTTTTAAAAAAATAAAATGAAACCATTTACAGTCTTTATTTCCGAATCGGGTGGTGCAGCTGCAGTTTGTGCAATTAAATCTTTCAGAGAATTAAACAATTTTCCTATTCGAATTGTATCCGCTGACATTGATAACTATGCTGTAGGTAGAAACCTTAGTGATGAGTTTTATGTGTGTCCGAAAGCATCGGATAATGCCGTAGATTATTTGAAGTGGTTAAACGATTTGATTACGAACAAGTCTATTGATTTAATATTACCTACAGGTGAATATGATCTAAGATTGTTATCATTATATAAAAATACATGGGATAAAACAAAGATATATGTCAGTCCCGAAAAATCAATAAATATTTGTCAAAATAAATTGTTGTTTTATAATACACTAAAAAATAATTTTAATCTTCCATTAACATTGGAAGGTGATTTATTTCAAAAACCTAGAAGGTCCGCTGGATCGAGAGGAATAAAACTAATATCAAATGATGGCAATAACATAATACAGGAATATTTACCAGGTAAAGAATATACTGTAGATGTATTTTGTGATGAAAATAGTGAATCTATGGGCACGGTTGTAAGAGAACGTGTTGTGATTAAATCTGGTATATCAACACAAAATAAAGTTTGCAACTTTGAAAAAAGCGATCTAATTAGAATTTCTGAAGAAATATGTGTATTTCTCGGTTTAATTGGTCCGGTATGTATTCAATTTAAACAAGACATAAATGGTATCGAAAAGGTAGTAGAGGTTAATCCAAGACTGGGCGGTTCATCGATTGTATCTACTTTAGCAGGTATTAATTTTGCAGAACTATATTATCAATTGTCTCACGACAATCACCCTTCATATCGTACTCCAAAAAACATTTATGTTTCTAGATATTGGGAAGAAATAGTGTATGAAAATATACGTTGATATAGACGAAACCATTTGTTACTACGACGGCGAACGCAAATATAATTTAGCTAAACCTATATATTCAAATATAGAAAAAATTAATAAATTATATGAAGACGGTAACGAAATAACTTACTGGACATCAAGAGGTTATGTAAGTAAGATAAATTATTATGATGTTACTAAGAACTCATTAGATATGTGGGGATGTAAATATCATAAATTAATTGTGGGCGAAAAACCGAATTATGATTTATTAATTTGTGACCGTAGCAAAAGAATAGAAGAAATATGAAGTTCTTATCATGTAAAAAAGTTTTATGTTTATCTCCACATCCAGACGATGTAGAATATGCTATATCGGGTACAATAAAAAAATGTAGTCAAACAAAGTTTGAATCATTTTGTTTTAGTGCTTCAGGAAAAAATGACAAAACGGTCACTCAAAATAGATACTCAGAAATTGTTAAATTTTGGAATTTGTATAAATGTAAAAATCTAAAACAGAGTTGGTCAGTGGAATGTTATATACAAGATAAACCATTCGAAGAGTGGGTTCAACTAATAGAAGAAACAATTAACGATGGAGATTTTGATACTATTTTAGTACCTTCTTACGAAGATAGTCATAACGATCATAAATATATCAATTCAATGTCGGAACCAATCTTAAGAGTAAATAATGCAAACCTTATAGAATATAAAACACCAAGTAGTCTTAATAGTTGGATACCAAATTTATTTGTCAATGTATCGGATCATGTTGAGGATAAGGTAAAATGTTTATACGATTCATTTGAATCACAAAATAAAAAAAATTATTTTGACAAAGAAAATATCAAGAACTTTCACATCAATTTTCAATGTTTAAAGAAAAACATGAAATACGTTGAACAATTTAGAATTGTAAGATACAATCAATTATGAAAATTTGTTTTTTTACAGAAAATGGCTTTTTAGGTAAAGTACCTAGAAACTATTCAAATATGCGTACCGACACAGCATGGATATGTGCTTTAAACGCAGATCACTGTCCTATTGGTAATATGCATAATTGTACCGAAAAATATGATATCGGTATAATCATAATACCAAAACTCTGTATTCCTCTTAAAAATCACGTTATTAATAAAAGTTATGTGGAATATCCTATAGTAGATCAATTAAAACGTATCTGTAAAAAATATGCTGTAATGCAGGAAAGTACATTTTGGTACTGGCAAGACGCTACTATAGACCTTCAACTGTGGTTTTATAACATTTATACCAACGCAGATTTTCTTTTCTGTCATAATCACGATGACATAAATTATTTCAAAGGATTAACTGATAAAAATACATACATCTTACAAAGTACAATGATCACAGATTATGTTAAAAATCAAAACATAAAAAATGATGGTGTAATTATCGGAGGTAACTTTTCATCTATATACAGAGGATTTGATAGTTTTATAGTTGCACAGACTTTTGACGAACCTATCTACGTACCTAGTACCGGTAGAAAACGTGATAGTGAGTCGTTATTACCAGTCAATCACTTTCCTTGGATGGACTGGTTAGAGTGGATGAAAACACTATCTGCATTTAAATGGACAGTGCAGTTAGGAACTCCCGCCGCTGGTACATTCAACATGAATAGTAGTTACTTTGGTATACCATGTGTAGGATATGAAAATTTACATACACAAAAAATTTTACATCCGAGTTTGTCCGTTAAAGAAGGTGATATATACGAAGCTAGAAAACTAGCAAGTAGACTTGTAAGAGATAAAGATTTTTATAAAAAATGTAGTGAAGAAACTATGGAACTATACAATACACATTTTACCGAACAAAAATTCGTCGAGAAAACGATTAAAATATTAGAAAGTGAGTTATAAAAGATAGTTATAAGATTGGGAACGATCTAAGTCAGCTGTGTCATGAATATAGTTTTTATTCCAAATATAGATTTAGGAAATGGAAGAAGTAATCCATATCATTATTCCGTTAAAAGTTGGCAAAAATGGTGTGATAAAAACGATGTAAAGTTAATAGAATGGAAAGATCCTATAATGGATGTTGATAAATTCAAAGTCACTTTACAAAGATGGTGGGTGTTAGATATATTAGAACATAACGATATTAATTATGATCAAGTATTAGTGGTTGATGCTGATACTATCATTAATCCGGACTGTCCTAATTTTTTCAATGAAACTAATAATAAATTCTCTGCAGTATTAAATAACGGATGTTATGAGTGGACATGTAGAAGTATACGTGAATGGAAAAAATTATTTCCGAACCAAAACGAAGTACCAGTTTGGAAATATATTAACGGAGGATTTATTATTGGAAATAAATCTACAAAACACATTTATGACAAAATAAAAGATTTTTATTTAAATAATATAGGTTTAATTAATTCATTAACTACACAAATAAAAGCAGGTACAGATCAAACTATTATAAATTATATAATTCAGGAAAATAAATTCGAAATTAATTATTTACCAGAATGTTATAATCTTCAAGATTTATTTAGAAAAAATTTATTACATATGCCTAATCATAGTTGGTTTAGTGATGAACTACATTTTATAAATGCAGGTTGGGTATATCATTTTAATGCTATACCACAAAACCCGAGACATGTTAGTTATTGGATGGAAAGGACATACAAGTTTTTTTTATGAATGATTCAAAGTTCAATATAGTTACAGTTATTACAAATAAAGAATATGAAAAATTTCTAATTCTATTCTTAAACTCTTTATTTAGAAATACAAATACCGATAATTTAAATTCGGTTTATATTTTAGAAAAAAATGTCAGAGAAGAATTGAAAATCAGTTTAATAAAAAAATATGGTAAAATTATCTTTGAAAATAAGAATTACAACTTAGATTTACCAAAAATAAAAGGTGTTTTTAGACACGATTGGAGGTTATCTGTTTTATCTAAATCAATGTACGTTTATGAGAAAGTGTTGGAATCTAACATACCCACCGTATTAATCGATTTAGATTCATTTTTCATTAAAAATTTTAGTCAACATATTAATACCGAATACGATATTCAAGTTTGTGAAAGAGAAAATCAACAAAAAATTAAAAGAATAATAGCATCGTACATTTCATTTAATAACAAACAAAAAAGTATATGTTTTCTAGAAAAGTGGATATCTTTGATTAAAGCACTGAATGAAGATGTAGTAGAAACAAAATCTTTAAATTTAATGTCACAAGATCCTAATTTTAAAATTGAAAGACTTTCATACAAAAAAATAAGTTATTATTATGGTATAGATGAAGTTTCAGATGAAACTGCGGTTTTTCATTTAAAAGGATGTAACCCTACAATTCCAGTGCAAACCGATGTCGATAACAGAATTAAAAGACTAGAAAAAAAATATTCCGTGGATGATTATTTATCATTATGAAAAATCTATTTTTACTCTACAATCGACGAATCTAAAGAATTATATCAAATACATTATAAAGAAGAAGAATGGTTGTATAAATGGAATATAATATATGAACAAATCTAAAATTAGTATCGGTGTTGTAGGAAACGGTTTTGTGGGAAGTGCTATA
>Ga0194123_10004885_pt1 | contig 14834 bp, 8 predicted proteins | sample TA2MahsurfametaG_5_FD_155479 | JGI IMG/M metagenome (GOLD analysis project Ga0194123, IMG submission 155479) | Freshwater microbial communities from Lake Tanganyika, Tanzania - TA2015023 Mahale A surface | ecosystem: Environmental > Aquatic > Freshwater > Lake | place: Tanzania: Lake Tanganyika... | reverse complement strand
GGGGTCTTCGTAGTCCTCGTTCCAGCGCACGCCCGAGGTCATCGTGAGGAGCTGGCGGATGGTGACGTCGTCGTACGCCGAGCCGCGGAGATCGGGGATGTACCGGCTGACCGTGTCGTCGAGACTCTTGATGAAGCCGTCTTGGATCGCCGCGCCCACCAGCGTCGACGTGAACGACTTGGCAACTGAGAAACTCGTCCAGCGCCCGGTGGCACTGAAGCCGAGCCCGTAGCGCTCCACGCGGACCTTCCCGTCCTGCACGATCACGAGGCCGGTGGTGTTCTGCACCTTCATATAGTCGTCGAGCCCCGGGATCTCGAGCGGCGCCCCCGCGGGGAGCGCGAGCGGCGTGGGCGACGGCGAGATGCGGGACGCCTTGGCGAGGATCGGCAGGCGGTCGAGCGCGCGGAAGGCGGCCTCGCGCTGCGATTGGCTCCAGCTCAGGACATCCCGGTCGGTGGGGAACGTCGCGAGGAGTCCGCGGGTCTCGGCGTCAAGGGTGCCGTACCAGAGGCCGCCGCCCACAAGGAGGCAACCGGCGGAGGCGAGGGCGAGGGCGCGGAGGCGCATCGGTCAGTGCGCTCCGAAATACACGATGTTCGGCGCGTCCGAGCGCGCCACGATGAGACCCATCAGTCAGTCCTCGTTCAGATCTGCGATGGTGGTGTCATAATACCCTGCCGGGAGATTCCACTGCACCGTCGATCGCCCACGCCACCACCGCCTCGAGGGACTCGAAAGGCCGCCATGCCGGATCGTCCGGACGATGGATGATAATCGAACTGTCTCGATGCCGATCGATCACCGGCCACTGTACGTCGAGGATGGCACGCGCGATGTCGAGATGAAAACCGGCTTGGTCATCCGCTTGGAATTCGAAGATCGGGATGAGCTCCCGCCCGTCACGATGCGAGAACTGCCAGCGTCGCCAACGCGGATTCGGCTCTCCGGTGAGAGTCTGAACCAATGTTCCATCAGGCACCCAGGCTTCCTCGCGCAGACCGGGAATATCTTCCACGGTATCGATGTCGATCAACAATTGGAACATCGCGTCGTCGTCAGCGATGCTCAGCCCTTGAAGCTCGACGCACATCGGACCGCTCATGAAATTGCCGAGAACCACCCACGGTACATACCAGCACACCTTCTTCCATTTATGAAACGGCTCGAAGACCGTCTCGATTTCGGGTGGTCGCCACACCGGAACGATGCGATCTTGCCGGATACGAGCACAGATCGCATCGCATACCGCTCGGGTCAGGACGGGATGTGGGAGCCCGTCCACGACAGAAGAGTCCAGCCGCTGGCTCCTGATGAGCGAAGCGAACGTTGCGAGGCGCGCGCAACTGCGCATCGCGGCGGTCTCCCACTCCTCCGGCAGTCGTGGTCCGCTGACAATCATCGATGCTCCCTCCCGTTGACATCCGCGGGGGAGCGGCTGACGCCACTCCCCCGCGGTCTCCCCACCGGTCGTCACAGCACCGGCGTGACTTATCTCAGAAGCGATCCTTCTGGCCGTTCGGTTCGACGATCTTCTCGAGTTCATCCGCTTCCTTCGCGACGAGATTCACGAGAGCGAAGAACAGCCGCGGGCTCACGCCGTTCGGGTTGAGATCATAACTCACCGTCACCATGCCGCGCTGGATCCTCACGGCACCGGCCTTCCTGCCCGCCATTCCCTGCAGCAGCTTGAGAGCCTTCCCCGCATCGAGCTCGGTCTCGAAGCAGATCGGCGACGAGATGTCGAAATCAATGTAATCGGTCCCCTCGAACGTGTCCGGATCCGCATCAATGAAAACCAGTTGCGTGCGGCCGTCTGCGAACGAAAACACGACCTTGATCAATCCTCCGTCCTCGGTGATGGAGTACTTCAGCCCGCTCTGCTCCACCAGCGTCTTGATCTTTTGATGCATAGTTCAGAATCCTCGTTGAAGAAGGGGGTGGCGGTTAATCATTGCAGTGATCGGCCCGTCCTGCAAGGCAACGAACAGCATCACCAGCTCCCGAGTTGTGAGAAATAACGCTCAATAACGGCTCGGGTGCTCACGCCACTCGGCCTCGATAGCGGTTTGACATGTGGGGCGCGCCGTGGCGCTCACGTGATCGCTCCTTTGTTGAACAGGGATGCATCGAGGGATGCATCGAAGACCTGCTGATCCGTGGTGACGACAGCGTTAGGGGCGGCGCTGACGGCACCGAGGATTCCGTCCGCCCGCTCGGGATCCCACGCACCGATCGGCGGATGACCGAGGGACTCCTTGCCGAGATCACGACAGACTACGGGAATCACACGACGGAGGACGGCGTCGGCGAAGGCGATCGAGACGGCAGACCAAGGAGGGCGTGCTGCCCCGTGCGAGAGACGCACCTCCTCCCGACCGCCCAGCAACACCACCACCGACATCTCCACCCCAGCGCCATCGCGCTCCTGCTCGAGCCGGTGTCCGGCCCACTGGTCCCAGGGGCGGAAGGCATATGACAACGGTTCGGCGGACGGCGTCCAGTCCGGCGCCCACCATCCGTCGCGGCAGAAGACGACGGCGCCCACAGCGATCGCGGACCCACTACGGAGGGTCACGGGCGAGCTGTACCAGAGCGGTCCTCGCCCGTCCCAGTCGTAGACCGATGCCGTCGCGGCCTCGAATCGCGGCCACGTCATCGTCGTGCCATCAGCCGAGATCACGAGCGCATCGGTGCCGCGGCAATCGGCCGTCACCTCGATCCATTCCGGCGCCCCATCCACCTCGGCGACCAGCCGGTCGGCCGCGGATGGGTCCCGTTCGACCCCGAGCAGGTGTGCCACCAGATCACCGGCGGGCGGGGATGCCTGCGGGGATGCCGCTGGCGATGCACCCGTGCGGTCCGACTCCCGCAGCGCCGGTATGCCTGCCAGTCGCTCATATTCATCCGGCGCCGCACGGACCACCTCGGCGTCCGTGTCGAGTCTGAAGCGGAGCACATCGTCACTGTCGGCGTCGACTAACGCATCGCCGATTCGGAGGCCGGCCTCAGCCATCGCCGTCCGGATGCGGTCGACCACCTTGACGCCGCGCCGCTTGGCGCCGAACCACTCCAACAATTCGCGCAACGGGACCTCGACCGCCTCTTCAGACTCCAGTCGGCGCCGCAACGCCGTGAGATGCGATACCGCGGTCATCGGGCGACCTCATAGCGATCACCGACCTGTCGGAGCACGCCATCGGCGACGGCGGACCGGAGGTGCGTGAGGAGCTCGCCGCGGATGGCGGTGGTGACCCGAAGGATGCCGAAGAGCTCAGCGAGTGCATCGACGATGTCGCCATCCGCGACGCTCAGACCCTTGGTCGCGATCTCGAGGAGCGCGTTCCGTACCTCCTCCGGTGCGATGCATTCGAGGGGGCGGTCACAGCCCGGCGGCGTCCGGCGGAACCCGCGCCACGTGCTCGGGGTAAAGTCGGGCGGCCAGACGAAGGTCCGCTCGCCGGCGGTACGGAGCCGCTCGCGTGGCAGCACCGCGGCGATCGCGGCGATGCGATCGCCGCGGACGCGCTCGAGACCGAAGCGACGACCGAGGAGTCGACCGAGCCGCGTCAACTCGGTCGGCCCCTCGACCGCGAGGATCTCATCCGCCGCGCGGATGAGCACCCCGGCACCGGGACGCGCGATCGCCGCCTCCAGCGCCGCCGTGTCCCCGAGATCGCCGAGCCGGACCTCGTACGGCCGGAACTCCGGCGCGGCGAGGCGGACATCCGCGGCGGGCGTCAGCACGACGCGCCCGGCGAGGGTCTTGCGACTCCCCACGGCCGAGACCCCCTCGGCCGGCGTCGCGGGCGCGGCGACCGTCGTCGCCTTCGCGTGCAGCCGATCCACGAGCGCGCGCGCGTCCGCGATCACGCGCTCGGGTTCCACGAGCCATTGCGGGAGCCAGATCCGGAAGGTCGTCTCCCACTTCATCAGACGCTCGAGCACGCTCACCGGGAGCCCCTCGCGGTCCTGCACCGTGCGCCGTCGCGCATAGGTCGGGCCGTCGAGGAGCACGGCGACGAGATGACGGTCCGGCGCCTCGGGATGCGCGAGTGCGAGGTCCACCTTGAAGCTCGAGAGGCCGATGTCCGTGTCGACCTGCAGCCCCGCGGCGCGAAGCGCCTCCGCGAGGGCCTCCCGATGAGCATCGGGCCCGTGCTGCCCGAGGGCAGCGACATCCCCCAATCGCGAGACGCCGTCCCGGGCGAGCTCCATATACGCCCGCAGGTGACGGACGCCGTCGGCGCCGGCGCCCACGCGCGCGAGATCGATCTCCTCGGGTTCGACCGACGAGAAGAGCATCACCTCCTGCCGCGCTCGCGTGACCGCCACATTCCAGCGGCGTTCGCCGCCGGCGCGGTTGAGCGGACCGAAGTTCATCGGGAACTCGCCGTCTTGGTCGCGGCCGAACCCGATGCTGATCAGGATGACGTCCCGCTCGTCGCCCTGCACGTTCTCCAGGTTCTTGACGAAGAGCCGCTGCTCGGGATCCTCCTCCTTGAGCACGGCGTCAAGCCGCGTGTCGCCGAGTGCGGCCGCCTCCAGACGCTCGGAGATCAGGTCCGCCTGATTGATATTGAAGGTGACGACGCCCACACTCGCCGCTCGGTCGCCGGCGTGCCGGAGCCGCGCCTGGATCTCCGCGACGACGGCGTCCGCCTCCTTCGGATTCGTCGCGGTCCGGCCACGATCGAAGACGGCATCCGGCACCTTGCACCACCGGACCCCGGCGGCACCGCCGACCACGCGCGGCGGTGGGAACGACGCGAGCCGACCCTCATAGTACTTGGCGTTGGAGAAGGCGATGAGTGATTCCGCCTGACTCCGATAATGCCACGACAGCCAGATCCGATCGATGTTCGCGCCGACGCACTCGGAGAGGATGCTCTCGAGGTCCTCGGGCACCGCCGTCTCGACCCCATCGATCGGTGCCGGCGCGTCCTCTTCCTCCGCTCCGCCGGAGCCGAAGAACGCGGTGGGAGGCATCTGCCGACTGTCGCCGACCACGACCAGCGACCGCCCGCGGGCGATCGCACCGATCGCATCGGGGACACTGACCTGTGACGCCTCGTCGAAGATCACGAGATCGAAGTCGAGCACACCGGGCTCGATGAACTGCGCGACGGAATCCGGGCTCATCAGGAAGCAGGGCGTCAACTCGCCGATCGCCTTGCAATACTGTTTGAGGAGCTGGCGGATGGTGAGCTTCACCTTGCGTGCGTCGAGCACATTGCGTTTGAGGTTCCCGACCTCACCGAACGCCTCGCCGGGTTTGAACCGCCGGCTGCGCAGCAGGCGGTCGGGGATGATCTCACGCAGCATCTGCGCATCGGTCGTATGCAGCACCTGATAGTTCGTCAGCTGGCGCTGGTGTTCCATTCCATCGAACCTGTCGAGCCGGGAGGCCCGCATCCGTTCGTCGAATGCGGTCCGCGCATTCCCCCGCTCGACCGCCGAAGCGAGTTCCGCGGCCGTGAGTCGACCGGCCTGTAACGCGCCGCGCGCGTCGATCCCGTGTGCCGTGAGCCGATCTAAGGCCGTGGCGACCACGCTCCAGCGCCGGAGCTGTAGGAACCCGCGCTCGGCGTCCCCCTGCCACTTCGGGAGCCGATCGCCGATGGTGCCGATGGCGCCGCCCTCGCGCAGCAGGGCGGCGAACGCCGCATCAGAGACGCCGAGCCGGGTGCGGAACGCCACCAACCGCTCGAGCAGCGTTTCGATGGCGTGCCCGACCTCGACGGTCGGTGGCAACACGCGGAGCAACCGGTCGAGCGCCGGGCCTGCCGGGCCCTGCGCCGCCTCGATGAGGGCACGCCGCGCGCGCACGATGCGCTCGATGATCACCACCGGCTCCGGCGCGAGGGCCGTCCAGTCGGGTGGCAGCGTCTCACCGAACCACGCCCGTGCCTGCGTGGTGACCTCGGCGACTCGGGTCGCGAGGTCGGCCGCCTCCCCGAGGGCCCGAATCACCTCGGCCTCGGTCGCTCCGCTCTTCCGGAGATGCGGCGCGATGGCGGCCATCGCCACGCGGACCCGACCGCCTCGTCCGAGGAGGAAGGACGTGCTCGCCGTTTCGAGCGCAGCGCGAAGTTTCGCCGGGTCTGCCGTGTGGATGGACGGATGGAACCACTGCGCCACGGCGGTCACCGAGCGGTTTACCGTCTGCAGCGTCTCGAGCAGGCGGGCCCGATCGGCGTCGGCGTTCGCGGAGAGGGCAAGGATCCGGAGACGCTGTTCGCCGGAGCAGTCCGCGAGTGCACGCTGGAGCGTGCCGACGGCCGCAAGCGCGGCCGGATCGAGCGGGCGCAGGACGTCGACCACCGAGGCATCCAGCGCGGTGAGTGCGGACCGCAGAGCGTCCACGGCCTCCCGCAGCGTGTCGGAGTCGATCTGATCGGCGACGGCGCCGTCCTCCACGAAGCTCCATGGATTGCCGCCCGGACCGGCGGTGGCCGTCGCATATCGATCCGCGAAGTCGGAGAGCAGCTTCCGGACCTCGGTGAACGCCTCCGGTGTCAGGGCGCCGCCCGCCGGGCGCAGTTCCGACCCATCGCCGAGGCTCGCGAGTCGCTGGCGCGCCGTCCATACGGAGAAGCCGTGCACCCCCGCCTCGTGCAAGACCTTCGCGTAGGTCCGCAACGTCCCCATCCGTTCGGTGAGATCGCGTCGCGTACCTTCCCAGTCCGCCGGATCACCGTTGGCGATGCGGGTGAAGGAGCTCGCCAGCTGTGTCTTCAGCGACTCGAGGTCGGTGCCCTTCCCGTGGACGTCGAGACAGAAGGGACCGAGCCCGACGGCGGCGAGTCGGTTCTTCACGACGGTCAGTGCCGCCCGCTTCTCCGCGACAAAGAGGACGCGTTTCCCGGCGGCGAGGGCGTTGGCGATCATATTGGTAATCGTCTGCGACTTCCCGGTGCCCGGCGGTCCCTCGAGCACGAACGAAGCGCCCTTGGCGGCGGCCACGATGGCCTCGAGCTGGGTGCCGTCGCAGGGGATCGGACAGAAGACCGGTTCATCGTCGAGCGTCGCGAGGTCGGGGAGCGGGACCGGCCGCTGGAAGGGCTGCCCGGGACGCTCCACCAGATGACGGACGACCGGGTTCTCGAGGAAACGCGCCCAGTGATCGTCCAGGTCCCTCCACATCCGATACTTACCGAACTGCAACAGGGCGATCGCCGCGTCGTCATCGACTCGCATATCGAGCTGGTCCCGGGCGATCGCGGCGCGGAGCCCATCGAGGGCCCGCACGACGTCGACTCCACTCGCGTCCTCCGTAAGCCGCTCGAGCTCCGGCACCTGCAGGCGGAAGACCTGCCGCAGCTTCTCGAGCAGGACGAAGTTGTGCACGGTGCCGCCGACGGGGTCCGCGCGGAGCTCCATCGGCTTGCCTCGGCCCATCGCGTGCAGTCGCACCGGTAGGAGCAGGATCGGCGAGCGTACCGCCTTGCCCTTGGCCGGGTCCGTCCAGTGCAGTGAACCGAGGGTGAGATGGAGCATGTTCGTGCCTCCCTCCTCTTCCGCAAGCCGCGCCTTCTCGCGCAGGCTCCGGAGCCGACGGGCGATCGCATCCTCGCTGGCGTCGACATGGAGGACCCGTTCCTTGGTGAGCCACTCCCGACGGAGGTCGGCGGAGATATCCGCGACACCTCGCGCACCCCGTTCCCGATGGATCTGCGTCAGCTGGTCGTGGGCAAACAGCTTCAACGCATGCCCCCCCATCAGGATGTCTTCAAGGATGGGGAGCGAATCGGTGGGAACCAACACCGAGAGCCCCGATCGCTTCGTGCTGAGGTTCAGGAGCGGATTCCGCAGGGAGAGGTCGAGGAGACTGCGCTTCCATTGTTGGATCCGCGGCGGTGCGGCGGCGCGGTCCCGTGGAGTCGCGACGACGGGCTGGACGGTGGTGACCACCACCGGCGCGGCCTGGACGACCTTCTCCTCGACGATGACGGTCACCTGCCCATCCCGGAGGACCCGGGCCGGCAGGGGCAGGACCCCGTTGCGTCGTGCGGCACGGATATCCACGACGGCGCGGAAGCGCTCCGCGTCGTGCCAGTGCGCGCGGCCGGCGGCGACCGCCTGTTCGAAGTCGATGTCTGTGCCCGAGGTGTAGGCGACGGTCTCGACCGTGACGAGCTTGCCGGCATCGAGGACGTTCAACGCGGGGTTCAGCTTCCGCATCGACGGATCACGGAACCCGATGTCGCCGTCGAGGAAGACGCCGGCGAACGCGTGACCCTGGATGAGACACAGGACGGGGTTGAGACCCACCTGCTCCAGACACGCGGCGTAGGTACAGGCGAGGTCGAGGCAGGTGCCCAGTCGGTCCTCGATGACCTGTGCCGGCGTCCGGATCTTCTGCCCGCTGTTCTCAAAGGAGGCCGGAGGATCGACGTATCCAACCTTCAATCCGCGGAGCGCCTCATAGATCGCCGCCGCGATGAGACGAGCGCGTTCCGGGCCCGACTGATAGCCCTGCAGACTGGAATCCCCGGTGGTGCGCCGGAGATGTTCACCGGCCGCTTGAAGCACCGGCACGACCGCCGGGTGGTTCGGCTGGATGTGCGCCGCGACGAGCTCGGCCATCGCCAACTCGTTGTAGAACTCGTTGTGCGCCAGCAGTCGGACCGGACGGCTCCACCGCGCGACCTCCGTCCCTGATTCCTCGACGCGGACCTCGAGCGACCCACCGATGGCCTCATCGAGGCGTGCGAGGAGGCCCGGATCGAGGGGGAGCGGGATCGCATCGAAGACGACCCCATCGCCCGCTTCGACCATGGGAATCGGTCGCACGAAGGAGGCGACCGTCGCGTCGAGCGCCTCGCAGGTGATCGTCACACGGAGCGTCACATCCGTTCGGGCCTCCACCGTCCCGTTTCGGAGCTCGAGCCGCCGAAGGATCGGGATGCCGGCGTGCGCACTCGCGAAGTTGATGACGTCGGCGGCATCGAGGGTCAGCTGGTACGGCCCGCGGGTCTCCGCGGCATCGGCGCCGGTCGCGGCGACGGAGGCGTCGACCTCCGCAATCGCCTTGTCGACGATCGCCTGCAGCCAGTCCGGGATAGCTACATCGGCATCCTCGTCATCGGCCGGACCGACATCCGTCGCCGTCGCATCGAGCGGCTGCGCTGTGATTGCGTCACCCGACGCGGGGACCCAGTGCACCGAGATCGTCGTCGGCAGTTCCTGCACAGCGCCCCGGAGCGCTGCGCGGCGGGCCGCCGGGAGGACCAGCGTCTCGAGTTTCTCCAGCTGGTCGATGCCATCGAGACGCTCGAGCGCCGGACAGCCACTGAGGTCGAGCCGCAGCAATTCGGGCGGGGGAAAGAACCCGTAGCCGTCGAAGACATCAAGCGATTGGAGGGTGGGCACGCTGATCGTCAGATCCGTGCAGTCCCTCACGCCCACCCGCCCCGCCTCACTCCACATCTCCCCGCAGAGGGCGCGCAGCGCGACCTCCGGCTGGAACCGCTCCGGCACACATCGGCCGATGTCGGAATCCTCCGTCAGGAGGATCTCCCCGGCCTCGCTGAGCACGACTCCTCGGGCCAAGAGGGCCCACGCGGTGGCCACGGGCGAGCCCTCCGGCTCGTACATGGCGAGCCCCTGACGCACGGAGGCCTCGTCAGGCCCGCTCAACAGTGTCAGCAACTCGGTGTACAGGGCGACGTCCACATCGGTCCGGCCCCAGTCGCCGTCCAAGATCCACTCGACCGCGACCGACTCCGGCAGGCGCTCCGCATCATCCCGCCAGGCGGCGAGACGGGTGGCCGGCAGCGACACCGACGTCAACCGCACCGCCTGCCGGAGCGGTGCGATCGTCTCCAGCCCGATACCCCCCGTGAGCGTGAGGGTCGTCAGCGCTGGAAACCGGTCGATGCCGTCGAGGCTCGTCAGTGACTCGCAGCCGCTCAGGTCGAGTTCCTGCACCGTCGGCAGACGGGGCACCGACCCGAGGTGCGGGAGACCGGAGTCGGTGATCCGCAACGTCTCGAGGTGCGGGAGTGACTCGAGGGCGGTGAAATCCGTGACCTCAGGGCATCCGCCGATGTCGACTTCGGATAGGGTGCCACACACCGACACCGCGCTGATGTCGGTCAGGTGGACGCAACCGGAGAGCGTCAGCGCCTGCAGGCTCGGCAGCGATCCGAGCAGCGACAACTCCGTCAGCCCCTCGCAGTTGCCGAGACTGAGAGCCGTGATGGACGGCATCGTCGCCGGCGGGGCGAGGGCGACGCCTTCGGGGATGTCGCCGAGTGAGAGGTCGCCCAAGGTCCCACATCGCCAGACGGGGCCGACCGCTCGGATGGCCGGATTCTGGAGCAGCGAGAGCGTCGCCAGCGCGGGCATCGTCGCGATCACGTCGAGGTCTCGCAGCACGTCACTGGCCCAGAGCGCGAGCGATGTCAGTCGCGGGATCGTGTCGAGTCCCGTCAGATCCCGCAGCTGCCGGCAGTATGTGAGGCGTAACGTCTCGAGCGCGGGGAGTCCGGCGAACACCTCACAGGTCTCGATCGCGCTGCTGTAGAGGTTGAGTTCGGTGATCTGATCGAGCTGTCCGGTGGATCGGAGCAGCCAGAGTCCCGCCTCCTGCGGATCGGCGGCGCTCGCGATGGCCCCGTCATCGTCGACGGTCACCGTACCGGAGTCACCGATGGTGACACCGGCGTCTGCCGCGAGGCGCACCCAGAGATCGGATGTCCCCCGCGCCACGGCGAGCGCGATCCCCTCGCGCATCCGCGAGAGGTCCGGCGAGAAGAACAGCTGTCGGATCCGCTGCTCCTCGCGGTCCACCGTCTCATCGGCCTCCCGCTCGTCGCCCGCGTCATCGTCGGTGAGGGTGGCCGCCCGGTACGCCGCGAGCAGCGGCGTCTCACGATCACGCTCGACGAAGAACCCCTCGGCGAGGGCGTCGAGCACCAGGACACGCCCGGCCTCGTCGAGGTCCTCCTGAAGGGTCGTCCAGCAGCGGAGACCGAACGCGTGGAAGGCGTCCTGCGGGTCCGAGGCGAGCAGACCGGCATTGAAGAACTTGAAGATCTCACCGGCAAGGTTCCCATCGAACGTACCCACGAGGTCCGTCCACGCGGTGTGGTCGGGGCGCGCGGTGGTCCGCGTATCGCGGAGGGTGATCCCACGGACGAGCTGCTTCGCCCGCGCTATATCCGCCATCTTGATGTCGAACCCCTCCTCCTCCCGCAGGAGGATCATGTCGAAGAGGACGAGGGCGAGCCGCTCCCTCGCCACAAGGGTGTCGGGGTGTCCGGAGGCACGGCGCACGAGCTCCCGATCCGACGGCTCATCGATCTCGTCGAGCACCTCGTCCAAGAGCGGCAGCGGGAGGCTCGGCGCGCGCTGGAGGATGAGGAACGGGAGGAAGTAGCGGTCCTGCACCGTCAGCGCCTCGTTCGCCCCGAGCGCGTTGCCGATCGCGATCTGGAGCTTGAGGAGCGCCGCGACGAGGGCCGTGTCCGCCTGCGCCACGAGCTCGTCCACGAAGCGGGTGAGTGCACCGACATAGTCCCGCTGGGCCGGAAACTCCTCGTCGTAGATCCGGTTCGCCTCGAGCACCGGCCCCATCGTCAGCATCGTGAGCGGGAAGCCGGCCTCGCAGGCCTCACGGAACTGGTCGTTCGCGAGGCGCGGGACGACCTGCGCCCGGACGAAGACGTCGATCGCCTCATCCCAGTCCTGCTGCAGCTGGCGATCGAAGACCAGGAAGTAGTACCGCGTGGCCTGCAGTGCGGTGAGGAAGGCCCGCTCATCACGGAGCGGCGTCATCTCGTCGGTCGCCATCGATCGTCCGTCCGGAAGCTGATGATGTGGCCGAAGGATCGGCCGGAGGGGTTTCCAAATCCGCGGGGGTCCATCACCTTCTGCTGCGTCTCGACGAGCGTCGGGACGTAGCGCCAATCGTACGAGGATCCCACGTGCACGCACACGAGCTTCGTGACCGCCACGGTCGCCTCCTCGGGACCATCACCATCCACGGCGACCGACAGGAACTCCGGGACCGGACCGGGACACTGCTCGGCACGTACGAATCGGGCGCCGACCAGACCCGCGACCGCACCGGACGGTTGATCGGATCCGGCAACCTGCTGACGACACTCCTCCCCCCCTGAGTCGGCGTGAGCGGCTCAGGGTGAGACCTGCCCGCTCGCGCCAAGGAGACGGATGAGCTCCGCGCGCATCTTGGCCTTCCGCGCTGCATAGAAGTCCCCGAAATCCGCGAAGGCGAGGCTGGCGGCCGCCGGGATGAAGTTGTCCGCCCGGAAGCGCGCCGCAGCCTCCGCGTCCATCTCGCCGACCCAGTCGTGAAGCGGCGACGCGCTCTTGCGCTGGTTCTCTCCCCCTTCGAGGAATTGGAGGTTCGGCACACGGTCACGCCCCTGCGTGAACACGTCCAGACGGTCGTCCGCCAGCCCAAGCGCCTTCAGCGAGGCCGACTTGAACTGACTCGCCGGGTGCAGATGGTCCTGATGGATGTGCCGCTGGTCGAATCGTACCCCCTCGTAGAGCACGGAGAGCACCAGAAAGGCCTCCTTGCCGTAGCGTCGCTCGAGCATCTGCTCGATGTCATCGTCCGTGACACGAAGGGTGCGCTGTTCGGGTAATGTGAGCGCGAGCACCTCGTCGACGGCGAGGATCCGGCTCCGGATGAGCGACGCCTTGAACTGACTTCTGAGCAACTGCAGCGCCTGATCGGTTTTCGACCCGAATACGCCTTTCAAGAGGGATCGCAGCACGAACTGGCGGATCGCCGCTCGGCTCCCGACGAGGTCGCCGCCGTGGAAGCGGTGATAGGCGATGGGGATGACGACCGTCTTCGCCGTCAGCGTCTCGGTGGTGAAGCCGAGGGCCACGATGACATCCACGGCGTCGGCGATCGCGTCGGCGATGCGGTCCCACTCGGCGCGGATGCGTTCGATGTTCGCCGAACGGAACGAGTCGACCTTGAACAACACCGGGAGATCCAGGAGGACGAGACAGGACCGCATCACGAAGTCGGTGTCGAAATCGAATCCCGTCCCCTTCTCGTTGATTCGGTCACGGAGATCCTCGATCATCTCCCGGCCCTCCTCCCACCGCGCGACGATCGTCGAGAACATCAGGTCGGTACGCGAGAGTGGCTTCCCGCCGCTGTTCACACGGACGAAGATGTCGGTGATCTCGTCGAGGGAATCGGCCCGGACCGTGAAGTAGCTGATGTTGTCCTTTTCACAGAGGCAGTTCCAGAGATTCCCGAGCAGGTTGGTCGCGTCGCGCGTCACCACCGGGTGTTCGGTGCGGATCCGGTCGATCTCCTCGAGCAGACTGCCGTTGTCGCGGTGCGCCAACACATCGCGTACGCGATACCAGTAGTGTCGGTCGTCCCGGCGCTGCGCCTCCTCCGGCGGCAGGAATCGGAACTGGTGACGAGTGCTTCCACCGATGTCATCTCCCTCCTCGTTCTCCGCCTCATCGCGGACGTGCAGGAGATTGACGTAGAGGTGGAGTCGCTGGTAGGCCTCGTCGCCCTTCTTCTTCGAGTATTTCTTCCGAACCGTATAGCTGCCCTGCAGGGCGACATACATCGAGGTGAGCCGCTGTTGGCCGTCTAGCACACCGGTCAGCTCCCGCTCGCCGAGATGGGGGCTCGCCGCTTGGATATTCCGTTCGGCGTCCCGCTCGTGATAGTCCTTGATGAACTGGTACAGGACGTACTCATTCCGTCGGGCGGGTGGGATCGCCCAGAACAGGAACGTGCCGATGGGATACCCGCGGAGCAGGGAGTCGAAGAGCTGCGTGATGCGATCGACCTCCCAGACGTATTTCCGCTGGATGGCGGGCAGATAGATCGCGTTCTCGTTGATCCGTCGCATCGCGGTGGCGATGCTCATCTTCTCGTACGGCATTGGCGCGGCTCGTGAAGGGGGGTCGGGCGCTCGGACAGACCTCGGACCGGATAATGTCGTGGCGCGCTGATGGCCCGGCAACTCAGTCGGCCCGCGGTCTCGCGGCGGACGAGGACTGCCGACCGGATATCCCAGTCACTGGCATTCTATAACGCTTTATAACGCTTGCGATGCCGCCCTCGCCACCTGATCATGCACGGGACCCTCACGTATCGGGTCGACGTCTTAACCGCTGCCGGGCCGGAGACGTTGCAGTCAGCGGTGCTCTTCGCGGCCAAGATGGTGGATGAGCTGGAGGAGGCGCTCACCGGCGGGGATGCGCATTAGCCGCGTACCGCGCCGGGCACTGATCAGTTTCCTTTCCGGAGGTCACCCGTGTCGAAGGCGAAGAAGACGACGGCGAAGACAACGAAGCGGGATGGTGCTGATGAGGGGAGGACGCGGGTGGTCGAGTCCCTGACCGCGGCCATCGTCTTCCTGACGAAGGCCAAGGGCGAACTCTTCCCGGATTCCGTCATTCAAGCCCGGGGATTCGTAGGCGCTGGTTCGATCGTGATGCAGAAGCGTCTGATCTGGCTTTCGCCGCGCGACGAAGACGCACAGGCGGCGGAGATCGCAGAGGGCACCCAGATCACGACCGCCTGGCTGCAGGAAGTGTGGGCATTACTTGATTCGGTTGCCGTGCATATCGCGGGCGATGCAGGACCGATCGCGGGAATGATGCCCGATGCCGAGAATCCGACCAACTGGGTGATGAACCTTGCGTTTGACGAGGACGGGGCGGTCGATGCGAACTTCTTCCGCGTTCCTCCGGCGGTGATACGCCGAATGACAGAGGCGAGCGCACCGCAGCAGTGATCGATCGGCGCCTCACGCACCTCGTCCGAACCCACTACGACACACGAACGCCAGATCGGACGGCAGTGCTGCGGC
>Ga0194123_10004877_pt1 | contig 14848 bp, 10 predicted proteins | sample TA2MahsurfametaG_5_FD_155479 | JGI IMG/M metagenome (GOLD analysis project Ga0194123, IMG submission 155479) | Freshwater microbial communities from Lake Tanganyika, Tanzania - TA2015023 Mahale A surface | ecosystem: Environmental > Aquatic > Freshwater > Lake | place: Tanzania: Lake Tanganyika... | reverse complement strand
TCGCAACCTTGGCGGCGTTGCCCAGGAGGGCGCCATTACCTTTGGCAATATGCCCGTGAGCCCGACGCGGACCGTCGTTATGTCTGTCGCCCTTGCTGCCCAACTGCGTGAAGGCACCAAAAAGTCCCACACCATGGCCGAGAACACCGGCTTTGTGAGCTGCTTCCTCAAGGGCGTGGTGGATAAGGCCAGCTACCGCAAGCTCGTGGCCGATCTCTATTTCGTCTACGGCGCGATGGAAGAGGAGATCACGCGCCTTAAGAGCCACCCAGTGCTGGCGCCGATCGCCTTCCCTCAGCTGAACCGCCGTGAGGCGCTCGAACAGGATCTCGCCTTCTATTTCGGCGCTGACTGGAAGAGCCAGATCCAGCCTTCGCCGTCTGCTGCCGCTTACGTGGCCCGGATTCACCAGGTGGCTCAGGAGTCGCCCGAGCTGCTCGTGGGTCACCACTACACCCGCTACCTCGGTGATCTCTCCGGTGGCCAGATCCTTAAGAACATCGCCCAGAAGGCGATGAACCTGGGCGATAACGACGGCTTGAACTTCTACGAGTTCCCCTCCATCGACGACGAAAAGGCTTTCAAGGGCACCTATCGCGCCGCCATGGACACGCTGCCGATCGATCAGCCCACCGCCGATCGCATCGTGGAGGAGGCCAACGAGGCCTTCCACCTGAACATGAACATGTTCAAGGAGCTGGAGGGCAACCTCGTGGCGGCCATCGGCAAGGTGCTGTTTGGCTTCCTCACCCGCCGCCAGCGCACAGGCAGCACGGAGGTTGTGGCGGCTTGAGCCACAGTTGGCATTCAGGCCAGCTTCCTTTGCGCACCGTTCGCGTTCTTGTGCCCGGCACCACCGGCAGGTTTCGCTGTGGCGGCCTACTGGTGGAGCTTCAAACCGCCCGCTTGCTGGAACGGTTCACCCGTGTGCAATTGGTGACCTACCGGCAGCGGGAGCCTGAGTATCCCTTTCTCCCCGATCTGCTGCGCCTCGAGCCGCCGGCCTGTGGGCCGGACGATCCTCTCTGGATCGTGAGCTGGGGCTTTGATGTGCCGTGGTTGCTGCGCCGCCTCAAGGGCCGAGCGACGGCCTATCACGCCCACAGCAGTGGCTATGGCTTTGAGCTGCCGGCGGGTGTACCTGTTCTGGCGGTGAGCCGCAACACCCTGGGTTATTGGGGCGATCGAGCCCCCCGCAACCCCCTGTTCCTTGTACCGAATGCTCTGGAGCCCATGTGGTTGGAGCGGGGTGCCCGCTTGAGCCAAGAGCGCCGGCCGATCGATGTGTTGGTGCAGCGCCGCAAGTCGAGCGCGTACGTGTTGGAGCAGCTCGTGCCTGCCCTGCAGCAGCTTGGTGTGCGGGTGGAGGTGCAGAGCGGCTGGGTTGATGACCTGGTGGATCTGTTCAACAGCGTCACGGTGGTGCTCTACGACTCGGCTCCCTACTGGCGTGGTCGCGGTGTCTCCGAAGGGTTTGGACTCCCACCGATCGAGGCTCTGGCCTGCGGCTGCGTGGTGTTCAGCAGTCTCAACCACGCCCTCGCCGACAACCTGGATCCCGGCTTGGTGGGTCATCAGCTGGGTGCAGGCACGTTGACCGCCGATCTCGAGCGGATCAGGGCGGCGGTGCGGGAGCCAGGGCCGTGGCGTGCGGCGCCTGAGGCGCTCGAACCGCTCCTGCGCGATTGCTCCGAACAGGCTTTGCTCGTCCGCTGGCGCAAGGCTCTGGTGGTGATCGATCGGCACTGGGATCGCCTTGCCGCGGGCGCCAAGCCCCTGCAGCCACCGCCGGATCATTGGTTGTGGTGGCTGCGGCTCCGGCAGGCCTTGGTGAATCGGCTCTCCGGGCCCGTCTGGGTTTTGAGAAATCGCCTCAGCACGGCGAAGCGATAATCCCAGAATGCGCAGTCAGACCCTTGATCAGCTGCAGCGTCTGTTTTGCCTGTTGCCGCAGCGGCGAAATGTGATGCAGCTTTGGCTCCGCTGCTGAGATTGGGCCTCGACCTACTGTGGTGCAACGACCTTTGATCGATCCACGCTGTTTTGAAGGCGGAGGTGCATACCTTTGACCCCCGCCCATGATGTGTTGGGGCAATCGCCTGGCTGGCCTGAACTTTCCCGGATGCCAGAAGCCTCAGCCATAAACTGAGTTGATCGGAGGATCTTGCTATGAGGTTGCCTAAGAGCAAGACGTTTGATCAGATACGGCAGCTTATTGCCATTCTTCCTGCCTCGCTGAGGAATCAATTCTACTGGTTGCTTCCGCAGGCGGTTCTCCCCGGCGTTCTCGACATCATTTCTGTGGGCATCTTGGCCCAATTGATGTCTTCCTTGTTGATGTCGAAGGCAAAAAAGCAGATCATTCCCCTTTACCTTCCGCATTCGGATCGGTTTGAGTTTGTTGTCTTGTTGATTGTTGTTTTTATCCTGGTCTCGTGGTTGCGCTCCTTGGCCCGTTTCTGGTTAGTGGTGCGTCAGCAGAAATTTATAGAGCAAATATGGATGCACCTCACTTCCACAATTTTCAGAGGAGTGCTTGGCCTCCCCTATGACTTTCATGTAACGCAAAATGAGACAAAGCTGGCAACGCAGCTTCTTTCTAATGTAACTAAGGTTACTAGAATGATCATTGGCCCTTCCCTAAGCCTCTTTGCCTCTCTATTTTCCGTAATACTATTAACTTTTGGCATTCTTTACGTGGGTCGAGCTTATGCTCTGGGGCTTTTTCTGGGACTAACAGCTGCCTATGCTGCGCTTTCGGCGATCATGACACCGTACATGCGGCGAGCAGAGCGCCAGAAGCTCTATCTCGCTTCGCAGATGAAGCAATCGTTTGTCGACTCAATAGCGGTGATTCGTGAGATCAAGCTCTATGGGGCTGAGGTTTTCTGCGCTGAGCAGTTTGACCGTAGGGCCGCCGAGATGAAGCGTTTTGAATTTCACCTGAATATCCTGCCCTGGGTCCCCAAATTGCTGATTGAACCGTTGGGAATCACCCTCATCTTTTCATTTGGAACCGTCCCCGCTCTCATGGGGGGCGGATTCTCCGACGTTAAGCAGATCATTCCGTTTCTGGCCACTCTCGCATTGGCCTCCATGCGTTTAACACCAGCTCTGCAGGAAACCTTTGCCTCTGTCACCCGGTTGCGCTCTGGATTGCCCAACATGATTAGCTTGCTAAAACTTGTTCAAGTTGCCGGTGGGCCCCTCATCCTGTCTCCCCCTGCAACTCAGGGTGTCTCCTCGACAGTTTTATCTGCTGCGCGCCTAGCAGCTCCCGTTTCGGCCACGTCATCACTCAGTCGTGCGACTGTAGCTCCACGAAGAACGATCCGTCTTGAGAAGGTTAGTTATTCCTACCCCAGCGGAGTCAACCCGGTCGTGAGTGATCTTAGTCTCACGATACCCGTGGGTTCGCGGGTTGCTTTCGTGGGCTCCACCGGCAGTGGTAAAACCACCACCGGTTTGTTGCTGTTGTCGCTCTTAACTCCTCAGCAGGGCGAACTGGTGGTCGATGGAACACCCCTCGATGCTGACGATCGCACTGCCTGGAGATCCTGCTGCTCCTATGTTCCCCAGATCATTGCCTTCACCCGCGGAAGCATTCTTGAAAATGTGGCATTTGGGGAAGAATCTGATGCCGCTGATGTGGATGCAATCTGGGAGGCTCTAGAAGCGGCGCAACTGGCCGATGTGGTCGCAGATCTCCCCTATGGTTTGTACACCCCTATTGGCCGTGATGGTATTCGTCTATCGGGCGGACAGCGGCAACGCTTGGCATTGGCTAGAGCATTTTACCGCCGTAGTGAGGTGTTGCTGCTTGATGAGGCCACCAGTGCTCTTGATAACAAGACTGAATCTGAGGTAATCAAAGCGGTGGAAATCATCGGACGTCGTTGCACGACGATCGTGATTGCGCATCGGCTCTCCACAATCGTCCGCTGCGACCGCATCTATGAGTTTGAGGCAGGCAGGATCAAGGCTTCTGGAGACTTTGCGCAGCTGAGATCCGCGTCGCAGAGTTTTGAGCAGTTGGTGGCAAGTTTGGAAAACAGCTTCACATCCCTCCCCTGATGTTCTTAAGCATTTCCAGGCTGATGGATATCACCTTGCTTGCCACAGCTGACTGGGATCACCCCTTTTGGACCAACAAACAACATGTGGCTGTAAGCCTTGTTGAGTTGGGGCATCGCGTTCTCTACATTGATTCGCTGGGGCTTCGTCCTCCCACCCTGGCGCCCGGGGATCGCGGTAGGGTCATTCGTCGTTTACGTCGATGCTTGGCTGGCCCTCGGCAGGTTCGCGAGGGCCTCTGGGTGCTCTCGCCGCTGCAGCTCCCGCTCCGTGCTGGCGTCTGGGTTGATCGCTGCAACCGCTGGCTTCTGGCGATCAGCCTCGGCATCGCGAACTGGCGCCTGCGCTGGCGCCGCGATCTTCTCTGGACGTACAACCCCCGTAGCGCTGTTCTCATTCGTCTTACTGCCTATCGCCAAAGCCTGTACCACTGTGTTGATGCCATTGATGCCCAGCCCGGGATGGATGGTCCACGCCTTCGCTGCGACGAGCGGATCCTGTGTCAGCAGGTGGATCTTGTGGTGACCACCACGGAGCTGCTCCAGAGGCGTTGTTCAGCGCACGCCCACCGCTGTGTGCAATTGGCTAATGCGGTTGACATCGAGCATTTTCAGCAAGCCTTGAATCCAGCTCTGCCTCTGCCAGCAGATCTCGCGGCGATTCCTGAGCCACGACTTCTGTTTGTGGGTGCCATCGCTGCCTACAAGCTGGATCTGGATCTGTTGGCCGAGTTGGCCCGCTCCTGCCCGCACTGGTCAGTCGTTCTCATCGGCGCGGTTGGAGAGGGTGATCCCTCCACAAGGCTCGCTGCGCTCCAATCTGGCTCGAACATCCATTGCCTTGGACCCCGCGCTTACGCCGAGCTGCCGGCCTACATGAGCGGTGCTGTGGTGGGTCTGATTCCGGCCCTATTGAATGACTACACGCGGGCGATGTTCCCAATGAAATTCTTTGAGTATCTGGCAGCGGGTCTGCCTGTGGTGGCAACGCCGCTTCCGGCGCTGGATCCCTATGGCAATCTGGTGCGGCGGGCCGCGGATGCCGCAGGCTTCAAGACGGCCATTACCGATCTTCTCGCTGGAGAGCCAACGGCCCTGTTGCATGCCCGGGGGCTGCTGGAGGACGTCAGCTACCGGCAGCGCACCCGTCACATTTTGCAACTACTGGAGCAGCCTGTCGCGACGGCCTGACGACGAGGTTCTTTCGCGCGGCGATGGTAGGGTTTGATTCATCGGGGGTCATGGCACACATTGGCTGTGTGCACTTATCGGCATGTCGTCTTGGAATCTCGTTTACATCACCAGCAACAGCCATAGTGGATCTACGCTGTTGGATATGTTGATCGGCTCCCATTCAGCTTGCACAACACTGGGCGAGATCCACAAGCTCACTTTAAATTCCAGGGGTGTCTGCGCTTGTGGGGCTCCTAGTTATCGAGAATGTAGCTTTTGGAGCGATGTTGGAGCACGTCTTGAAGCAGAGCAAGCACCTGCGCTTAGTAATCTGAGCGTGCATTCAGACGATAGCTCAGAGTTTCGCCTGATGAACCGCGCACTCTTTAAAGTGCTTCAGGAGAAAACAGGCTCTGTTTGGTATGTCGATTCTTCCAAGAAAATCAATCGCTTAAAGCGGCTACTGGATGATCCCGAGTTTAAAGTGCTGCCTTTGCATATTGTTCGTAGGCCCGAGGGGGTTATCTATTCTAATGTTGTGAAGGGTAGGCCCTATCTTGAAGAGTTGCGATCTTATTATCATGATCTCTGGAGGCGCTATAAGTTTCTGCGTGGCCGCTCCTATCTTTTGGTTTCATACGAAGGCCTTTGCTCCAATCCAGAGCGTGTGCTCTCTCAGATCATGGCTGCAATGGGTTTGCAATATGAGGCTCGCCAACTGTGCTGGACGGATCATCAACATCACAATGTCAATGGCAACAAGCGCACTCGCACAAGTCGCCAATCTTCGATTCGCTTGGATAAGCGCTGGCGCGATGAGCTAAGCTTGGAGAAGCGTTTTGTGATTCGCTTAGCACAAATCTGCTTCCGATTGTTGCTGTTAATACGATTGAGAATCTGGCCAAGGCCAATCTAACAATAATGGTTGCTTGATATGGATGCTCTATCCTCCTCCTTTGAGTCACTGGACGACAAGCGTCCTGAGCGCCATGCGACTGGCCATGGCGGTCTGCGGGTCGTTTACGTAACAAGTCGGGGGCATAGCGGTTCAACGCTACTTGATCTTCTGATTAGCGGTCATACCCAGATCACCAGTGTTGGCGAGCTGAAGATGCTCTCTGATGCCAACCCGGAACGCAAGCTCTGCAGCTGTCATCGTTTGGAGCCTGAGCGATGCCCTTATTGGCAGCGTGTAGAGCAGCAGCTGCATGCAAATACCGGTCTTTCCTTTGCTGATCTTCAGCTCGAAAGTTCCGATCTCTGGATTAATTACTCGCACAATCTTGCTCTTTTTAAGAGTGTTGCTGCTGTGAGTGGCTGCAGCACGATTGTCGATTCGTCTAAAAGCCTGCCGCGTTTGCGCAGTTTGCTTCAGGGCATTGATCGTTACGGTGGCTACCAGCTTACGCCCATCCATCTGCTGCGTGGCTCGCTGGGGCTGGTTCATAGCTACGTCAAGAATGGTCGCATCAGCACTTACCATGACTTGGCTGGAGTCTGCTACAACTACGGCCGCGACTTCTTCCGTACGCAGACGTTGCTCGAAGGGCGTCAGCACCTGTTTGTCAGCTATGAGGCGCTGGCCAGGGCGCCCCATCAAGCATTGGTGAGGATCATGGCTGACCTTGGCATGTCCCTGGAAGACCAGCAGCTGGACTGGGGACAGGGAGTGCGCCATAACATTCACGGGAATGATATGCGCTTCAGGGCTGGAAGTCCCATCCGCCCTGATACGAGTTGGAAGAAGGGCTTAATGCCTTTGCAGATCTTCCAGGTGATTTGGCTGACCCTCCCAGTTCGCCTAAACCTTATGGGCCTTCCCAGCGCTGGAATAATGGATCTCTGGAAGAGGCTTTACAAGCCGCCAAAGGGGGATGATCGGGCTAATATTCGCTAATCCATTTCTGCGGCATAGCAATGCATACTTCTGGCCCTCAGTTTATGGTCATCGGCGCACAGCGCTCGGGAACCACCTGGTTTCACCGTGTTTTGTCTCAGCATCCTGATCTTTGGCTGACCCCTGTTAAAGAGCTCCACTATTTTGATAAACCTGATGTTTGGATTGGTGCGTTGAGTTCTGCAGAGCGAAACCGTGCCCTCTTTCTTGAGCGAGTCATGCGCTCTCCGAGCTGGCATGCTCGCTTTTGGCTGCTGCCGCGTGGTGACCGGTGGTATTGCAATTTATTTCGGGCAGCAGCCAGCCAGGGAAAGGTAACTGGTGAGATCACACCGGCTTACGCTGTTTTGCCCGAAGAAGAGTGGTTGCATATCGCAAGGCTTCTCCCCAGTCTTAATCTGGTATTTGTGATGCGGGACCCTGTTGTCCGTGCTTGGTCAGCTCTGCGCAACGCTGTGCGCAAGGGTAAAATCAGCAGCGAGGCGGACGCGCAGGAGCTGATCGCATTGGCGCGAGAGCCTAGTGTTGCCTTGCGTTCAAACTACAGTCGCACGATCGAAATTGTTGAACGCTCTTTTGGGTCTGCTCGTTTGCATTGCTGCTTTTTCGAACAGCTGAACACCGATCCGTTGAGTATGGCGGAGTCTTTGTTCTCTTTTCTTGGGGTGAATCCTCTGCTGGCTAATCTGAAGCTGCCGCCGCCCGTCAATGTTGCTGCAGGCGGCGACGAGCCACCCTTGGAGTTTCAAAAGGCTCTCGCCCACGATTATTTTCCAATGGTTGAGCGTTTGGCTGAGCGCTTTGGGGCAATACCTCAGGCTTGGGCTGATCGATATCGTCTCTTGATGGAATGATCTGCGCGCGGCCCACTGTTGTTCTGTATATTGATTCCCTTAAGGCTGGTGGTGCGGAAAGGATTGCACTTGCCTGGGCTTGCTGGCTGCGCGACGCTGGTTACGCCGTTGTCGTACTGACGCGCCATGGCGTCATTCGCGATTTTTACCCAGTCCCCAGTGAGATTCGGCGTTCTGTAGAGCTCCGCGAGCCTCTCTGGTTGCGCAGATTGGCTTGGTTTGGTTTTCCTTGGCGTCTGCTGCGCTTGCGCCGGCAGTTGGCGCATCTCCAGCCTTCACTGGTTCTAGGCCTAACCACCAAGCCTGCGATCAAGCTGCTGTTGGCCAGCGTGAAGGCCCCGTGGACCGTTGCGGTATCTGAACGAAACTATCCACCGGCGCGTCCGCTTTCGCCGCTCTGGCGTCTTCTGCGGCGGCTTGCATATCCGCGGGCCCATCGCCATCTCGTGCAGACGCAACGAACGGCCAGCTGGCTAGCGGCTACGCAGGCGGTTGCCCGCGAGCGCTGCCTGCTCGTTCCCAACCCTGTGGTGTGGCCACCGGCTCGCTTTGAGCCCGCGATCCAGCCGCAGAGTTGTATCCCGGCGGGCGCAAAGGTGCTGCTTGCCGTCGGAACGAAACCGCATCAGAAGGGTTTCGATCGGCTGATCAGTGCCTTTCTGCGCTTGGCACACAAGCACCCCAACTGGCATCTGGTGATACTGGGGCCTGATCCATCGGCCGGTAGTCATCGGCAGGCCGTTGCCGATCTGCTCGCCCGCCGCCGTGCCGAGCCATTGCTGCGCAAGCGGTTACATCTGCCGGGAATCGTCGGAAACGTCGGTGATTGGTATGCCGCGGCGGATCTCTTCGTGCTGAGCTCGCGTTATGAAGGCTTTCCCAACGTCCTTCTGGAGGCCATGGCCGCCGGCCGCCCGTGCCTCGCCTGTGCCTGTGCAACCGGGCCTGACGAAATCATCACCCATGGGTTAGATGGCTGGCTCCTGCCGGCGGATGCGGGTCCTGAGCAGCTGGCGGCAGGCTTGGATCGCCTGATGGGCGACCCGGCCCTGCGACAACGGCTCGGCCTCCGTGCCAGGGCCGTTGTCGACCGTTTTGCTGAGCCGCAGGTCCGACGCCAGTTCCTCTCGGCCGTTGAGCCGTTGTTGATCTGATGATCTTCCCCCGTGCCGCTCTGCCGGTTGCTGGCCGCGACGATCTCTGGATTGTTTTGCCGCATCTCGGCCCGGGTGGAGCTCAAAAGGTGGCGATGCTGGCCGCCGGCTATTTCCACGCTCAGGGTCTGCGGGTTCGCGTGGTGACCTTGCTGCCGGGTCATCCCCAGACTCACGCCCTCCCCGCAGGCGTCCCCCATGTCGATCTGGGCGAGGTTGCGCTGGGGGATTATTGGAACCGCAGTTGGGTCGCTCGTGCGCGACGCTTCGTTACGGCCCAAAGGCGTCGGCTGCATCGCTATCTGGCCCGAATTGTGTTGTGGCTCGCCTGGCCCTGGCTGGAGCGCGCTGCCGTGCCCGGCAGGTTCAACACGGCGGCCATTTTGCTGCGCTGGTGCGTGGAGGGTTTATCAGGGCCTCACGCTGCTTTGCTGCGGCAGTGCTTGGAGCATGAGCGGCCGCGGCGCGTGTTGGCTCTGCTCACCCGCACGAGCATGCTCAGCTGTTTAGCCCTCTGGCTTCTCCCTGACCACTTGGTGGTGTCGGAGCGTAACGATCCTGCCCGCCAGCGCCTGTCGGCGCCCTGGTCACGTCTGCAACAGTTGCTCTATCGCCGTGCCGATGTTGTTACGGCGAACACCGAGGGAGTGCTGCGGGGGTTGGAGCAGCTGCCCGAGCTTCGACGACTGGAATTGCTGCCCAATCCCCTGCCAGCCCTTCGCCTCAGCATGGATGCGGTTGAGGCAAAGGGGCGCCCGCCAGGTTTCATCAACGTGGGTCGTTTAGTGCATCAGAAGGGCCTGGATGTGCTCCTCGACGCCCTGAGCCGTGTTCAGGCCCCGGCCGCTAGCTGGTCGCTGACGTTGGTGGGGGATGGGGGGGAGCGGGCCGCCCTGGAGCGCCAGGCCGCCGAGACGGGCCTCACCGAGCGGGTTGTGTTCGCTGGATATCAGAACCATCCTCTGGAGTTTCTGATGCAGGCAACTGTGTTCGTGTTGCCTTCACGCTTTGAAGGCATGCCCAATGTGTTATTGGAGGCGATGGCTGCTGGCCTGGCGGTGATCGTTACCGATGCATCCCCAGGCCCATTGGAAGTTGTTGAGCATCGCCATTCAGGCCTTGTGGTTCCCGCAGAGAATCCGGAGGCTCTTGCCTTGGCGATGGAGGAGCTGGCGGCCGATCCGCAGCTCTGCTTGGCGCTGGGCAGTGCTGCCCGTCGTCGGATCGCGGCACTCGATTGGCCCGTGCTCGAGCCCACCTGGCGATCCGTGCTCGCCCTGCCATGAGCCTCACCCTGCTGGTCTTTGCCCCCTCGCGCCGAGCGGCGACCGAAACCTTTCTGCGCGCCAATTTGGAGGGTCTGCCGTTTCGGACTGTGGCCTACTTCGGCGACGAGTGGCCTCTGGCGTCTCCTGACCGCTTGGCCTACGGCCTCGCGATTGTCTGCAGCAAGGTGCTCACTCGCCTGGGCCTCTTGCGCTTGGCCAGTCTCCCCGGCTCTCTGGTGGCCTTGGCGCTGATCCGTTGGCACCGGCCCGATGTGCTGTTGGCGGAGTTTGGCTTCCATGCCGTGCGCGTGATGGAGGCCGCCGCCTGGAGTGCGCGGCCCCTGATCGTGCACTTCCGTGGTTCCGATGCCTCAGCGCGTGACCGGCTGGGTTTGCTGGCAGGGCGTTACCGGCGTCTGATGACGTTGGTGGCTGGCGTCATCGTGAAGAGTGAGCCGATGCGGGGCACGTTATTGGCGCTTGGTGCGCCGCCCCAGCGGCTGCTGGTGAGCCCATCCGGTGCGGACGAGCGCCTGTTTCATGGTGCAGATCCCGCCGCTGCACCTCCCACGTTTCTGGCGGTTGGCCGTTTTGTGGCCAAGAAGGGGCCACTGGAAACGATTCAGGCCTTTGCCCGCACCCGCGAGCGGCTGCCACGGCCGGAGGCGGAGGCGCTGCGTTTGGTGATGGTGGGTGAGGGGCCGCTGCTGGTGCCGGCGCGACGTCTGGTGGGGCAGCTAGGTCTTGAGGGTGTGGTTGAGCTGCCCGGATTGGCGGATCGCGCCCAGGTGGTGGCCTTGATGCGTTTGGCGCGGGCCTTTGTGCAGCATTCGCGGGTTGCTCCCGATGGCGATAGTGAGGGTTCGCCGGTGGCGGTGATGGAAGCGCAGCTCTGCGGCCTGCCAGTGGTGGCGACGCGCCATGCCGGCATTCCTGAGGTGGTGCTGGACGGTACGAGCGGCTTTCTGGTGGCCGAGGGTGATGTGGAGGCAATGGCAAGGGCGATGGCGCAGCTGGCGGCCGATCCGCAGCTGGCGGCGCGTCAGGGCCAGGCGGGGCGTGCTCGGGTGGGGGCTCGTTTCACGCTGGCGCATCATCTCGAGGCCGTCAGCGCCATGATCGAGGCTGTGGCCGCCAAGGCCGATAACGTGCGGCGATGAGTTTCCTCGCCGGCCTCAACAGCGCGCAACGACAGGCGGTGGACCACCACATGGGCCCGTTGTTGGTGGTGGCCGGCGCCGGCAGCGGTAAGACGCGGGCGCTCACCCACCGCATCGCCCACCTGATCGGGCAGCACGGTGTGGATCCGGCCGAGTTGCTGGCGGTGACCTTCACCAACAAGGCAGCCCGCGAGATGAAGGAGCGGCTGGAGCTGCTGCTGGCCCAGAAGCTTGCCCAGAGCCAGTTCGGCCAGCCCTGGAGCACCCTGCCCCCGGTAGAGCAGCGCCAGCTGCGTTCGCGGATCTACCGCGAGGTGATCAAAGACCTCTGGATCGGCACTTTCCACGCCCTGTTTGCGCGGCTGCTGCGTTTCGATATCGATAAGTTCCGCGATCCTGAGGGTCTGAACTGGACGCGGCAGTTTTCGATCTACGACGAGGGAGACACCCAGAGCCTGGTGAAGGAGATCGTGACCCAGGAGCTGGGCCTCGATCCGAAGCGGTTCGAGCCTAAGAAGGTGCGCTGGGCCATCAGCAATGCCAAGAACCAGGGTTGGATGCCTGAGCAGCTGGAGGCCGATGCCGGTGGTCAGCGCGGCAAGTTGATGGCGGAGACGTATCGGCGTTATCGGCGCGCGCTGGCCGCCAACAACGCGCTCGACTTCGACGATCTGTTGCTGTTACCGGTGCAGCTGCTGCGCCAGAACGAGCAGGTTCGCCACTACTGGCACCGCCGCTTTCGTCATGTGTTGGTGGACGAATACCAGGACACCAACCGCACCCAATACGAGCTGATCAAACTGCTCGTGACCGACGGACGCGATCCGGAGACCTTCGACGATTGGGATGGTCGATCGGTGTTTGTGGTGGGCGACGCCGACCAGAGCATTTACAGCTTCCGCGCCGCCGACTTCACGATCCTGATGGGCTTTCAGGACGACTTCGGTGATGGTGCACCGGACGACGCCACCCGCACGATGGTGAAGCTGGAGGAGAACTACCGCTCCACCGCGACGATCCTGGAGGCGGCCAACGCTCTGATCGCCAACAACACCGAGCGGATCGACAAAATCCTGCGCCCCACCCGCGGTGAGGGTGAGCTGATCTCCGTCACCCGCTGCGACGACGAGATCGCCGAGGCGGAGGCCGTGGTGCATCGCATGCGCATGCTCGATGCCGCCCACCCCGATTTGCGCTGGGGCGATATGGCGGTGCTCTATCGCACCAACGCGCAGAGTCGGGCGATGGAGGAATCGCTGGTGCGCTGGGGCATCCCCTACATCGTGGTGGGTGGGCTGCGTTTCTACGACCGACGCGAAATCAAGGATGTGCTCGCCTACCTCAAGCTGCTGGTGAATCCAGCCGACACGGTGAGTCTGCTGCGGGTGCTCAACGTGCCGAAGCGTGGCATCGGCAAGACCACGATCGAGCGGCTCACGGATGCGGCCAATCAGCTGGGTATTCCGCTCTGGGAGGTGGTGCGCGACCCCGAAGCCGTGCGCAGCCTCGGCGGCCGATCCGCCAAGGGGCTGTTGCAGTTCTCCGAGTTGATCAACACGCTTCAGGCGCGATCGGAGCAGGCGCCGCCTTCGGAATTGGTCCAGCTGGTGATGGAGCAGAGCGGCTATCTGGCGGAGCTGATCGCCACCGGCACCGATGAGGCGGAAGATCGCCGCCGCAACCTCAATGAACTGGTGAACGCTGCCTTGCAATACCAGGAAGAGAATGATGAAGGCTCGTTGGAGGATTTTCTGGCCTCCAGTGCCCTGGCCAGCGATGCCGACAGCAAGGACACGGAGCAAGACTGCGTCACCTTGATGACGCTTCACGCCAGCAAGGGCCTCGAGTTTCCGGTGGTGTTTCTGGTGGGAATGGAGCAGGGGCTGTTCCCCAGCTATCGCTCGCTGGAGGATCCGGCTTCCATGGAGGAGGAGCGGCGACTCTGTTACGTGGGCATCACCCGTGCCAAGGAGCGCTTGTTTCTCTCCCATGCCAGTGAGCGCCGTCTCTGGGGCGGCATGCGCGAACCAGCCGTGCCTTCAGTGTTTCTCTCGGAATTACCGGAGGCGCTCGTGCAAGGTGATGTGCCCCGCAGCGGCGGTGCGGCGATCCGCCGTGAGCAGCGCCTAGATCGGCTCACGCGTGTGGACCGCGACGAGAGCCTGCGCACGCAGGCGGGAGGTTCTCCGGGCGCTGCGGCCAACGCGGTCCGCCGCCGGGCGGCGGGCAAGGTCTGGGCTGTGGGCGATCGGCTGCTACACAGCTCCTTTGGTGAAGGGCACGTGACCCACCTGTTTGGCAGCGGTGAGAAGATCTCGATCGCCGTGAAGTTCGAGGGCATGGGGCCCAAGATCCTTGATCCCCGCCTGGCACCGATCGCGCCATTGGGCTGAGGGCAGCACCTCAGGAAGGCTGCGCTGATTCTCTCCCGGCTCCGGCGCTCAACCCGCTGGCGAAGCGCCGGAGTAGCCCTCCGGGTTGGCCTGCTGCCAGGCCCAGCCGTCGCGGCAGATCTCCGGCAGGCCGCGGCGGGTGCGCCACCCCAGCCTTGCGCTGGCCTGCGTGGAATCGGCCACGGTGGTGGCGGCATCGCCGGGGCGGCGCTCCACCAGGGCATAGGGCACGCAGCGGCCGCTGGCACTCTCCAGCGCCCGCACCACCTCCAGCACCGAGTGGCCCTGGCCGCTGCCCAGGTTGAGCGTGAGCAGTTGGGGTGGTTCGCCCAGCAGGGTGGTGAGGGCTGCGGCATGGCCCTCCGCCAGATCCATCACGTGGATGTAGTCGCGCACGCCGGTGCCGTCGGGTGTGGGCCAGTCGCTGCCGAACACCTGCAGCTGCTGGCGCCGGCCCACGGCCACCTGGGTGATGAAGGGGAACAGGTTGTTGGGAATGCCATTGGGGTCCTCGCCGATGCGTCCGCTTGGGTGGGCGCCCACCGGGTTGAAGTAGCGCAGGCTGGCGATGCGCCAGCCGGGCTCGCTGGCCGCCAGATCCGCCAGCAACCTCTCCACCGCCGCCTTGCTGTGGCCGTAGGGATTGATCGGTTGTACCGGGGCCGTTTCGGGGATCGGCACCTGGTCGGGGTAGCCATACAGCGTGGCGCTGCTGCTGAACACCAGCGTGCGGCAGCCTGCTGCCTGCATCGCCGCCAGCAGCTGGCGCGATCCGGCCACATTCACATCCCAGTAGCGCAGCGGGTGTTGCACCGATTCGCCCACCGCCTTGAGGCCGGCGAAGTGGATCACGGCATCGATGGGGGCTGCGGAGAA
>Ga0194123_10004871_pt1 | contig 14861 bp, 18 predicted proteins | sample TA2MahsurfametaG_5_FD_155479 | JGI IMG/M metagenome (GOLD analysis project Ga0194123, IMG submission 155479) | Freshwater microbial communities from Lake Tanganyika, Tanzania - TA2015023 Mahale A surface | ecosystem: Environmental > Aquatic > Freshwater > Lake | place: Tanzania: Lake Tanganyika... | reverse complement strand
ATTGCAGTTGAGAAAGACTGCATGGAAGAAGCAAAAAACAAGCTGCAAGAACTCAACTACGAATTCCGCCCTTCTTTCAGTACGCCGGACCGCTTTTATTTCATCGCCTATCTGCCGGACCCGGAAAAAAATAGTAGGAGATACCACATCCATCTAACTTATCCTGAAAGTAAAGAATGGGAAGAACTGACTGGATTTAGAGATTATCTGAGAACCCATCCGGAAGCGATGGAAGAATACGCCAATGTCAAAAAGCAGGCATCAGAAATAGCAAATCAAAACGGAGACCAATATCGCAAAATGAAAGAACCTATCATCCAGAAAATTAATGCGTTTATTAAAGGATCCAATGCCAAATAGCCGTGTGCAAATCATCTATCTCAATGGACCGTCAAGCAGCGGAAAGACAACGCTTGCAAAAGCATTACAGGATGCATTTGAGGAACCTTTTCTCCATGTCGGTATTGATAAGATCATTGGATGGATGCCAGAAAAAGTAAATGATTGGACAGGCAAAGAGGCTTCTATTGGATTTAGCTGGAAAAAGAGTGAAGATGTATCTGGCAATCCCATTCAAGAACTTCAAATAGGTCCCTATGCTGCTAAAATAGCAAAAACCTTTCAGGAAGTAGTCGTTACGTTAGCCAAAATGGGACACCATCTTATCATTGACGATGTTTCTTTTGGCAAAAAACAAGTAGATGAATGGAGAGAGCTTTTAAAAGATTTTGCCGTTTTGTGGGTTGGAGTCAACGCGCCTTTACCTGTCTTAGAACAAAGAGAAAAAGAGCGGGGCAACAGAATAGTAGGATCGGCGCGCGGCCAATTCCATAAAGTGCATGCTGGCACTGCATACGACTTGGAAATAGATACCCATCATACGGCTCTTGATGAGAACATCAGCAAAATTAAATCCTTAACTGCCAGCAGCGCGAACAGCGATCAAAACAAACAGCACCCTCTCATACGCCCTTTGCAAAAAACTGACATTCCAAAAATAGTCGGACGTTACTCATTCCCCTGGTCAACACCCGAAAAGACGCAGACTCTTTGGGACGCATACTATCAAGAGCAGGAAGATAGAGTTCGTACAGTTGCAGTCATAGAAAAGGATGGCGAAATCCTAGGTTATGGAAGTTTGCTTAGAAAACCGGAATCACCTTTCTTTGCGCAAAGAAGCATTCCCGAAATCAACGCAATTTGGATCGATGAAGATTATAGAAGACAAGGGTTGGGTACAGCATTGATTAAATGGCTTGAAGACCTTGCAAGCCAGGAAGGTTGCAATGAAATAGGGATTGGGGTGGGGCTATACCGCGATTACGGGCCTGCACAACAGCTTTATTTTCAACTAGGATACACCCCTGAAGGTAATGGCATTACTTACAAAGGCGAAGCTGCTATTGCTGGCCAATCTTATCCACTCGATGACGATCTTATTTTGTGGCTTGTTAAGCCCCTAACTATAGCAAAGAGAATTCAATGAAACACGCAGGGCATATCGAAATCGATGGCTTTAAACTAAAATATCTCACAGAAGGAATAGGCCCTGATGTCCTGATCGTTGGCAGCTCAATCTATTACCCCCGAAGCTTCTCGCAAAATCTTCGGAAATCCCTTCGATTGCACTTTATTGATTATAGAGGGTTTGCAGAAGGACCGGAAATTGATCTGACTTTTGATACTCTGCTTGATGATATAGAGCATGTCAGACAAGAGCTCGGTCTCAAAAAATGCATTGTCGTCGGCCATTCAGCTCACGGTCTCTTAGCTCTTGAATATGCGAAAAAGTACAAAAAGCATGTTTTTGGCGCTGTCATCATCGGAATGCCTCCGCACATGAGGCCGGATCACATCGCAATGGCCCAAAACAATTGGGAAGATTCTGTCTGGCCGGAGCGGAAGGCGGCATTCGATCGGAATATGAAGCTGATGCCTGATGAAAAGTTGAATCAGCTGCCAAGGGACGAGTGGTTTCTTCAGATGAATTTCCGCAACAGTCCCAAAAGCTTTTACGACTATAATTTTGATTCAACCCATCTTTGGCAAGGCGTCAAGCCGAACACGCATGTTCTGGATCAAATGTACCTCAAGTTTGCCAGTGAAATCGATGTCTCGCAAGGTCTGGAGTCATTAGACCTTCCCGTGTTGCTTGCTTACGGACGTTTTGAATTCTTGGTAGCGCCCGTCCATTCTTGGGATCCTCTTTGCTCTAAGTTCAAAAATCTAACCGTCCGCATCTTTGAAAAAAGCGCTCATTCACCTCAATATGAAGAAGCGGAACTCTTTGATGCAGAGCTGTTAAAATGGATGGGAGAAGCATGATAGAATCCATCATTATAGCTTAAAGGATCGAGGATGCAGGAGAAAACACATAGCATGGCATCTATTATTCCTATTTATAGACATCGTTTAAATCTTCCTGAGGCTCAATTCACATTCATAGACCATGAATATGATTATCTTTAAAAATAAAACATTGTAATTAAAAATCAAAAAAGTATAAAAAAATAAAACTAAAAAATTAAAGAGACTATAAAATGATCCCATGGGAAAGTGTAATTATAAATCCTAGCTTTATTAATTTTATCAATAGCGTTTCCTCTGAACCTGTTCAATCCGATTCAAAAAACAATAAATTGGTTTCTATCTTTTGCTCTTGCTTTAAACAAAACATCAATCAAGTTGAATCACTTTAGCTCAAACAGTAGGCTAATTCCAATCGACGAATCCAGGGTACAGCAGAAAACTCATAGCATGGCATCTCTTATTCCTCTTTATAGAAATCGTTTAAATCTTCCTGAGGCTCAATTCACTTTCATAGACCATGAAGATGCAATGGTGGCTGCGGTCTTTAGGATTTCGCAGCCCGGGCGCCCTGAGCTGATTTTAAAAGTCTGCTCTCGACAAGGAGACTTTTTAAGAGAGTCTTATTTTTTAAACCGTTTTGCCGGCAAGATTCTCGTGCCTAAGATCACTCAGCTTATAGAACCGGAAGCGGGACTGGATGGAGCTGTTTTGATGGAATGCATCCAGGGCGATCTTCTTAAATCGGAGGCCATCACTGAGGGTTTGGCATCGGAAATCGGTGCACTTCTTGCCCGCATCCATCTCGAACAGGCCGAAGGCTATGGAGACCTGACAGATCCACCCCATTTGAGCCGCGACCCTCGAATTCCTTTTACCATGAAATTTGAAGAGGGGCTTGAAGAATGCAAAGGCCATTTGCCTGAAAGCCTTCTTGAAACATGCAGAAGGCATTTCGATAAAGACATCGATCTCCTTTTGTCCGCTGACGGCCCCTGCGTGATACATCGTGATTTCCGTCCGGGCAACATCATCGCTTCTGATGGAAAAGTACGGGGCATCATCGACTGGTCGTCCGGCAGGGGAGGATTCGCTGAAGATGATTTCTGTCCGTTGGAATTTGGAGAGTGGCCCGCGGGCTGTAAGAGCGCCTTCTTAGAAGGATACGCCTCCATTAGAAAAGTTCCCGACTATAAGCGGATGATGCCGCTTTTGCGCTTAAGCAGAGCGGTTGCAGCTGTCGGATTCACAGTTAAAAGAGGAACCTGGGAATCCAGAAACGCGAAGCTTTATCAGTTCAATCTTCGATATCTTGAATCTCTTTCTGCAAAAGAGAAAGCATGATATTCGCACAAAAGGATTTCGAGATCGAAGACGTCATCAGCAAACCGCTGATGGCTCATTTATCGACGGTTGAGGATGGAGCTCCCCGCGATTCCCCAGTCTGGTTTCTTTGGGAAGATTCCTGCCTGTGGATTTTCGGTTCTTCAAAGGATAGTTTTGTGAACCGGCTCCAAGCAGAACCCAAATGCGCTGCCGGAATTGTGGAATATGACCTGGAGAAGGGAATTCTCAAACATGTAGGCATCCGGGGCACAGCTTCCGTTGCAAGCTGCGATAAAAACCGCTTAATGCGCTTTTTGGCTAAATACTTAGGAGCGGATGAAGAAAAACATAATCCTTGGTTCATAGAAAATGTCGTTGATCCATTGGATGCTATGATAAGAATCGATCCCGAATCGGTCGTAGCTAAAAACGTTTCGTATTTTAAAACCGGACCAAATCTTGCCTCTTAGGAACCTTCTATGGAAACACTGAAACATAACATCGTTAAGATCTATGGAAAGCGAGGGGAGAGCTGGCTTGCCGAACTGCCGCACAGGACTAAGCAATTAGAGCATTCATGGGGATTGTCGGAGTTAAAGCCTTTTTTAAACCTAAGCTATAGTTACGTCCTTGGAGGACTGCAAGGCAATATTCCTATTATTTTGAAGCTCAGTCCGGATATAGACCTCATGAATAAAGAAGCTAAGGCTCTGAATGCTTTCAAAGAATTTGGAGCTGTCTCAGTCCTTGCCCAAGAAGAAGGGGTTCTTTTGCTGGAACGAGCTGTTCCTGGAGATCTTTTGAAAAACAGCTTTTCCAAAGAGAAAAGAATTGAGACTGCCTGCAAAGTCATGGAAAGGCTGCATCAAGCGCCTATTCCATCCAAGGGAGGTTTTCCCCTCATTGAGGAATGGTTTGCCGCCGTTGACAAGGATTGGGATCTTCCCAAAGATCATTTGAAAAGAGCTCGCAATTTGAAAAACAAGCTCATAAAAAAAGATTACGGCCATAAAGTTCTTCTCCATGGAGACCTCCATCAAGAGAACATCCTATCCAGTGGAAAGGACTGGCTGGTTATCGATCCTAAAGGGGTGATAGGCGACCCGATCCATGAAATTTGGGCATGTGTCGAAGATCCAGGCCACGACCTCAAAGTTTTAGCTACCTACTTCGGCTATCCGTTTCAAGACGTTGTTGAGTGGTACTATGTCCGCCTTATTCTAGCTGCCTGCTGGCAAGCTGAAGACGGTCTAGACGCTAGCGGTTTTCTAACATTGGCGCAGTCGGTCTTGCCGTTAGTCGAGTCCTAAAGCATCAAAATTTATTGAAATCGACCGGAGTCTATGATAGAATAGGGGAGTATTCATCTTAATAAGGGAGCCTCGTCCAGTGAGAATTTAAGTTTAAATCAATCTGTTAGTTAAAACAAACCCAAGGATGAAACTTATGTCTCGGCTCTTTATTCAATTTACCCATCTTTTTAAATCTTTCGGCTCTTTTTCTCTTTTTGAAGATATCTCTCTTTCTATCAACGAAGGGGATGTTTTTGCCCTGATTGGAGAAAACGGCGCTGGGAAAACAACACTTCTTCAACTTCTGAATGGCACAGCTAAAGCCGATTCAGGCAACTTCAGCAAAGCGTCCGGTCTTTCGATCGGATTCCTGCAGCAGGAAATCGTTCTGGGCGATTCTTCAGTTTCTGTAAGGGAATTCATAGAGGGAAATGCTCTATCCGACCTGGAAAAAGAAATGGCTGCCTGCCTTGAAGATCCAAACCGTTTATCGGAATGGGCTGAATTGCATGAAAAATATGAACGCTTAGGCGGATACCGCCGGATTCCGATTGAGCAAGTGCTGCGAGGATTGAAAATCGAAAGCAGCCTTCTGGACCTTCCGATGCCATGCTTAAGCAGCGGACAGCGTGTGCGTGCAGCTCTAGCGAAAGCTTTAATTGAAAATCCGGATCTTATGCTCTTAGACGAACCAACCAATCATCTTGACCAGGAGATGATTCAATGGCTGGAAAAAGCTTTGAAGCAAAGGGCGGGAGCATGCGTAATCGTCTCGCATGATCGCAAGTTCCTGAATGCTGCCTGCAACCGCCTAATCGAAATTAAAAATGGAAAGCTTGCCTCCTATGGAGGAAGCTACGATTTTTACCTGGAAGAGCAGAAGAGAATGCTGGAAAGGCAGATGAAAGCTTATGAAGCTCAGGAAGAAGAAAGGGCGGATCTAAAGCAAAAAATCAAGGCAATTACCTTTTCCAAAGGCAAGGCAACTCCTCCTAAAGACCGCAATATCATGGCGTATGACAGTAGAGGGGAGAAGCATCAGAAGTCTTTGCAGCACAAGCTCGGTGCGATGAAAGGGCGGCTTGAAGAAATCGAGTCGAATCTTCTCTTTCACCCAAAGCCACAAAGCATCAAGGGCTTGAAATTTGCCGAATCGCCGCTGGCATCCTCATTTGCAATTGAACTAGACCATGCAGGCAAGGCGTATGGGAATAAAAGCTTGTTTTCCGGCTTTTCTAAGAGCATCTTTAAAGGAGACAGGATTCTTGTCACAGGGCCGAATGGATGTGGAAAAACAACCCTTCTGAAGGCGATTGCCGGCCTTCTTTCGCTGGATGAGGGGAGCATCCGCTTTGCGCCTACTGCAAAAATTGCCTTCCTGGACCAGGAAGTCGAACTGCTTCCAATGGATCAAACTCCTCTTCAGTACTTTGGGAGTGCTTACCAACTCCCTGAGGAGGACTTAAGGCGCGAACTTCATAAAGCAGCTTTAGGAGGAGCCGATTTGCTGAGGCGCCCATTTTCCACGCTGAGCACAGGGCAGCGCAAGAGAATGATGCTGCTGGCGCTTGTTCTTAAAAAACCTAATGTCCTCTTACTGGACGAGCCAACGAACCATCTCGACTTCATGACCTTGGAGGCATTTGAAAAGGCCCTTCTAAATTTCGATGGAGCTGTTGTAGCTGTATCGCACGACGCCACTTTTATTGAAAAAATCGCTACCCAGGAATGGAGGCTTGGAACCTAATAATAATACCTATTTTTTATTTTAAAAAATTTTTCGTTGACCCTCACGCTTACGTCATTCCTTATAATAGGACCATCCTTTAAAATCAAAGGGATATTGAAGGAGAAAGTCGATGGCTTACAGTAAAAAAATTGAGCGAGCTCTCTGGAGTGACAATACGCACCCTCCATTTCTACGGGGAAATCGGCCTGCTAGAACCAGCATACCACGGCTCTAATGGCTACCGATACTACGAAGAAAAGGAGCTTCTGCAGCTCCAACAGATTCTCTTTTTTAAGGAGCTTGGCTTTTCGTTGAAACAGATCCAAAAGGTTCTGGGACGAGACGATTTTGACCAGCTTTCAGCCCTCTATACTCATCGAAAGTCTCTGACTCGAGAGTGGGAAAAAATAGGGGTCCTGCTTAAGACCATCGATAAAACGATCAAACACATGAAAGGAAAGAAGAAAATGAAAGACAAGGAAATATTTGATGGGTTCAACGCTGGGTTAGTGACGTTAGCGAAAGAGGGGGAGCCCTTTTTTACTGCCGAAGCGATCATTCTATAAAGCGTGAAAAACCCCACCTATGAGAAAAGAGAAAAGGCATTTTACGAGAATATTACCAAGGCGGCTCACGCTATTTTTAAAGATCTCGTTAATTGCATCGAAAAAGGGCTGGACCCAGCTTCTGATGAAGTGCAGCGGATCATTAAAAAACACCACACTTTTATGGAACAGGTCCACGCTGCTACGCAAGAAGTGTACAAAGCGTATGCGAAGCTGTACAGGGAACATCCCGACTACAGAAAGCAACTAGACCCGTTTCATTCCGAGCTTGCCACATTCATGGCTGACGCGATGAAAGTGTTTGCTGATAGAGAATTATCTTAAAAGCGAAGAATCCTCCCTCAAAAACGAGGGAGGATTCTTATTTTTCAACAGATTATAGTATTTGCATGAACTGCTTTTCGAAAAGATCCTCCCAAAAAGATAGCGACGAACAGCCATAAACCTAATAAGGGGAAGCATAATGCTCCGCTTAGCACCAGGTAGTGCGACTTTCCTGCCAGCGTTCCAAAAGCATTTTGAAGAGGTGCAAGAGACATATTAAATATTGATCCCGCTTGTTTAGAGGAACGTGAGCCGAATGTTTCTATCCAAGCCTGAGCCTTAAACTTTACATCAGGAGTTGTTGGGATGTAGAGCTGTTTGAGGGCTGGTCCATTGAGCGCATAATTGATCGCTTTTGAACCGACCATAAGAGCAAAAAGGAACGAAAGCGAATTACAACTTAAGAATCCTAATAGCGCTCCTCCAACAATGACGGGCATAGCGGCCAATGCAACACCGACGCCTAAAAATCTGGTAACATTGCTAATCCCGAGAAGCAGGCAGAGCAGAGACACAATATTCACGCTTGAACCATAAATGCTTAAATAATTGCTAAGTGCAACGCCAGAATATTCAGAACTTGCTGCAATTTTAAAATTAAAATCAAAAATAGTCACCACGACTTCATATATAAAATTCGCCGCAAAAATACCAAGAAGATACCGATTCTTAAGAAGCAATTTTAAACCTTCTAAAAACCCTGGTTCTTGTTTGCTTTCTACTGCGACCTCGTTCTTGCCATGGAAGGACGCAAGCAAATGGCTTGGAGTTGTTCTCAAAAAATACCGCACCATTGGCACTATCAGCAAAGTGAGAACGCCCAAGCACATCATAGATAATGCGTCAGTGGATAATCCAAGCCGATGAGGAAGCCCTCCAAAGGTATAAGGAAAAATAATTCCGCCAACTTGTCCGATGGCCACTACGAGAGGAAACCCCTTTTTTGCTGGAGCAGCATTCGTTGTATCTGTTGCAAATGCCCAAAAGAGAGCAATCATCAAGGAACCAAAGCTCTCTACGAAGACATAAAACAGATAGCCGACTATTTTCGTAGCCGATAAGAATAAGAAAGAACGGCTAGCTATAATATCCACTGGAGCCTGAAACCACATCATCAAAATACTAAAAATAACAACAGCAACCCCGTAAGCCACGGGTAAAATGACAAGCATCTTTTCTCTCGAAGTCTTTTCAAGCAGCTTTGTATAAAACATCACTAATGGCAAAAGAGCAAGGACCGAAACAGTCTTTGCAAAGGGGAGCTGTAATTTATCAACAAGTTGAATAAAAACTGCATCTTTAAGGGGGCGCAATGTCCAATATACCCCAATCATCAATGCAAAAATTACGCCCATTCTAATAAATTTTTTGAATTCTTCTTTTTCAAAGTTTCCAAAATTAAATCGACAAATCGATTGAAAAAATCGCAATATACCACTTGTATTATCCATAAATCTGACTCATTTATCAAAAATGACAGCATAACTCCTTGATTTTTATTTGTACCGTTGATATATTCGGTTTCTAAAATCGAAAAAATCGATTTAAAAGCAGGGGGCTTTTTGTGAAGGGATCAGAAAACAATGTTGATACTACCAAAAAATTATTGCAGAAACTTGAAAACTCGCTAAAAAATTTACGCGTTGCTGATGTAGAATTATTTATTACAGCAGCCCATATGAAGAATCTGGGAAAATCAGCTTCGTTTCATCACTTAAGTCAAAGTGCAGCAAGCACAGCAATTCAACGAGTTGAAGCTGCCTTCGGAATCTCCTTATGCACGCATGAAAAACGACAGTTCCGGCTCACGCGGGAAGGGCAAATTCTCTTTCCACGCCTAGAAAATTGGGTTAAACAACTCCGGGATTTGATTATTTCAAAGAACCAGATCCCCATCCGCCTTGTTACAACTCACGCAATTTCACAAATCGCAGTGCCCGCTCTTCTTTCAATCGACAACATCGATTTCAAGCACATGCGTCCAGACCACGCATATGCAGCTATTCTACATGATGAAGCAGATATCGCCCTTGTGCTCGACAATGCTCCTTGGAAAGGGGTTATCGCTGCTGAAGTGGGAAAAGGCTGTTTCCAACTTTACTCAAGCGATAAAGATGCATCTCTAAAAGCAGTTTTGCTTCCTGAAGATCAGATGGAAGTTTTGTCCTTGCAGCAAAGCTGGCAGCAAGTCCATGGGTACCCCATTCCAGTAAAATCTCGTATTCCAAGTTGGTCGCTGATTGCTAATATTTGCTCAGAGTCTCAGGAAATCGGTTTTATGCCGGATTTTCTAGCAAAAAAATTTGACTTGCATCCTGTGATGTGGCAGCCGGCAACCTCTCAATACCGCGTACTTGCGATTTACAAGAATACCGGAAAGCACTTGCAAGAAAGGTTAGACCTTCTTTTGCATGAATTACGCAGAGTTTTACAATTCCATAAGGTTCATGTTGATACCACTTTAGCGAAATCGCCATGAAAAATTTAATCATTGAGCTAACTCCTTATGAATCTGAACAGGCATGTAGAGATATTTCCACTGATTTACTTGAATGGTTTGGCATCCCTGAAGCTAACGAAAGATATGCCAATGGTGTAAAATCGCGATTGACCTTTGGTTATGTTATTGATTCGATATGCATAGGCATACTTTCGCTTGAGTTCCCGTTCGAAAATACAGCTAACATTTATTGGATGGGAGTTAAAAAAGATTGGCATCACAAAGGAATCGGAAAAGCCCTCTTAAGTCATGCAGAAATGATTTGCAGAGAAAAAAATGTATACACGTTGTCTGTAGAAACATTGAGTCCTAAGGAAAAGGATAAAAATTATTTAAAAACTTTTGAATTTTATCTCAAAGAAGGGTTTAAGCCTCTCTTTGAACTTAACACCTACGGCCCAGAATACTCAATGGCTTACTTAAATAAGGTCATTTCTCCTCAAATATTCGAATGGATTGATTTGACTCATGAACTTTCCGAAAACATTCCAACTTGGAACGGGGGTTGCGGCTTTCAACATATCAATATTCTAAAATATGAAGATTGCACAACGGATTGTAAATTTTCAGTACAACGAATTGAAATGCTAGCGGGAATCGGAACTCATATCGATGCACCTGCTCATTGTTTCCCAGATGGCAAAACCGTCGATGAGCTTTCGTTTCAATCCTTAATTTCACCATGTATAGTGATAGATGTGTCCAAAGAAGCTCATGCAGATTATTGTATTGGTATAAAAACAATAAAAGATTTTGAAAGTCAATATGGCAAGATCTGGAAAGGGGCTTTTGTAATTTTCTATACAGGGTGGGACCAATTTTGGACCACACCTGAGAAATATCGCAACGACTATAAATTTCCATCTGTGAGCAAAGAAGTAGCCCAATACCTCGTGTCTGAAGACATTATAGGAATTGGCGTCGATACACTTTCTCCAGATAGACCAGAAAGCGGCTATCATCCAGTGCATCAAACACTTTTAAGCAATGAGAGGTACATCATTGAGAACATTGCTAATGCAAGTCTTTTACCTAAGATAGGCAGCTATATTTTTGTTATGCCTCTTCAATTCGCTAAAGGAACAGAATCTCCTATCCGCCTTTTAGGAATGGTTCAAAAAATACACAAAATTTGAGTTTCACCCCTATGCAAATAGCTATAAATACAGCCTCTTTAGAAGATATGGATACAATTCAAAATTTGGGTAGATTTTATGTTTACGACATGTCCCGATACTGTGGTTTCCTAAGTGGGTGGCAAACGCCTGAGAACGGTCTTTTTGAATGTATTGATTTAAGTCGTTATTGGAAAGAGCCAAACAGACATCCTTTTTTGATAAGAGTTGATAATGAGTTAGCCGGATTTGTCTTGATCAATAAATTAGGAAGCACACCGGACGTCGACTGGAACATCGGAGAATTTTTCATCGTCTCCAAATTTCAAGGAAAAGGCGTAGGCAGCTATGTGGCGCAGCAGATCTTCAACCAATTTCCTGGCATATGGGAAACATCCCAAATTCCTGAAAATAAAGCAGCGTTGGATTTCTGGGAAAAGGTCGTGGACAGCTACTCAAACGGCCAATTTGAAAAAAGCCTTAAGACGGTTCCAGAACCTGAGCCTCATCCAATGGTTATTTTAAAATTCGCATCCAAGGGGAAGGCATGAATGCGATTATCAGAAAAGCAGAGCTAACAGACGCTACAAGCATATTCAAGGCGGAGCAGGAAATTGCTCAAGAACCCAGCTTCTCGCCATTCGTATGGGCTATAATCCATGGAGAAAAGGCATGTACAAAGTGATCATCGATCATAATCCTAGCCTCTCTGACAACGATGTCGTAAAAGAAGGTTTGATTAAGTCTTACGAAGCTCAATTCGGCGAGCGGGATAAAGAGTTCTCTATCTTCCTTAAAAACGACTTGGGAAAAGTTTTCGGTGGCATTCAGGCAATGTTTGATTCGGAAGCGATCTATATCGAAGCATTGTGGATTGAGGAAAATCTTAGAAAACAAGGCTATGGTAAAAAATTGCTAGCTGCAGCAGAAAAAGAAGCTATCAAAAATGGATGCAGATTTTCTTTAGTTGATACATGGGATTTTCAAGCGGAAGAATTTTATTTAAAGAACGGCTATGAAAAAATAGGGGAACTCAAGAATTATTGGCACGGCCATTCAAAACTATTCTTTAGAAAAAAATTAACTTCATCCGAGTTCCATTTTTCACCTGCTGATTCCTCTCAAATACCTTTGATACATAAATGGCTGCAACAAGACCACATTAAAGAATGGATTCATGGAAAAGGTCTTCAAAGTACATTATCCGGCCTGGAAAAGTTTTTTCACGGAGAGTCCAGCGCCACGTACTGGATCGGATATCATAAAAATACACCTTTTGCATTCCTGATCACTTCTCCTGAAGGATCTGATGCGACTACCTTAGACTTATTTATTTGCGATCTCAATTATTTAGGAAAAGGGCATGCAGTGCCCATGATTCGGGAATTTTTGATTAGCCATTTTCCAAAGGTGAAAAAGGTTCTGATCGATCCCGAAGCTTCCAATGAACGAGCCATACACGTATATCAGAAAGCGGGTTTTAAGATCGTCAGGGAGTTTATCGCAAGCTGGCATCCTGTGCCGCATTACCAGATGGAGCTCTATATGGAAGACTTAATTGAATCCCAAAAAAGAAATCCGATTATGCCATAGAGTCATGAAGCAACTGCGCCCTCATTTAACGGATGAGCAGGCATTTGTCGAACAAGTCCGGCTTCTATTAACTGAAGGCTACCATTTGGTGTATAGCCAAGATAGGGGAGAAGCGACGGCGATTGCCGGATTTAGGTTCCTGGAATTCTTAGCCTGGGGAAGGGTTCTCTACAGCGACGACCTAATCACAGACTCTGGAGCGCAAAGAAACGGACATCGAGGTAAACTATTAAAGTGGTTAATCGAGCAGGGTAAACAAGCCAAGTGCGACCAAATCCATTTGGATAGCGCCTTCCAAGGAGAAAAGAGGAGCTTAAAACAGGGCGACTCATTATCTGAGTGCCTTCACAAGAAGGGTAAATCCTAGTTCTGTGTAATGACTTCTATTTTTTCTCAAAAGAGAGCCTTTTTTAACTCTGCACTTATAAGTGATACAGGGTACGGGGTACTTTTATTTTCTCGCAAACCTCGCATAAAATTTTCCTTTAAACGAGCAAGGTTACGATAGCGTCGCACAATACCATCCTGAGGTAAGGGGAGCGTGCAACTTAGTGGTTGTTGAGAAAAATATTGATCAGCTGCTTCTTCAAGTTCTGATGGTTCCACTGACATTTTGAGCGCAGCGCAGGCAAGTTCTGAGGCAACATACATCCTATCATAATCACGATGCTTGTCTATAAATGCTCTTTCTTCTGTATTAAGCTCAAATTCTTTGCTAATCGCTAATCCAAAATCAGCAAAATAGACATGTTTTCCATTTGTAAGTAAGTTGTGAAAATGGGCGTCAAAATGTAAGAAACCTTTTGCTTGCATAAATGCCGTAACAAGAAGTAACTCTTTTTCTAATTGCGTTAAGTCGCCATTTTTCCCAAAGGCAAGAGCTGAATGCAGAGATTCTGACAATTGTTCCATGCATACAACTACTTCGGCAGTTGCTGCATCCATGGCTGCCAGGCGTTTTCCTACCGCTTCCGATCCATCCCAATAAACAACAAGCTCATTCCTTTCTTCTTTTGTGAGCATAGGTTGCTCTGAAAGAGGGCGTGGTAATACTCGTGCATGATACATCAAAGGAAAGTTGTGACATTCTCCATCAAGCACCCATTGTGTAGTCATTTTATGTGCTGCGAGCTCTCTCCATGCTCCAAATCCCGCTGATCCTACGCCATATTGATATTATGAAGGCAAATCAAAAAAATTGCGTGTAGATTTTTGATGCTGCATTTCTTCTTGTGTTAAACAAATTTTCTTCACAATTACAGGCACCCCATTGACAGTAAGCGATAGTATGTCCCCCCAACCTCTACTGATAGAAGTTGCACTTGCTAATAGAGAAGCAAACTGATCTTGTGATAGACCTTCCAAAAAAGGATGGGCTTTTTCATATTGAGACAAGCGCCTTCCCATTTCTTCGGCACTATGTGTAGGCGCACTCATGCTCAATTTACGAATCATTCTACTTTCCAACGTTTCTTTTCCGCCTAAATGCAGTGCTGAATAAGTTCTTAAGAAAAGCTCTTCATAACGTCGCCTTACCCCTAAATCAGGGTTTTCTGATGGACGAACGATGAGGGCTTGAGAATTCGTTATATTTGTACTTTGATCAACTGGAGGAATTGTCATCAACTACCTAATGAAGAGTTTTATTTAACTTAATAGCACGTACATGAATACGTTGTTAAGCTGATTATAACAAATTTTTACAAATATTTCAATTTTTAAACCATCCTCTTTCAAAACACATCAACATTTTTATTAAAAGTTTTTGTATTTTATGTAGATAACCGCCTATGGTTTGCAATACCCCTGTAATCGGGCGAAATTCAAGAGCCTAGAAATATTATGCTTCCCACCAAACCAGAAGTATTTTCCCCTGCTGGTACAATAGGGCGTCAACCTGGAGTTAGGTATTCAGGCAGCGCTGCGATTGGTGCTAACGTTATCAAAATTATATGGTTGTAAATTATTTCCATCGACCAATTAGAAAAGAGCTTATTTTGTTTGATAACGAACTTTTTTTTGCTAAAAACAGGTAAAACTGCTCCCTATTTTTTATTATATTGCGTAGAATAGTTGTCGGTAATTTAATAAAATATTTCGGGGAATATG
>Ga0194123_10004868_pt1 | contig 14863 bp, 11 predicted proteins | sample TA2MahsurfametaG_5_FD_155479 | JGI IMG/M metagenome (GOLD analysis project Ga0194123, IMG submission 155479) | Freshwater microbial communities from Lake Tanganyika, Tanzania - TA2015023 Mahale A surface | ecosystem: Environmental > Aquatic > Freshwater > Lake | place: Tanzania: Lake Tanganyika... | reverse complement strand
CCGCGTAATTTTACTTCGTTGGGCAAAACATTGTAAGCCCCTTCTCCAATGATGTGTCCAAAGGACAAAACCGAGGGAAGGGTGGGGTTTGCCCTTCGGGAAACCACTTGCTGCAAGGCGACCACCACGTGGGATGCAATTAATACCGAATCGGTGTTCAAATGCGGCATGGCCGCGTGTCCCCCTTTGCCACGAATAGTCAACCGTATTTCATCGGCCGAGGCCATGTATTGCCCCGATCGAAAACCCACTTTCCCGCTGTCCAACAAAGGCATAACGTGCTGACCGTAAATCGAAATCGGGACAGGATCCTGCAAGGCACCATCCCGGATCATCAAACTCGCCCCTCCGGGCAATCGCTCTTCGGCGGGCTGAAACAAAAGCCTCACATTTCCCCGGAAATCACCGGCTCTTGATCGTAACAATGCCGCTGCACCCAGAAGAGATGCCGTATGCACATCATGACCACAAGCGTGCATCACCCCAGGAACCTTGGATGCATACGGAACCTTATTGGCCTCCTGTATGGGAAGGGCATCCATATCGGCACGCAAGGCGACGGTAGGTCCCGGACCAACCCCTGCTATATGGGCCAAGACCCCATAACCACCGACCCCTTCCCTGTACGGGATATCCAGGTCTTGTAGGCGCCTTATCACAAATTGCGAAGTTTCGCGCTCTTCAAATGATAATTCCGGATGCTGGTGCAGATGCCGCCGATCCGAGACCAAGGCCGACTGCATGGTTTCGGCATCACGCCGCAGGACTTCAATCTTCGAAGCCATCTTGGTTCAGGGTTGGAACGCCTTTCTCGAGGGCTTTGGGATAGAACAGAACTTTGTCAGGTACCACAAAGGCTGTAGGGTATTCGCTTTTCAGCATCTGCAAATAAGCCTGCGCCTCGGCTTTGTCTCGAAAATCGCCAATTCTTACCCTAAAATCCGGTTGACGGAAACCCATGTAAACCCCTAATTTGGAATATTGCTGCACCATAAGGTCGCGAATCTCTTTGGCCTTGGCTCTGGACGGGCCTTGATACACCTGAACACGGAACCCTGGAATTTTTTCTTGGTCAGGGGCTTCCGTAGCACCGGTGTCCGAAACCAGACAGGTCAAGTCCTGACCAATAGGCAAAGGACAAGCCTTAACCGTCCCCGTATATCCCAGGAACAAGAACAGCAACAGAACAGGGCCGCTGAGTACGACCATGGAAAGCAAACGTGCGGTAAATTGATTTTTCATGACCTGGTTGGAGTTTGAAATGCTGACTCTAAGTTACTTAGAAAGGAATTCATTCTTTCATGCTTAGTCTTCGGCGTCTTTGCCGTGGCAGGATTTGAATTTCCGACCGCTACCGCAGGGACAAGGATCGTTACGGCCGATTTTGGGCCCAACACGTACAGGGCTTGCCGTAGGCGCAGGGTTCTGCATCGCCGTGGAATTGGTGGTCACACGGTAATCGGCTTTGCTGGCCGTGGTGGACTGATTCGAACCCTTAGGCGTCACCAAGGCTTTAGGGGGCGCAGGATTTGCAGGCGCACCTTCCTCATTCCCTTGTATTCTGGCCTGGAAAAGCATGGAGATTAATTCCTGATAAATTTCGGATAACATCTTTTTGAACATCCCGAAAGACTCCATTTTGTAAATGACCAAAGGATCTTTCTGCTCGTACACCGCGTTTTGAACCGATTGCTTAAGATCGTCCATGTCCCTCAAATGGTTTTTCCAGGCTTCGTCCGTTAGAAACAAGGTCAAGGCTTTTTCCAATTCCGTAATAAGAACACGACCGGAGCTTTCTTTGAGCGCGCCCAACTGCACGCCCAACTGCACAGACTTCCCTGCAAAGGCCACCGGAATACCTATGCCTTCCTGAAGCTTGTCGGGTTGTTGCAACCATTCACGAAGGTGTTGCATAACAACTTGCACCATAGCATCTTGACGACGATTAAGCTCGGCCAAAGCCTGTTGATGAATTTTCTCGGATAAGGCAGGGGTTTTGAGGCTCTCGAAGTCTTCGGCTTGCAGATCCCATTGGATGCCAAAGGTCTTGAGGCCGTCCAACATGAAATTCTCGTAATCCGAGGAATCTTTGTGCTGTTCCACCATTTCCTCCACCAAATCGGCCAAGGCATTGAGCACATCACGATGCACCCGTTCGCCGTAAAGTGCATTGCGACGACGGCTGTACACGATTTCGCGTTGGGCGTTCATCACATCATCGTACTCCAACAACCGTTTGCGCACCCCAAAATTGTTCTCCTCTACCTTTTTCTGAGCGCGTTCAATGGATTTGGTGATCATGGAATGCTGAATGACCTCTCCTTCTTTGTAACCGAAGCGATCCATGATGTTAGAAATGCGCTCGGAGCCGAACAATCGCATCAAATCGTCTTCCAACGACACAAAAAATATGGAGGAACCCGGATCTCCTTGACGGCCTGAACGGCCCCGCAGCTGACGGTCCACGCGGCGTGATTCATGCCGCTCCGTTCCAATGATGGCCAAACCGCCTGCATCCTTCACCCCATCGCCTAATTTGATATCCGTTCCGCGGCCGGCCATGTTGGTGGCGATCGTTACGGTCCCTGCTCGACCCGCTTCCGCTACAATTTCCGCTTCGCGTTGATGCTGTTTGGCATTGAGGACATTGTGCTTGATCTTGCGAAGGGTCATCATCCGGCTCAAGAGCTCGGAGGTTTCCACCGAAGTCGTACCGACCAAGACAGGGCGACCCGCTTCCACCAAGGCGGCCACTTGGTCGATGATGGCCGCATACTTTTCGCGCTTGGTTTTGTAAACCAAATCTTCTTCATCCTTGCGCACGATGGGTCGATGGGTAGGAATGACCACTACATCCAATTTGTAAATTTCCCATAACTCGCCCGCCTCGGTTTCGGCCGTACCCGTCATCCCTGCCAATTTGTGGTACATCCTGAAGAAGTTTTGCAGGGTAATGGTAGCAAAAGTCTGGGTTGCCGCTTCAACCTTCACATTCTCTTTGGCCTCAATGGCCTGATGCAAACCATCGGAGTAGCGACGTCCGTCCAAAACGCGGCCGGTTTGTTCATCCACAATTTTGACCTTGTTTTGATCAACGATATACTCAATATCCTTTTCAAAAAGGCAGTAGGCCTTGAGCAGTTGGTTGATGGTGTGAATTCTCTCCGATTTGATTTGGAAATCCTGCATCAGCTTGGTCTTCTCTTCGGCCTTCTGGGCAGGGTCTGCAGATGATTTTTCGATTTCAGCAATTTCAGCCCCGACATCCGGTAGGACGAAGAAGGAAGAATCTTCGCCACGGGAGGTGATGTGTTCAATGCCCTTCTCGGTCAACTCGATGGAATTGTTTTTCTCGTCAATCACGAAGAACAACTCGGCATCGGCCTTGTGCATTTCCTTTTGCTGATCTTGCAGGTAATGGGCTTCTGTTTTGAGCAAGAGGGCCCGTACTCCCGGTTCGGAAAGAAATTTGATAAGGGCTTTGTTTTTGGGTAGGCCTCGATAAGCCCTGAAGAGCGGAAGGCCCGCTTCCTCTGCCTTGTTTTCGGCAAACAATTTACGAGCATCGGCCAGGGCAGTGTTAAGGTAGCGCTTTTGGGATTCCACGAGGGATTCTATTCGTGGCTTTAGTTGATGGAATTCATGGTGATCGCCCCTCGGTACCGGTCCCGAAATAATCAGCGGCGTTCTTGCATCATCGATCAACACGGAATCCACCTCATCGACCATGGCAAAATGATGCTTTCGTTGCACCAATTCTTCGACCGCATGGGACATGTTGTCTCTTAAGTAATCGAAACCAAATTCATTGTTGGTGCCGTAGGTGATGTCCGCTCGATACGCTTTGCGACGAGCTTCGGTATTGGGACGATGTTTGTCGATGCAATCCACCCGCAGGCCATGGAATTGGAACAAGGGGCCGTTCCACTCCGAGTCTCTTCGCGCCAAATAATCGTTCACGGTAACAATATGCACTCCCAAACCACTCAGGGCGTTCAAATAAGCAGGCAAGGTGGAAACCAAGGTTTTGCCTTCGCCCGTTGACATTTCGGAGATTTTGCCAGAATGCAGCACCATACCCCCGATAAGCTGAACATCGTAATGCACCATGTTCCAAAGGACCTCGGCCCCCGCAGCGGTCCAGCGGTTGCTGTAAAGGGCATGCGCTCCATCGATGCGCACGAAGTCTTTTCCCTCTGCGGCCAATTCCCGGTCGAATTCCGTAGCCGTCACCTTCAATTCGCTATGCTGAGTTAGTCTTCGGGCCGTTTCTTTGACCACAGCGAAGGCTTCCGGTAACAATTGTTGAAGAATGTCTTCCAAAGCGCTGTCTCTTTCCTTGAGGGTGGCATCGTAATCTTCAAAACGAACGTCCTGAGCATGGGCATCCTCTCCCTCTGCACCTTGAGTCTTCAAGGCTGATAACTTCTCATGATACGGCTGCAGGCCTTCGTTAATTCTTCCCTTAAACTCCTGCGTTTTGGCGCGTAATTCATCATGGGTAAGGGCGGCATACGACTCAAAGTACCGGTTAATTTCTTCCACTCGGGGCCACAAGGCCTTGACGTCCCTTTCGGATTTATTACCAAAAAATCCTTGCAGTACTTTGTTGACAAATCCAATCATGGAACGGGGGTCTCGTTGGGGTTCAATAATCAGGAAAAAGTAGGGGGCAAAGTTACCCCCTGAAAGGAGTGGGAAATTACGAATTTGTTCTAATTTTGCCGCATCACGGGGTGCCCCCCCAACCGTATTGGAGGGGGCTGAGATCATACCCATTGAACCTGTCGGGGTCATGCCCGCGTAGGGAAGATGAGAGCCTTCATCGGCTTGGGTCGGCTCCGGACCCGGTTTTTTGTTCCTTTTAACCCAAAAAACCCCATGAGCACCCTCCTAAAACGCTTGGTTCTGGCAACCATCGCCCTCCTTGGTCCCGCTTTGGTTGCCCTAGCCCAAGGACAAACCGCCCCAAAGTCTCCTAAAAGCCTCCTACAAGGCCGCGTTATGGACCCCCAGGGTCGTCCATTGCCTGGTGCAACCCTGCTTTGGGAGGGAACCAGCCTGGGAACAACCGCCAATTCTCAAGGTGAATTTGTCTTAGAAAGACCTTGGGGGAGCCAGAAGCTCTTGGTTCGTTTTGTTGGCTACCAACCCCTGCGCATGCAGATACCCTTGGGAAACAGCGGTGATTTCGCCCAGGATACCCTTCGGAATTGGGTCTTGCAAATGCAGCCCTCAATCTTGATGCGGGAAGAGGTGGTGGTCACGGCAGGCCATGTTCTGCCAGGAACCCCGGTTACCTCCACCCGCCTGGATGCAGTGGATTTGAAGCGACTCAACAACGGCCAAGACATGCCTTACGTCTTGCAAATGGAACCCTCTACCTTGGCTTCTTCCGATGCAGGCACCGGCATTGGCTATACCAATTTGCGCATTCGCGGTTCGGATATGACACGAATCAATGTTACCTTGAACGGGGTTCCGGTCAACGACGCCGAATCCCACGGGTTGTTCTGGGTCAATATGCCCGATTTGACCTCCTCCCTCAGTTCGGTCCAAATCCAGCGCGGACTGGGCAGCAGCACCAACGGATCCTCGGCCTTTGGGGCCAGCATCCACCTCGAAACCCACAGCGAAACGGACAGCCCCGGCATCGCCCTACGGGTGGGCGGAGGTAGCTTTGGTACTCAAATTCAAAGCTTTACCGCCAACACCCTCTCCCAATCCGGAGCCTGGTCTGCCCAGGTCCGCGCCTCCCGCATCCTATCCAACGGTTACGTGGAACGTTCCGGCAGCAACCTGACCTCTTTGGCCGCTTCGCTGGCTTACAAAAATCGTAACACCATACACCGCTGGTCCGTTCTTTCGGGTCAAGAAAAAACCGGCCAAGCCTGGTACGGCTTATCGGCTTCGGAATGGAAAAACAACCCCCGCTTCAATTACGCAGGTATGTTTACAAACGATTCCGGGCAAACCGCCTTCTACCCTAACCAAACCGATAACTACCGGCAAGACCACTGGCAATATTCTATCAAGCACAACAGTCCATCGGGTTGGTCTATTCATAACACCCTCTTTTATACAAGAGGTTACGGGTATTACGAAGAATACAGTCCTTACCAAGCCTTGGCGGATTATGGCCTTCCTCCGGTCCGTGTAGGCAACGATAGCTTGGTGGTCCTGGCCACCCGCTCGGACCTTATCCGCCAACGTTGGCTGGACAACCACTTTGTGGGACAAATCCTTCAGGCCCAGTACCGTGGTTGGACCCTAGGGGCCCAGGTCCAACGCTATACCGGATGGCATTTTGGCCGCGTCTTGTGGACCCGCGTTGGGGCCCTCAGCCTGCCGGAACACGAGTATTACCGCAACCGAGCGGTCAAAAGCGAGGTATCGGCCTTCATCAAAAACCAGCGCCCCCTTAGCCGAGACGGCCGTCTTCAATGGTACGGGGATGTGCAGTGGCGCGGGATCAATTACGCCCTCCTTGGAGAGGGTGGGGACGGGCAGCCACGCCCAATCCAAAAGGTCTTCAACTTTGTGAACCCCAAAACAGGACTGCATTTTCAAGCCAACGAATGCTGGTCCCATTACGCCTACCTGGGTTTGGGGCATCGCGAGCCGGTTCGCGACGATTTTGCATCGGCCTATGGGGTAGGAGACAGCAACATTATCCTGGCTGCTTATCCCTATCCACGCCCTGAACGCATGGCCAACCTCGAAGTAGGTTCCCAATACCTGGACAAAAGAACCCGCTTGGTCTCCAACTTTTTTTGGATGGAATACCAGCATCAATTGTTATTGACCGGACGCATCAACGATGTCGGGGCCTATACCCGCATCAACGTTCCAATTTCCCGGCGATTGGGCTGGGAATTCCAAGGAACCTACGATATCCATCCCCAACATCAAGTCCAAATCCAAGGAACCTTGTCCAGAAATCGGGTGGATCGTTTTAGTGAGTTTATTGGTAATCAATTGGTTGCTGAACGCCAAAACACACCGCTTGCATTGTCTCCTGAACAAATTCTTGGAGCTTCGTGGACGTGGAAGCCCCTTCAAAATTTGGAGGTGTTATGGAATATGCAATGGGTGGGACGTCAATACTTGGATAATTCAGGAGACCGCATGCGAAGCCTTGACCCTTACTCCGTCCATCAACTCCAAATCCAATGGAACGGAGCGTTGTTAGGAAATCGCCTGCTCAAATCCCAAAACGAAAGCCTACAGTTTCGTATCGTCAACCTCCTCAACCTTCGTTACGCCGGACACGGTTATACCTTCGGTTACCTCAACGATATCTGGGAACCCGTCACGGACAGCTATGTCTTTCCCCAGGCCCCTCGTTATTTTCTGCTGAGTTACCAGCTGGGGTTTTGAATAAGCTCGCGACAGTAATCGCGGATTTGATCCCGGACGGAATCAAAAGCCGCTTGGATTTCCTCCGGGGTTCCTTGGGCTTTGGCAGGGTCCGAAAAGCTGTGGTGGTGGCGAACGGTGGTGGCGCCGTCTTTGCTGGGAAAGACGGGGCAATTTTCCTGGGCATTATCGCAGACCGTCAAAATCAAATCAAAGACCATGGCGGCGTATTCATCCACCAGCGTTGATTTTTGGCCGGAAATATCCACCCCATCCCTGGCCATGCTGGTCACCGCCTTGGGATTGAGCCCATGCGCCTCGATACCAGCGCTGTAAACTTCATCCGAAGAATTCGCAAATTTCCGTAAATACCCTTCGGCCATTTGGGAACGGCAACTGTTCCCCGTACACAAGACCAACATTTTCATTGTTTGGGTTTTCGATGGGTTTCAAAAAAGCAACCAAATCAGGTTGATCAAAGTGAATTTAGGATCAAAACCAAAGACCCATTGCAACAACACCACGGATAACGTTATAACAATAGGTTTCTTATATTTGATTATCCTTGTTGCCCATGGTGCTATAAGATATCTATTTTTGAATTCATGGTTGCTAAAAACGATGATTTAAAAAATTCATCGTGTAAATTTATGGAGAATGTATGCAACGCACGAAAACTCCTGAATTTTTGGATAAATAGTAATCTCCAAATTCTAGAGCGCCATTTGATAAAATAAAGACTACACCTTCATTGGTTTTAATGTCCTCATTCTGTGCCCACCAGAGATATCGACTATCTTCCCAAACCTCTATTCCGAATTCATTGATACACCCTCTTGGAGAATCGCCTATAAACCATGATAATCCATTACCCGCCACTGAGGAGATGTTAGAATATTCTTTTGAGTCAAAATACAATTCAGGATTATTCAAAAACAATTTCATATCCTCAAAGTCCTCCACGCTGGGTATTCGCCATCCTGTTGGACAAACCAAGGAACTATTTTTTAGTGAATAATAATTAAAAAATGATCCGTTTTTTCGTGTAGAATCTAAATTAAAAATAGCTGGACCATTTGAATTAGCCCAAACTTTTTTATCCATCACTGAATTAATTCGTCCAATAGATTTTGAGCTTCCCTTATCTATATGAACGTTGTTAAGCATCCAATAATTTCTACCCAACTTAGCTATTTCGAATTGCTTCCCCTCTGTGTTCACACATGGGTCCACAACTTTTAACACTGGTTGGAGCTCCCCTGATACATTATAATAATCCTTTTTGAAATCCCAAGATATTTTTTTGTTAGTCCCAGGAAAAACATCGAACAAATCACCTTCAACATGCTTAGGAATAAATTTCTCTTTAGTCCCTTCAATATAAAAGTGAAAATTAATGCCTACGTCTGAATTTGATTTTAATTCATTAACATCAAAAATGATTTCTATTTTTTGACCTTTCTGTTCAACATTTTTAATTTTGACACTGATTTCTCTATCAACTTGAGCGAATAAAAAAGAAATATTTGCAAAAGAAAAAACTATTGGTCTTAGGTGTTTAAGGAAAAAAAAAAGAGAATTAAAAACCACTAATGATTTATTCAAAAATGATTGTTTAAAATTATAGAAATGTTTTCGATTGGTCAATTAAGAAAAAATTAAATTGCGTCTTCACAAGCTTGAGCCCAAATAAACTATGCCTCCGATTACTGCATAAACCAACAATAAGGTTCCCACTAATTTCCCAACCGGATTTTTAGGTTTTTTGGGGGTGTATGGTGGAGTATAGCGTTTGGCCTCTAAAATTTGTTCTTGGGTCTTAATCGCATTACTCAGACTGTTCTGGCCTTCTTTTCCCTCCTCATTAATTTCTTTTTTCTCTAAGAATGTTGGAAGGAATGATTTGCTACTTGTTTTCAAGGAATTCGCCTTAATTTCTTTTTCCCTGCTCTTGATGGCATTAAAGTTTGATAAAGCAGAAACCATCTCATTTATTTTTTCTTGATTACCCTCGCAAATCACAAATGCCCTTTTCAAAATCTCTTGGTGTTCGTCAAATTCTTCATTGAAACTTTTGGAATAATATGATCGAACTCTTTGGGATTTGCCATCAAAAATAACATAAAAAGATGGGGATTCATTATCAACTTGATAAGTTAGATTTGATTTCGATTTGCTAGGGAAAAATTGAATTCCTTGGTCACCCCCCGCTTTCGTGATTTCAGGATTTAAATCCGTTATTTTTCTGTCACTACGTGGGGAATAATGTTTTCTATAATTACCCTTTAAATCATATACTGCAATCATGCAGTTGTCATTAACACTCATTAGGACTTCTTTCGGATCTGCTTTTAATAAATCTTTAACCGTTGCATAATCCATCCCTCTCTCTAATAAGTAAAAGTTTTCCAACTTGACATAATAATTGTCATTGTATTGAACACGTGTAGTTGGGCTTGGGCTAGAATAATTACTGGTGCTGCGACATGAAAACAGCAAGCAACTGACCAAGAACAAAAAGCCCGCCTTCAAAAGATTAATTTTCATAACTACTAATTTATTTGTTTAAGTTAAACATGATTTGAGATGGGTTAATTTTTTCTTGATTTAAAACATCACACCAATCGCATTTTTTAGAATCAACCTGAGCTGATTTAGGATTTTGTTTGCATTTTTCAAAGAAATTAGGCGGTAATCTCTTAGATAAGGGGGGATAGATTTCAACTTCTTGCCTAATCAAATCACAACGTCCATCAGCGAGCCAATAATTCCATAAATCCTCACTTGGTATTTCGAGCACATCACATCGCTTTCTCTCATCAGGTGTTAGATGAAGTTTTACATATCCGCATCTAGGATAAAGACAATCACCCGATACAGAGTAAGTGGCTTTGGGATCAAAATTCAAAGACGCGGTATCCATGCATCCTTCAATCGGTTTAAATTTCACAGTCTTTTTTGGGTTGCCTATATAGGTTGGATCACAATTATCACTTACATAACGATCGGCAGCCAACAAGGACCATGCAAGCTCTTCCCTGTCTTTATTAACAAACAGTTGTAATTTCCCTTGAGAATAAAATAAAATTAGATCCTGCAAATCTTTAGTGTAAAAAGTCTCACCAAAATCAATTTGATCTTGAGAGCCATCGACTATAGATTGATTGTTCGATCTAATCATTGACCGTCGGGCTATTCCACATTTAAAAACATTTACCTCGCAATCATTATTTTCGTTATATAAAATTTTGTAAGGATAAACTTCCAGGATATTAAAAACTTCCGACTTGGTCATACCTTTTGACAAACCAATGACCCTGTCAAAAGTTGTAAAGTCTGGCAAAGTCAAGAAAGGACCGTTTTCTTGTTTAAGATCAGGCCTAGAGAGGTTTTGTTCTTCTCTAGAATTTATATCGGATGATTTACTTTGATTGGGAGAGGCAGGCCTAGGCCTATTTCCAGGCTTAGGTTGGCCAAAACTACTCAAAGTGCCCGCGATTATCCAAAGCCAAACCAGGCCACCAATAAGCACCGTGAAGGACCGATTAAAAGAAGGAAAGGATTTTACCATTGGTGAATAGAATTTAAGTTATATATGCTTTTTCATCTCAAATATAATGAGATTTCTTAATAAACCCAAAATAATTTCTGATTTTTTACGAATTTATTGAACATTTTGGGGAGATACCTAATAAATTTAAGAGCTAATCTTAAAAATTGACGCTTTCCTTTTCAAGTTTTTCTAAAATTACCCTCTGTTTATTGACCGATTTCATCCAATAAAATTGCTTTTTTCATGTTCTGGCTTATTTCCGCCAATTACGAGGTATTGTTAAGGATTTTTTAAACTTTGATGCAAAGATTGGTGGGCTCGGTGAAAAATCGTAAAGATTCCACACCGCCTTCACGCCCAATTCCAGACGCTTTGGCGCCTCCAAAGGGGGTCCGCAAATCCCGGATCATCCAACAATTCACCCATACCAGCCCAAATTTGAGTTGCTGAGCAACTCGATGGGCCCTGCTGAGGTCCGATGTCCAAACCTGGGCCGCTAAACCAAAGGGTGTGCCGTTGGCCAAGGCCAAGGCTTCGCTTTCGTTCTCAAAAGGTTGAAGGGTCACCACCGGGCCAAAGATTTCTTCCTGGTTGGTTCGACAGGTGTTCGAAAGTCCTTCGATAACCGTGGGCTCCATAAAGTACCCGTTCTGACAGGGGCCTTCGGGGTGAACGCGGTTTCCACCGCACAAAACGGTACCGCCTTCATCACGAGCGAGTTGCGCATAGCCCAAGACCTTGTGCAGATGTCCTTCGGATACCAACGCGCCCAGATTGACTTGTTCCCGTGGATCTCCCACGGTCAAGGCTTTGACTTTGGCCAAAAAAAGATCGCGGAATGTGTTATAAATCGGCTGTTGAATCAAAATGCGGGAACCGCACAAACAAATTTCTCCTTGGTTGGTGAAAGCGGCTCGAACGGCGGTTTCCACCGCCTGCTCCAAATCCGCATCGGCAAAGACGATGTTGGGGTTTTTGCCGCCCAGCTCCAAGGACATTTTTTTGAAGAGAGGGGCGGCGAGGCCGGCGATGCGGGCCCCCGTCACCGTACCGCCCGTGAAACTAATGACGGGAGTCCGCGGGTCCGTTATCAACGGCTCCCCGGCCCGCAGACCGGTGCCATGCACCAGGTTCACCACCCCCGGTGGTACGCCGGCCTCCCCGCACAATTTCCCCAAGAGATAGGCCGTCAACGGAGTCAACTCGCTGGGCTTGGCCACCACGGTATTGCCCGCAGCCAATGCCGGAGCGATTTTCCAGGTCAACAAATACAAAGGCAAGTTCCAAGGCGAGATACAAGCCACCACGCCGATAGGCTGCCGCAACGTAATGTTCAAGTGCCCTCCGCTGACCGGCTGCGATTCCGAACTGAAGGTCCGTATCGAGGCTGCAAAAAACCTAAAATTGTCCACAGCTCGGGGGATATCCGTCCGGCTCGCAAGGCTGATCGGTTTGCCCTGATCGGCACTCTCGGCGGCGGCAAGCTCTTCGGCGTGCCCCTCGATCAAATCCGCCAAGCGGTATAGCAAAGCCGAACGCTTTTCGACCGACATCCCCGACCAGGCCGGAAAGGCCGCCGCCGCCGCCTCCACCGCCATCGCAACATCGGACGCATCCGAATCCGGAAACCGCCCCATCACCTGTCCCGTGGACGGATTCACATTCTCCAACCATGCACCCCCCAGCGCCGGCTGCATTTGACCGTTGATATAATTCAAAAGATCTTCACCAGGCTCCCAGAGGGATGTTCGTACCATAGAATTCTCAGAGACGTTCATCTTAGTCCGTTAAAAAAATAGTATTACACAATGACCGGGGATTACAAATTAGGCGTACGCCCCCCATCGACCGGCAAATGAATTCCGTTGATGTATCCTGCGGCCGGCGAAGCCAAAAAAGCCACCGCGGCAGCGACCTCTTCCGGTGTTCCAAAACGCCCGGCGGGGATTTCGGCCAGCATTTCCTTTTGGATATCCTCCACGCTGTGCCCTTTGGACGCCGCCTTGCCTTCGATAATGGAAACCAAGCGTTGGGTCAGGGTGGCCCCTGGCAAAACATTGTTCACCGTAATCCCCCAAGGAGCCAATTCCACCGAAAGTGTTTTGGACCAATTGGCCACCGCCGCCCGGATCGTATTGCTTACGCCCAATCCCCGAAGAGGGGCCTTTACAGAAGTTGATATAACATTGATAATTCGTCCGTAGCCGGCTGCCTTCATTCCCGGTAACACCGCCCGCATTAATTCATGAGCGGCCAACAACTGCTGTTTCCACGGCGCGTCAAAGGCCTCCGTAGCCGACGTATGCAGTGCCCCGGCCGGTGGACCCCCGCTGTTGTTCACCAAGATATGCACCACTTCTTCTGAACCACGTCCCCACGACCCGTACCCTTCCCGGATCTGCTGCAAATTCTGCAAATCCACCGCCCAAAACGCATGCCCATCGCCCCCCAATTCTTTCGATCGCTGCTCCAGGGCCTCGGCGGTTCGGGCCACCATAACAATCCGTGCACCGGATGCTGCCAAAGCCTTGGCCGTGGCCCATCCAATGCCCTGACTGGCCCCGCAGACCAGGGCCGTTTTGCCTTCGAGATTTCCATAAGGTTGCATTCGCACAAAATACAACCCGCCCTGCCTACCCCGCCTTGGGGCCTAACTTCTTTCGGAAATAGGCGCAGCAGGCCTGCAGTCCACAGTCCCCGCATCGGGGATTGCGGGCCACGCAAACCCTCCGACCGTGCAAAATCAACCAATGATGGGCCTTGGGAACCAAGGCCTCCGGGATATGCCGCATCAACTGAACCTCAGTGGCCAGCGGGGTTTTGGCGCCGCGGGTCAAGCCCAATCGAGCCGAAACCCGAAAAACATGGGTATCCACCGCCATCGCCGCCTCTCCGTGGAGTACCGATAAAATCACATTGGCGGTTTTGCGACCCACCCCGGGCAAACCCATCAAATCCTCCCGGGCCGACGGGACTTCGCCCCCAAAACGCTCCATCAACAACTGAGCCAAACCCGCCAAATGCCTGGCTTTGGCGTTGGGATATGAAATGGAGGCAATGAGACCCCGTATGACGTCTTCCCCGGCCGCCGCCATCGAAGCCGCATCCGGCAAGCGGGCAAACAAGGATTTCGACACGATATTCACCCTCTTGTCGGTGCATTGGGCGGACAAAACCACCGCCACCAACAACTCAAAGGGATTCCGGTACAGCAATTCCGTCTCCGCCTCCAAACCGCTTTCCTCAAAATACCGTAACACCGCGGCATAACGCTCTTTGATCGTCATGCCCCAAAACTACCGCCAAGGCTTCTAAGCCTGGCCAATTTTTAATCCGTCATCAAGGTCTCCAACCTCGCCAGCACTGCGGGGGAAACAGTGGGGGATGGAAAGGGCTGCAAATCGGCTCGAAGCCAATGGAGGAGGTTGTTCATGACCCGGTGTTCCTCCTGCAATTCCGGGTCGGATATCAACTGATGCTCAAAAGCAGCCGACGAAGCCGGCGGCAATTCGTTGAATACATGCAAAATAAGTTGATCCTGAAGGGTTAGGTTTTCGTTCATAGGCCATTTTGTTTAGGATAACGCAGACCTTTTCCCTTTCTTATCCAAAGAGGCATATTCCTCAGAGGAGTAACCTCAAAGGCGTATTTCCCGAGGCGTATTCCTCAACGAATCAAGTAGCCCAAGAACCGCAGCACTGGGCTACAAAACAATGCCCTTCTGGTGAATCAATTTGCGGAGATTGCTCAAGGCGTACCGCATACGGCCAAGTGCGGTATTGATGCTCACTCCGGTAGCCTCTGAAATTTCTTTGAAGCTGAGATCCCCGTAGATCCGCATAATCAGCACCTCACGCTGCTCTTCGGGCAGACGGGCGACGAGCTGCTTCACCTTGGTTATGGATTGCTTTATCATCAATTTGTCTTCGGCATGCATCTCCGTATCGGTCA
>Ga0194123_10004867_pt1 | contig 14866 bp, 13 predicted proteins | sample TA2MahsurfametaG_5_FD_155479 | JGI IMG/M metagenome (GOLD analysis project Ga0194123, IMG submission 155479) | Freshwater microbial communities from Lake Tanganyika, Tanzania - TA2015023 Mahale A surface | ecosystem: Environmental > Aquatic > Freshwater > Lake | place: Tanzania: Lake Tanganyika... | reverse complement strand
CGCTAGCTTAGCAAAAGGGCTCATCAAAACAAGAGCCAAAAGTTTGATCGAATAACTGACAAAAATGATGTCAAACATAGAGTGTACAAGCCCGTAAAGGGCAAAGTAAGAAAATGCGGCGGTGTCTATAAACTGACAAACTGCTGCAGATATAATCATTGTGAAAGGAAGGGGTAGATGTTTTCTCAATCTAGAAAATAACTATACATCGAGTCTTTGCATGATAAATAAAATCACAAAAGAGGATAAGAAGATGCGTGGTGTAGTAGCAAGTATCTGATAAAAAGAGTGATGAACAGTATCAAAAGAAGAGGGTATATACAATAAATGGATTTGGGATAAGAGAGCAAAAGCTAGCAAAATGAATGAACCTTGTACGGTTTGTTTTTTTGCTTCTTCTTTGCCAAAATGTTCTTGTAGAAGATTTAGGGCAAATATTCCCCCAATCGTATAAGCATCTGAAGCAGTTACAGTAAAAGAAAATAGCTCGATTTGTTTAGTAACAAATAGATTTGCAAGAAGAAAAAAGAGGGTGGAGAGGAGCGATAGGGCGATTTTACCAAACCGAGCTGCGATCAGTATAAAGGCAATTAAAATAGAGGTGTGTAAAAAAAAGTAGTACTCGTTCATCTAAACACTACGGTTTTATTGCCATTTAATAAGATTTTTCTTTCGATAAAATATTTGATGCATCTTGATAAAACAAGCGCTTCAACGTCTGAGCCATAACGAACGTAATCTTCTACGCTGTAGCGATGATTAACTCGGATCACTTCTTGGCAAATGATCGGACCTTCATCGAGATCAGATGTCACATAATGGCCTGTGGCTCCTATCAATTTTACACCTCTTGCATGCGCCTGGTGGTAAGGTTTACCCCCTTTGAATGAAGGAAGAAATGAATGGTGGATATTGATAGCGATCCCTTCTAGTTCCTTGCATAGCTCTTCTGAAAGAATTTGCATGTATTTTGCAAGGACTACTAGATCAGCTTTTGTCTCACGAACGATTTGTAAAATTTTTTGTTCCTGCTCTTGTTTTGTCTCATTAGTTACAGGTAGGTAAAAGAAGGGGATTTTGTACCATGAGGCCATTTCTCTTAAATTTTCATGGTTAGAGATAATCGCCGGTATCTCAATTTGTAGCTGCCCCTCCATTTTTTTATTCAAAATATCACTCAAGCAGTGGCTCTGTTTAGAGACGAGCAAGACAACTTTAGGTTTGTATTCTGTATCTTGGATATGGATATGCCATAAGTAGGTTTTGCCAAGTTCTTCTAATGAAGCTTGGATAGGCTCGATTTCTTCGCAATCGAATACTAAGCGCATAAAAAATTGTTTTGTATCTAGATCGCTAAATTGATCAGAGGAAAAGACAAAACAGCCTTGCTTGGCAAGTACGTTAGTAATAGCAGCAACAATGCCGATGCTGTCTTGGCAAGAGATTGTTAAAATGAATTTTTTCTTTTTCATACGCTTTTGTGTTGAGTTGAAAAAGGGATTCTAACATAGTAAACATTAATCCTAAAGAAGGTTATTCTATGAAGTCGCCGATTCGGGTTGCTATCACTGGAGCTGCTGGAAATATAGGCTATGCTCTAGTTTTCCGTATTGCAGCAGGGGATGTTTTTGGTAAAGATCAGCCTGTCATTTTACATTTATTAGAAATTCCGGGTGCAGAAGATAAGCTTAAAGCGCTCAAAATGGAGCTTGAGGATTGTGCTTTACCACTTCTCAAAAATTTAGTAATGGGTGTAGATCCTTTTTTTGTCTTTGAAGGGGTTGATTATGTAGCAGCCATTGGCGCTATACCAAGAGGACCTGGGATGGAAAGAAGAGATCTTTTAGAAAAAAATGCTAAAATTTTTGTAGAGCAAGGAAAGGCTTTAGAAAAATGCGGCAACATGAATGTCAAAATGCTTGTTGTTGGCAATCCTTGCAACACGAATGCACTTGTCGCGATGCATAATGCACCTTCGATCGCCAAGGAAAACTTTTTTTCTATGACCATGCTAGATGAAAATCGTGCAAGAACCCAACTAGCAATCAAATCAGGCAAAGAACTAGAAAAAGTAGAAGTGATTGTTTGGGGCAACCATTCTCCCACAATGATTGCTGATTTAGATAACGGAAAGATTGAAGGCAAACCCATCAGAGAGGTAATCCATAATAGGGTCTGGCTTGAAGAAGAGTTTATTCCAATGATCCAGCAAAGGGGAACTTCTGTGATCAAGACTCGAGGAGCTTCTTCAGCAGCTTCTGCAGCACACGGAGTTGCTTCAGCTCTAAAAGCGCTTTATCAAGATGGGCCAACATTTTCTATGGGTGTTTGTGCCCATAACAATCCTTATGGCATTTCTCAGGATTTGATCTATTCATTTCCTTGTAGAAGAGAAAAGGGGAAGATCAGTATTGTATCTGGTCTAAAACATGGCAGCTTTGTAGAAGAAAAAATCAAAGCTAGCGAAAAAGAATTAAAAGAAGAAAGAGACGCAGTCAGGATGTACTTGAAGGAGTAATATGGCTAAACTGATACATGAAATAACAGATGAAAGTTTGGAAACAGGTCTTCGTGGAATTCCGGTGGGTTACTGTGTAACTTCTAGAGTGGATCCTCAAGAAGGGCTTTTTTATCATGACAAGCCGATAAAGGAATTAACCCATTATTCTCCTGAAGCGGTTCTTTATTTTCTCCATTCTTGCAATCTTGAGACAGGGCCCGGCCTACAGAGCTTTTTAGAAGACTTAAAAAAGCGCGCTACATTGTCTAGAGAGTCTAAAGATGCAATTGCTGCTTTGCCAAGAAGGCTGCACCCCATGGAAATGTTTAGTGCAGCTTTACTGATTGTTGGCGGGTTAGAAGGCAAAAATAACTACCGAGAAGACTGCCTTGATATAATAGCTAAGCTGCCAGAAATTGTAGCTTGTGTAATCAATCATCACGCAGGCTGGAGTGAAGCAACAAAATCAAATCCTGAGCTTGGATACATAGAAAATTTTGTGCAGATGCTCAGCATACCGGGCGATATTGACAAAGTAGCTTTTTGTGAATTCTTAAGGCTTTTTTATATCCTGCATATGGATCATGGGGGAGGCAATCTTTCAGCGTTTACAGGAAAAGTGATTGCTTCAGGACTTTCTGATATGTACATGTCCCTTTCAGGAGCTATGTGCGCATTAGCTGGTCCAAGGCATGGATATGCTAATCAGCAGGCCTTAGAATTTGTTAAAGAAGCGCATGCTCGATTAGGGGATTATCCTAATGAAAAAGATACAGAGACTTTTATTCGCGATAAACTGATGAAAAAAGAGCTCATCTATGGTTTTGGACATGCCGTGCTGCGTGTAGAAGATCCAAGAGCTACCATTTTTTATGAATTTGCAAGAGAGCACGTTCCAAATCACCCCTTAGTAAAAGTGGCCCTTAGAATACGGGAGGCAGGTACAAAGGTTCTTAAAGAGGACCCAAAAGTTGCATGCCCTTATCCAAATATTGATGCAATGTCAGGAACTCTTTTAACAGCGCTGGGATTTCCTTATCCTGATTACTATACCGTATTATTTGGCTTGGCTAGATCCGCAGGAATTGTGATGCAGATAGTTTATGAGAGAATGATAGCCAGGGGAGGAAAAGGAACCCCAATTGTACGTCCAAAATACTTTTATAAGCCTAAAGGGACATGTTAATGGAGCTAATTTTTAATCGAGCTATTTCAAAGACCTTCTCTTACCGAAAGTTTTGGTTTGTATTTCCCGTTTTGATGCTATGTGGATTGCTAATTGTTTTATGTAGAAGTCTTTCTTTTGAAGCGCACCGCTGGGTAGTGTTGAGCTTAGGATTTTTGCCCGTTTTCCTTTGTGCAGGGATTTTTCTTGCGCTAGGGGTCATTTTAAGCCGCATGTATTCTCAAGAAGTACGTGGTCAAACAGCAGAAATCAAAACCATTTTTAGACAATCCTTAGAGATTTTGATCGGTGTGGCCTATCTTTCTTTGCCGCTTATTCTTTGCTACGCTTGTCTATGGGCGGTGATGGGAATTTTTTATCTTTTAAAAGCGATACCTTTGATTGGCTCTACGATGAGTGTTCTTTTGTCTTTCGGACCTTTTCTGCTGGTTTGTGGATCTCTAGCATTGAGCCTTTTGACGTTAGGAATGCTCTTTTTTGTAACGCCCTATTTAGCATTAAAAAAAGAAATAGGTTTTGAGATAGCTAAAGAGCTTTTGGCTCACGTAACAATTAATCCTTACAAAAATATCACGTTACTATTTGCAGGTTTGCTTCCTGCAATTTTTGTTGTGAGCTTTCTTTCGATTGCAGCGATTCTTACAGGATCCAATTATACAGTACCACCCGATGTGCTTAGCGTTTCTATGCAGTGGTTTTTTATCATGATCCCTTTTACAGCGATTATGACACCAACAGTTGTCTTCTTTTTCAATTTTGCGACAGAGAGTTTTGTTCTAGTGCGCAAAAGTGCAATGAAGCAAGAAAAGGAGCAAGAGGCTTGCGCGTCGCAGTCGTAGGGGCAGGTCTTGCGGGACTTTCAGTATGCTTTCATTTGATAGAAAAAGGGTTTTCAGTAACGTTATTTGAAAAAAAGGGTCCTGGAAAAGGTGCTTCAGGAGTGGCTGCAGGCCTTTTACATCCCTACGTAGGCCTTAAAGGGCTCAGATCGCAATTTGCAGCTGAAGCGATAGAAGAGGGGAAAAAGCTCCTTCAAGTAGTAGAAAAACACTCCTCTTTACCCATTTATCAAGGTCAGGGTATTTATCGCATCTTATGGGAAAATCCCCCTCAAGAGGAGGATGTGATTTTCCAAAAAGATCAAGAAATTGGTTTCGGATTGAAACAAGATGCGTATCTAATCAGCTCCGGTACAACGGTTTTTATAGCTAGATACCTAGAAGCTCTTCTTTCTTATTTAGAGAAAAAAGGTTTAGATTATGTAGACAAAGAGATCTTAGATTTGAAGCCCATACCTGGTTTTAATCACACCGTTTTTGCATTAGGAGCGGGACTTAGAAAATTTTCGATTGATCTACCTATTCAATATGTCAAAGGGCAGATCCTTTCATGCGCTTTTTCTAGAGAAAGTAGTATGAGTGTGATAGGAAAGGGGCATATCTCTCTAACAGAGCAAAAAGGGATCGTTCAGATAGGAAGCAGCTATGAGCATGATTATCAAGATGATTTACCCGATATAGATAGGGCGATACGCTTTTTAGAGCCAAGAATCAAAAGCTTTTTTCCTTATTGGGATGAGATCAAAATTTTGGATTGCTATTCAGGTATTAGAGTTGCAAGGAAAAATGGGTATTTACCTTTCTTAGAGCGGCTAGATGAGCGTTTATGGCTACTAGCTGGCATGGGATCAAGAGGTCTTCTCTATGGAGCGCTCTATGGACGCAATCTTGCCAATTTGATAGAATCGGCAAAATGAGAAATTCATTAATTATTTTAGGTAGCGGCGGATCCTTAGGGGTGCCGGTAGTGGGCTGTTCATGTAAGGTTTGCCACTCAAGTTCAGAAAAAAACAAACGTCTGCGCTCATCTGTTTTTCTTAAAATCCAAGGGAAAAACATCCTTATAGATCCAGGTCCTGACGTCCGTTTGCAGTGCTTAAAAGCAGGAATAGATCACCTAGATGGTGTGATTTTAACCCACGTGCATCACGATCATGCCGCAGGTGTAGATGAATTGCGCGTTTTTCCTTTATTTAGAGAAGGGAAATTCCCTTTTTTGCTATCAGAATTTTCTCATGAAGAATTGGTAAGAAGATTTCATTACATCCAAAAGAATTTTGTTTTTCAGCCTTTAAAAGAAATGAAAGGGGAAACTGAATTTTTAGGCATCAATATCCGTTTTTTCACTTACCATCAATTAGGGATACCTGTCTTAGGTCTTCGTTTTGGCAATGTAGCTTATGTCACTGATATCAAATACTATACAGATGAAATTATCGAAGATTTACAAGGGTTAGACTTTTTGATTATAAGCGCAATCAGAAAAGAAAATCCAAGTCCTGCTCATCTATTGATTCCAGAAGCTTTAGATTTAATCAATAAAATAGCTCCAAAACATACTTACTTAACGCATTTATCGCATGAAGTAGAGCATGAAGAAATCAATGAAGAGCTCCCTTCGAATATAGAGCTAGGCTACGATGGGTTAGAAATATGTTTTGTTTAGGAGCTATATGCTAGCGGATAGTTTTTTCCTTTTTTTAGCTTTTATCCCTATCTTTTTTCTATTTAAAGCCTATCTACAAAGCAAACAGAATAAAGATCTAATCAATGTAATTATTGGAATAATTGTTGTTTGCATGCTTTTTCTTGCGATGTTGAAGGATTGGTTTTCTTTGCATGAGCAAAAGATATGGTATTTGCAACTTGTTTTTGCTTTTATTGCCATTAGCCTTATATTTGTTTACAAGAGAAGATGGCGCGTTTGTTTATCTATCCTATTTATCGGTGTCATCAGTCTGATTACTTTTTTACTCCGTGGGGCTTAACTTATGAACAAGACAGCATTTTTGATAACAGTATATCAAGATCAAAGGGAAAAAGAGCATGCCCTAGAGTATCTTAGAGAACTCAATGAACTAGCCAAAACTTATGGTTTTACAGTAGTCGGTGAGTATGTATATATGATCCGAAAATTTGATGCCGGCAGCTACTTAGGAGAAGGGAAGATTGAAGAACTTTCTCAAAGAGCTACAGAGCTTGGGGCTGAGATCATCGTTTTTGACGATGAAATTACTCCAAATCAGCAAAAAAATCTCGAAAAGGGCTTTAAAAGACCAGTAATGGATAGAACAGAGCTGATTTTAGAGATCTTTGCTGAGCACGCTCAAACAAAAGAAGCTAAACTACAGATTGAATTAGCACAAGTTCGCTATCAATTGCCTCGCTTGAAGAGGATGTGGACACACTTATCTAGACAAAGGATGAGTGGAGGACACCTCAAAGGAGAAGGGGAAAAGCAGATTGAGATTGATAGAAGGATTTTAAAAAGACGAATCCAGATGCTAGAAAGAGAAATTGATGAAGTTAAGCTTCAAAGGGAGACAAAAAGAAGAGCAAGATTGCGCTCAAAAGTCCCTTCTTTTGCGATTATAGGATATACGAACGCTGGCAAGTCTACTCTTTTAAATGCTCTAACAGATGCTGAGGTTTTAGTAGAAGATAAACTGTTTGCAACATTAGATACCACATCAAGACAGTTTTTACTTCCAAACAATCAAAAAATCGTTTTGATTGATACTGTAGGATTCATTAGAAAACTGCCTCATGCGCTTGTTGCAGCGTTTCGAAGCACACTCGAAGAGGTCGCTCATACCGATATCTTGCTCCATCTAATCGATGTATCTCACCCATATGCTTTTGAACATGCAGAAGCAACATATGAGGTTCTCAAGGAATTAAAAATCGATGAAAATAAGCCGATTATTACCGTTTTAAACAAAATCGATTTATGTGAAGATCGAGAGAAACTGACCAAGTTTCGCATAAGATATCCAAAAACTGTTCGGATATCTGCCTTGACTAAAGAAGGTTTTGATGATTTATATCAAGAGATAGAAAATGCGATCAAAGAACTAAGAAAGCCTCTTAGATTGAAAATACCGCAAAGTCAGTATGCTCTAATTAGTGAATTGCTTCGTCTTGGCAATGTGCTAAGCACAGAATATGAAGATAACGATGTAGTGATGGAAATAGAAGTGCCGACAGAGCTTGAATACAAAGTTAAAGACTATATTGTGTGAAAGATTTACCACTTTATGAGCGTCCAAGAGAGAGGCTGATTTCCTTAGGTGAGGGGGCCCTTTCATCTGTAGAATTGATCGCTATTATTTTAGGTGAGGGGACTAAAGGGAAATCTGCTCTTGAACTTGCAGCGGAGATAGTTGCCCATTTCAAAGGGATTGAAGCCCTTTTTTCTGCAACAATTGAAGAGCTTATAGAATTTAATGGCCTAGGTATAGCCAAGGCAGTAAGATTAAAAGCTGCGCTTAGCCTGTCTTTGAAACTGCAGTCTTTACCAAAAATCAAAACTAAAGCTTTAGGTTCTGAGCCTGAAGAGATCTTTTTGTATGTACAAGAAGATTTTTTAGGTAAAGATGTAGAGATGCTTATGATGGTCCATTTAGATTCAAGAGGCCACCCCTTTCAAAAAGAAATTATAGGAATAGGGACCTTAAACGCTTTATTGGTTGATCCTAAAGAAATTTTTTATAGAGCGATCAAGAGGCGCTCTAACCAGTTTATATTGGTACATAATCATCCTAGTGGAGATGTCTTGCCTTCAGATGATGACATTAGAGTTTCAAAAAAAATATATCAGATATCAACTCTTATGCAATGTCTAATGAAAGATCATATTATTGTATCTAATGAAAAGTACTTTTCTATTAGGCATTTATTTTTATAGATGATATAATATCATCACTAAAAAAAGTTAATGACATGTATTACAACTATTTAAGCGTCGATTATTCATCTCCTTGCGATCCGTTTCTTAAGCAAGAGATTAGAACTTTGTTTGACGAAAAAAATATTTTTTTTGTTTCTAGGTATAAAATTATAGGCTTATTAGCACATGATTTTGAAGAAGCAGGGCAAACTACCCCGCTTACAAGAGTGTGCTTAGCAATTTTTAAGAATCGTTACTTATCGTCGGGATCCAAAGTTGTACCAACGGATCTTCAACGTATCGATCCTGAGATTCAAAAGATTCTGGAGATAGAGAAACATTTTTTTTCGTAGGCACGTCAAAATTGCGGTGCACGAGATCGATAATTCCTGATGTAATCATCTGAATGGCTATCAAGGAAATTAGCAGCCCTCCAAAACGTTCAAAAGCAACCAATCCTTTATCTCCTACAATGTATTTTATGTAAGAAGCGGCAAGCACGATAATTGCTGATGGAAGCCAGGCAAGAAAAATCGCCAATGTTAAATCCCGCATACTTGCTAATTGATGGGAAAAAATCATAACAGCAGTGATGGTCCCGGGTCCAGACATAATAGGAACAGCTATAGGGACAATAAAAGGCTCATGAAGAGGGGCTGCGGTGCTTTCATGTTTTGGAAATATCATCGTGAGCGCGATAATGAATAGAAGGATGCCTCCTGCTATTCCTATAATACCCATAGATACTCCTAGAAAATGCATAATACCATCGCCAAAGAAGGCAAAAGCTAACAAAACTGCCAAAGCTATTAGCAATTCGCGTATTAAAATTTGATTTTTTCGTTTCTCAGGATAGGGCTTAAGGATGGCAATAAAAAAGGGGATATTGCCGATTACGTTAAAAACGAGAAAAATTGAGAAGGCTACACTTAAAATTTCCATAAATTCACACTACCGGGTGGGTTGATTCTTTCCGCTACTTCTTGTAATATATATCCTATATTATGAAAAAACGTTATAAAATAATCACTTTAGGGTGCCGTACGAATCAGTACGAATCCCAAGCTTATAAAGATCAGCTAGAAAAGCTCGGATATGAAGAAGCTTTCGAAGGGCAAGCAGAGTTTTGCATTGTCAATACATGTACAGTAACTGCTTCAGCTGATCAAAGAAGCCGTTACCAAATCCAAAAACTAGCAAGAGAAAACCAAGGTTCTAGACTTTTTGTCACTGGGTGCTTTGCAGAGAGAGCTAGGGATGAAATTTTACAAATACCGGGTGTAGAAGCTGTAGTTTCTAATAAAGAAAAAGAGCAGCTTGTGGCTTATGCATTCCCTGATCAAAGTGTGCCTGAATTCGCAATTGAAAATTTTCAAGCCCATACGCGTGCATTTTTAAAAGTGCAAGATGGGTGCAATTCCTATTGTTCTTATTGTGTGATACCATTTGTTAGGGGACGATCGCGTTCAAAACGATTGGAATTGATTGTAGAAGAAGCAAAAGCTTTAGTAGAGAACGGATATAGAGAAATTGTGATTACCGGCATCAATGTGGGCGATTTTGATGGAGCCCCCTTAGAAGGGGAAGAGCCCAAAAAACTCAAAGACGTCGTATTGGCTCTTGAGCCCATAGAAGGACTCGATAGAATCCGTATTTCTTCAATTGATCCTGATGAAGTAGATGATGAACTATTGCAGGTGATTGCGAATTCAAAAAAAGCCTGCCCAAGCATGCATATTGTTTTACAATCTGGATCCAATATGATCTTGAAGCTGATGAGACGTAAATATAGCATGCAAGATTTCTATAACACAGTGAATCGTCTAAAAAATGCGTCGCCGCTATTTACATTTACAACAGATGTGATCGTTGGCTTTCCGGGGGAAACAGAGCAAGCTTTCATGGAAACTATGGAAGTGATTGAAAAAATAGAATTTGCAAAAGTTCATATGTTCCCTTTCAGCTCAAGGCCAGGCACAAGAGCAGAAAGAATGACAGGGCATCTTCCAGCTGATATCATTGACGAGAGAAAGCATAGAATTCTTAAAAAAGCAGATGAAGTTGCTTTTTTATTGAGAGAAAAATACATAGGAAAAAAATTACAAGTTCTTTTGGAATCAGAAGATGAGCATAGACCCGGCTATTTATGCGGCTATAGCGAAAACTTTCTGCGTGTTTCTGTACCAGCTGATGGTTTAAGAACAAATGAAATCGTGACGGTTCTATGTGAAAGTAACGACCATGAAGGACTTATAGGATGCCTTGGATAAAAAATATCGCTAGATTTTCCCCTTTTTCTCATAAGATGGGAGTAGATGTATTCATCCCTTCAACGGCTTTGATAGCAAAGATTTTTCCATCAAAGTTAGTGATAGGTAAACATGTAATTGATTTTGATATCCATGGACCTATTACTGATTTTACTGTGGAACTGAATCTCGAAAAAGGTAGGGTAGAGTGGTATCTTAAGTGTAAAGAGGGCTTTATTGCTTGGCATCTATATGCTTTAGATACAACAATTGTTTTAGAACTTAGAAGAGGGCCACAAGAGGGGGTCAATACCTATTACGAAAAAACAATATGCTTAGAACCTCGTGATAAGCTTACTTTAGATATATCCAAAAGATTTGGAGCAAAAAAATCTTTTGAGAGACTTACTTGCGGCATTAGTAAAAAACAAGAGATCGAAGCGATTTTTTCTCGAAAAAAGATCGAAGAATTTCTCCCTTTTTGTTTTTTTGTATCGCAATATGCTGAGCAAAAGGTGAAGAAGATTGAAGGTGGTATAGCTGATATGATTTTGTTAGCAGAAGAAGCGATACTTGCAAAAAATCGTATTCAATTGAGTAAAATATTTGAAGAGATGTTTTCAATCAGCTTTTATGATCTTTTTGTCCCAACTTTAGAAGATCGAATGCACCAAAATGTTTTCAAAAATAAGGTCAAAAAAGGTGTTATCCCTTTTGATCTCTTTGGGCATTGGTACCATCTCATCAAAAAATGTTTTATTGATCTTAAGGGTTCTACATTACATCTTCTACCATGTCTTCCTAAAGATATCCCGTGCGGTACATTCAGTAAGATCCAGTTCAAGGATATCGAAGTAGATCTCAGCTGGAGAAAGCAAAGAGTGCTGAAAATGGCAGTCTTTGCAAAGAAACAAACTGTGTTGACACTTGATCTACCTGAAAAGGCTAAAAGCTTCCGTCTAAGAAAAAATCTTAAGGAAAAAGGTTTGATCTATCCAATCCATCAAGCTGTATCATTGGAAGCAAATACGCTTTATTATTTAGATCGGTTTACTTATTAAAATAAAACGCCCCAGATCATCTGGGGCGTTTTTGATACTTTTACCGATTTTCTCTACGTATGTGAGAAAATAAGGGGTTTAAATTTTCCGCAACCGGTATTGAATTGCCATAGTGTATAGGAGACATTATCGCTACCACTATCAATGGAAAGACAATAGTAGCCCAAGCTAAGATTTTTAAAGCTCCTTGCAGAATAACTTCAAAAAGATTACCTGTGCCATTAAAGTCGGTAAGCCAAGTCCAATTTTTTTCAAATAAGGTTTTTGGGCTGTAGTGGGTATCTAATTCCTGAAGCTGCTCTACAAACTGATCTTCAGAAATAAGCTCAGAAGTATAGCTCCATTTAAGCGCTTCTAATCTTCTTTCTACGATTTCTAAATCTTGATTATGAAATCTAGTGACATAGTGTTTTATTCGGCTGCTTACCGAATCAAATATACGCGCTATATCTAGGTTAGCGATATCCCTTACATTCAAATCATACACTCTTTCGTCTGTATTGAAGCTAAGATCTACCTCAGGAACTTCTCCTAGTATTTCAGCAGGTAGCAGATTCAGCTCGTGGCTTCGAATAATAGGCGCTTCTTCTAATTCTTTTAAAAACAAGCCCATTTCAAGGACATAGCTATTAACAGCTTCTTTTTCTCTATTGGCCGTTTGTATATCGTGTTCATCGAGATGGCATGAAGGGAGTAGTAAAGGTTTGTCCTCATAAAATGTATAGGGCAAATAGTCTTTACGTATTTCTTGTAACATGCTTCGATGGCGGCTTTGAATATCAGTAAATCTGATCCAATCTTCTCTAGAATTCAGTGTTCTAGAACGAAGTTGAATAAACGTTGTTCTATCTGTTTCTAATAAGTCACTAAAGCTTCTTTCTTGAATCATGTTTCTTTTGTAAGCTACTTTTTTAGCTACTTCGGAATGATTCAATTCTAGGTCTATAAGAAAATTTTCCACTTCAGTCTGGTATTCTTGCAATAACGCCTTTTGAGCTGATGCAATTTCTCGATCGCGTAAAAATAATTCGACCGTGCCAGTTTCCATAAACTGGTTTACATAAAGATAGGTTGGATAATATTCTGCTCCCAAATCTTTATAACGAGTAAAGTATTGATTTTTAAGATGTTCAAAATCAACAAATTGCTCGCTACTATCTGGAAGGATTTGTCTAAATACATCATAGGCATAACTTAATGATTGCCAATCTGAATCTATAAGTATGTTTTTTTGATCCTCTATTGCTTCTTCAAGCTCATAGGAATTTTCTAATCCCGCGCTTACTTGTAGATATGTTTGTAGATCATTGAAAAATTCTTCCAGAATGACAAGGGATGTTTCAGCATTTTCAGAGATAGAGAGCTTATGATCTGCTTTTGCTATTAGAGTTTCTATTCCTGTTTGAACATTATGACCATTTGGATCTATACCGTTTAAATAATGAGCGATTTTTTCTTCAAGATAGCGTTCTTTCTCTTCTAAAGTTGCCATAAAAGTCTGTTGGTATTGAGCCGCAAACTTGTAAAAGTATCGCTCTTGATTCAACGACCCATTCAATATATGATCTTTTGGTTCATATAACTCAGTTATAACTAATGATAGCAGGGAATTGCTTAGGAAATGGTCTTGCTTTAGCAGATTAAATATTTTTTTTAATGAAGAGAGTGTAAATTCATTATAATTATTTGAAAGCTTGCACTTAGTTTCGCTAACATAATTTTCTAATATCGATTTTTGACAATATGCATCTCTATATTCTTGAATTGCGATTTCTATATCGCTAGAGTTTAATGATGGAAGCGCATTTAATTCTGCTTTTCGGTTGTTGAGAAATTCAAGCATTTCTGTTTGATCTTCTGGAAAATCATGAACAAGGCTTGTAAAATGCTCGATTTCTGTTACTGTTTCTTGTTTAAATAAAGAGATGATCTCTGGTAATCTTGTGTCGAGATATCTCATCCAGTCTTCAAAAATTTCACTAGTAAAATCAATATGATTATAATTATCAATAAACTGATCATAATCATCTATAAGATTGTAAAATATTCTTAAATTGGGATTATCAAAAGCTAATTTTAATATGTGAAAATGAAGATAAGGGGAAAGATTTGGAAGTAAAGTCCAAATATGTGATTTTAATTCAGATGTTAGCGTTTTTTTAATTTCTGATAATAGAACTTTTTTATTGGTTACATATTGATAGATAGTATCTTGAGAGGCAATCTCTTTATGAACTTGCTCAAAAGTTTGGTGAATAATTATAGGTTTTTTTGAAGGATCAAGAGCACATTTATCAAGATATGTTGCTTGCCAATCTATTGGACATCCAAAATCGCTGTTGTTTTGATCAATAGCCTTTGCGATATGGTTATCTAGAATTTCTTTATATGAAAGTATAGTTTCTTCCAAGTTGTCAGGCTGGCTTTTGATTTTAGCAACGATTGCCTCTTTCATTTGTTCATAGATATTGATAATAGATAGACATATTCTAGATTTAAGATTTGGAAGAAGATCTAAAATTTTTTCCATCGAAGGGGTGAGAAAGTCTTTTTCTAATACTAAAAGGTTGTCATCCAGGGACAAAAGCTTATCTATATAACGGCTTTTAGTGGCAAAATCCGAGCCATTTTTTGCTATATCACGCATACATTTACTCATGAGCTTTGATACAATCGGACTTTGCTCGATTTTTTTGGATCTGTTTTCTCTAATAAAAGCTGAAACCTGCTCATTTATTTGCTGATCTATGGATTCTATCATATTAAAAACACGAAGCTCATAATCTTCAGTAAAACTGAGGGCTGCATCTTCATCTTGACAAGCATTAAATTTATACCAAGCTTCAGTAGATAATTCTTCTCTTAATTTCTCATAATCTATTGGTTTTATGGAATAAAGGTGTAATAATTCCTTTATTCTAGTAGAGTCAGTAATAGAAATTGCATCCCAGATTCTATTGAGTAACTTTTCTTCGCGTTCAAATTGGGTATCAAGAGCTTTTTTGTGAACTTCGATGAATTTTTTTTCAGTCAAGGTATAATCCCTCTCTGATCTAACTAAATCAGTTGAAGGTTTTACTTCTCTTTGCTTGGCACGTTCAAAAAATTCTTCCATTTCAGATCTGTAAGTAGCTAGAATAGA
>Ga0194123_10004862_pt1 | contig 14885 bp, 16 predicted proteins | sample TA2MahsurfametaG_5_FD_155479 | JGI IMG/M metagenome (GOLD analysis project Ga0194123, IMG submission 155479) | Freshwater microbial communities from Lake Tanganyika, Tanzania - TA2015023 Mahale A surface | ecosystem: Environmental > Aquatic > Freshwater > Lake | place: Tanzania: Lake Tanganyika... | reverse complement strand
AGAATTTGATGGTGATGGATGGGTCTTGAACTTTAAGGTAGTTAGATTTTGCTTCAAAATTGGATAGGGGTGTGGTGCATCCGGTGCTGTATGGCATAATTTTTACGCCTTGATATATTAAATTTTTTTGGTATAATTGGGAGAAAACATTCCAGACTTTATTCATGTAAGAGAGGTCCATTGTTTTATAATCATTTTCCATATCAACCCATCTACCAATTTTATCTATAGTTTTTTTCCATTCTTTGACGTAATTGAGGACAATTGAGCGGCAAGCTTCATTATATTTGTTTATTCCTAATTTAAGTATTTCATTTTTTGTTTTAATGCCTAATATTTTTTCTATTTCAAATTCGATTGGAAGGCCATGACAGTCCCAGCCCCATTTGCGGGGGACGTTATAGCCACACATTGCCCAGTAACGGGGGACAATATCTTTGATGGTGCTGGCGACGATGTGTCCGTAGTGGGGAAGGCCGGTGGCGAAGGGTGGGCCGTCGTAGAAGGTGAAGGTGGGGTTATTTTGGTTGAGTGTTAATTGTTTTTGGAATGTGTTGTTTGATTTCCATATTTTTAGGATATTGTATTCAATTTCGGGGTGATTCATTGTTTTTGTAGAATAGTTGGGTTGTTTTTAAGTAAAAAAAAATTGAAAAAAAAGTTGGATGAGGTAGGGTTAGGTTAATTTAATGATTATAGAAAACAAGAAGAGATTTTTGTTCTTCGAGGATATAAAAATCCAGAAGAACTCTACACTTAATTCTGTTTTCCCTGATTCCAAAAATATTGATTTCGCCATATATGATGGTGTTTTCAACAAATACGGCAATATCATTAAAGACGTTTGTGCTTTTGCTAATTCAGAAGGGGGTGTGATTTACATTGGTGTAAATCCAGCTTATAGATGTATTGGTGTAACGCAGCGTTCTTCAGGTGATTGGCTGGACAATATTTTGAAATTGAGTCGAGTAATTTATAGCACAATTTGTATGAGTAATTATCAGAAAATTAGGTATGTTATTAAGAATTATATTGTGTTAATGAATGGAAGTGAGACTTATATTTCTGAGATTATTGTTCAGAAGGCGTTGGAGAAGTGTATATTAAATTCTTATGGAAATATTTCATATTATGAGAGAATTAACAGGCAGACAGTAAGTCTTCCAATTGATGAGGATTTGATAAACAATTTTTTATTATTTGATATTGGCGATATATATAATGCGGAAGAAGGAGAGACAATAGAATTTAAGTCCACTTTTTACTTTTTAAATACAATGGATGGTATTGGTAAATATATTAGTAGTTTTGCTAATAATAAAGGAGGTTCCTTGTTGATAGGTATTGATGATGTGCGGACGATAGTTGGTGTTAAGATAGATACTTGTCAGGATTGGGACAAGATAAAGAGGGACATTTTGTGGGTTGAGGTGACAAAGGGTAATGGAAGTAGTTTTTATTCGGAGGTGGTAAATAATGTAGAATTTTTATCGCAGTTGAAGATTAATAAGATACCTTTGAAGACTAAAAATTATTATTTGGTCAAGATAGATGTCCCGCAGCATGTTGGTCCTGAGTCTATATTGGGGATGGACAAGGTAGGAAATTGGACGAAATGGGTTAGGGTATTAAGTTCTTCGATAAAGGATGAGAGATATGAGCTTTATACGAAGAATTTTTATTCTAATTTAAAAAATCAGAATTTTAAGTTGAAAAAGCAGAACCAGACTTTGATTAGTAATATGAGGAAGGATGGTGTAAAAAAATGGTATTATGATTTGATACCCATTGTTGGTTTTGTTGCTATATTCGCTTTAGGAATAAGCAGATAATTTTATAAGTATTTTTTTTTATATTTTTCGGAGAAGTCGGTAAGTATATTTTTGAGGGTTTTGAGGATAAGTTTATAGTTTTTGGAGAGTTCATTATTTTTTTTGTCAAGTTTGATGAGGGTTTTGTTGATAAATTTGAGTGATTTATCGATTTTTTTGGTATTTTTGGGGAAAGTTTTTTTGCATTTTTCTTTCATGCATTCGATGGTTTTTTTGTGGAAGAACATTTTTGAGAAGTTTTTGTAGATTTCTTTAAAATTTAATATTAATTCTTTTGGGATTGGTTGTCCTTTTATTATTCTGTATATTATTTCACCGCGGAGGTTGTATATTTTAAGGGCTTGTATTATGCTATTATCTAAACATTGTTTTTCTATTGAGCATTTAATCATATTTGTGAAGTTTTTCATTAGAGTATTATAGATAATTATTTTTTTGATTCATCTAATTTTTCTTTATCATAATCTGGATTGGGTTTATATTCTTCTTCGTATTCATCTTTTTTATCAATTACTTTAATTTCCTTATTATTATGGTAGATTGGTATAGGTAAGTTTTGTTTTGACATATATCTTACAATTATGCGAAACATATAAATATATATATTTTTTTTTATAAAAAATTACTTACAATCTTTTGAATATCCAATTACGCCGCAAGCAATTCTTTTTCCAGAGTGTCCAGTAGTAATACTATCAGCGTAGCCTCCTTTACCGAGGTCATCTTCATCTTCATGAACAACAATACTTCTGCCAATTACTGAGTATTTTCCTGAAAGTTTGACGAGGTCATCTTCGAGGTAGAATTCAGCTACTCCATCTTTATCTGCTTTTAGGTTTCCTAAATCTCCGACGTGTCTATTTTTGTTTCCTGGGCCACCATGTTCTTTATTGAATGGGTTATAGTGTGCGCAGGCGCTGGTGCAGCCGTCGGTGAGGTCGCCAGCTTCGTGGATATGTATGCCGTGAAGGCCGGGTTTAAGGCCGGAGACGACGCCGTAAAGGATGGTTTTGTGGTAATCTATTTCTTCTAAATAGATGATACCTTTTATGGTTTCGTTGTGGAGAACGGATACCGCTTTAATATTTTTGGTGTTCATTAGGTTAGTAAAGAAAAAAAGATTGTATATTTTATTGATTGAAAATTTGGTGAAAATGGGTGGTGAGTATATAAAATTTAAAAAAATTGAAATTATATAGGGTAGAATTGGTAAGTAATAAAATGTCCAACAAACTCCGTGATTTTTTGTTAAAACATGAAGTCAGTAAAGATGAACAATTTACTCATACTTCTTTAAATTCTGATACTCCAGCTGGTAAATACAATATTCCTTTGACAAAGGCAGAGACGTTTCACAAGTTATATGTGGAGCAGGTTTTTGTGAAGAGGAAGTGTGTTTATTTGACTGAGCGTCATCCAGAGAAGTATTCGAAGGTAGTTATAGATATAGATTTACGTTACGAGGGTAATGTTGAGCGGAAGTATTCATTTGAATTAATTAAGGATATTGTGAAAAATTATCAGGATGTATTTCAGGAATTATTGAACAATGAGATGAGTTCGAGTGAAGCATATGCTTATATTATGGAAAAAGATAATGTAGAATTTGACGTTGAGAAGAATATTACGAAGGATGGTATTCATATAATGTTTCCTTTTTTGGCTATTTCGTATAAGGCTCAGCATTGGGCGAGGAGAAAGGTTATAGAGAGGATGAGAGAAAATCAAGAATTTAAGGATTGTTCAAATTCGATTGAGCAGATTATTGATGAATCTGTTGTTGAGAGGAATAATTTTATTATGTATGGAAGTCGGAAGCGTCGTGATGCGCAGGTGTATCGTTTGACGCATATTTTAGATATGGAGTTGGATGATATGGAATTAGAGGGAAATGATGAGAAGTTGATGAAAATATTATCTTTACAACATCGTTCTCGAGAGATTATGACTGTGATTGATAAGTTAGTTGAGTCTGAGAAGGTAGCGGCAAATGCGGCTGAGATTCAGGTTCAGATTATTCAGCCGGTTGTTCAGCAGAAGAAGTCTCCAAATTATATTCGAACGTTATTGAAATTATTGAAGCCTGAGAGGGTTGAGGATTATAGTGATTGGTTGAAGATTGGAGCGATTTTGCATAATGAGTCTGAGGAGTATTTGGATTTATGGAAGGAGTGGTCGAGTGGGTCTGTGAAGTATAATGAGTCGCATTGTGACAAGTTGTGGAATCGGACTTTTTCGAATTATTCTGAGGAGAGGCGTGTGAGGATTGGGACTTTGCAGATGATGGCGAGGATTGATTCACCAACTTTTTATTATTCTGAGATGCAGAATCATGAGGGTGAGGATGAGTTATCTTGTATTATTATGAAAAGTTTGAATAATACTCACGCGGAGTTCGCCGAATTAGTTCATTATTTATTGAGAGACAAATATCGTTTTTCGCAAGATATGTGGTATTGTTTTGAAAATAATAGATGGAGAGCTTTGAAGGGCACTAATCCGATTCCTTTGTTATCTGATATAAGTTTGACTGTTAGAAATGTATTATTTAGGTATAGTTCTATGTTGAGTTTGAAGATAGCGGATAAGGAGACGCAGAGTGGTGTTCCTACGCCGCCGACTGATCCGATGATGTTGAGGAAGGTGGCGTGTGACAGGGCTATAAATAATTTGAAGAATCATTCGTATAAGAATCAGGTGATGAATGAGAGTAAGGAGTTTTTTTATGATGAGGAATTTTACAAGAATTTGGATATGGATATTTATTTGTTAGGATTTAACAATGGAGTTTATGATTTGAAGACTGGTGAATTTCGTGATGTCAGACCAGAAGATAACATTAGTTATACAGTTGGTTTTGATTATACATCTGAGATAATTCCAGAGATACGTCATGTTATTATTGATTTATTTGAGAAATCTTTACCGGATGCTGATGTTCGAAATTTTACGTTGATGTTTCTTGGTTCTACTTTGATTGGTAGGAATAAGAATGAGTTATTTGTGAATTTTGAGGGTTCGGGAGGTAATGGTAAGGGTGTGATTACAACATTGCATGATTATGCTTTGGGTGATTATGCTGGAACTTTGGATAATGCTTATTTGACTAATACGGCTTCTTCGCAGGAGTCGCATAATTCGAAGTTGGTGAGTATTATTAAGAAGCGGTATGTTCAGGTGAATGAGCCGCCGAAGGGTAAGACTTTAAATCAGGATTTTATTAAGGAATTGACTGGAAATGACAAGTTGCAGATAAGGAAGGCGCATTCCGCTGACCCTGAGATAAGTGATTCTGCTATGTTTAAGTTGGTTATGTTATGTAATAAGATGCCAAAGATTGAGGATACTCAGGATGGAGGTTTTTTGCGAAGATATAAGGGAATTAATTTTCCAAATAGATTTGTGGACAGAGAGCCGACAAAGCCGAATGAATTTCGAGCTGACCCAAATTTGAAAACACTTTTGAAAGAAGATGTGAGATATAGGCAGCAGTATATGATTATATTGTTGGAGTATGTGAAGCTTTATATTCAGAATGATGAGAAAATTGTTATTCCTGAGTTGGTGGAGAAGAATACGAAGTATATTTTGCAGTCGCAGGATTATTACTCAGAGTTTATTGAATTTTGTTTGGAAATTACTGATAGAGAGGAGGATAATATGACTGTGAAGGAATTACTTGATGAATTTCAGACTTATTACAAGGAGTATGTTAGTGGTGGTTCAAAGCCGCATGCTATAACTCAGACTGAATTTATTGAGAGGATGAAGAAGTGTTTTGCCAGTTATTCTGTAGAGTTTCGTCAGAATATTAAGGCGGGCAATGAGAGGAGAGGTAAGGGATTTGTTGGCGTCAAGATTAGAGAGTTATCTGATTAGGATGCGAACAATTTTTTTTATTAAATTATTTTAAATTATAATGTTTTTCAATACAACACCAATGCAGCAAACACCATATTTTAGAGGATATAAATCAATTCAAACCAATGGAACATTATTAGAACCGAATAAATCAGATATTGATGCATTGATTATAAAAAAAAATTTGAACAAAATAGATGTAGATAATTATGTTAATAAAAGACCATTGATTATTCATTGTTGTCATCATAAGACTGGAACAGTTGTTATGGAGAAGATACTTAGAGCGATTAGTGTTCAATTTGGTTTAAAATATCAATATTGTTCTCAGCAGCAATTAGAACCTAATACAGATGTATGGTTGGACCATCATAGTCATATAGATTTTAATTTGATAGATAGGCCTATAATTGGAACGCACATGATAAGAAATCCTGCAGCAATTATAGTTAGTGCATATGAGTATCACAGGACTACTGTAGAGCCGTGGGCTAATAGGAAAATAAAGTCTATGGAGAATATGACGTATAAGGGTATATTGAATAAGTTGGGAAAGGATGATGGATTATTATTTGAGATGAAGAATGATTTTTATGTGGAGAGTAGTAGGAATACTATAATGGATATATATAAGTGGGATTATTATCGTCCTAATTTTTTGGAGGTGAAATATGAGGATTTAATGAATAATTTTAATGGCACTTTGGCAAATATGTTTAAGCATTATGGTTTTTCAAGAGAGATGATAGAAGAAGGATTAAGAATAGCTGCTAATTATAATTTAAGGAATAAGAGGGATGATGAGTTGATTGGGAATAGGCATGTAACTAATAAGAATTTGGATATGGATAAGTGGAGGGAGTATTTTAAGAGTCAGGATATGGTTTCTAAATTTTGGAAAATATATCCTGAAGATTTATTTGTTAAAATTGGATACTTAGACCAATCTTTATCAAAAACTATAGAAATAATTGAAGAAAAATATGAAGAGAAACAAGAAGAAAAAATTGAGGAAAATGTAAGTAGAGATGATATAGAAAGGTTGATATCAATTGTGGCAGATGAAGAAAATCATTATGAAAAAACACCTACTTCTAAGTCAAGAGAGAAGGAGAAGATATGGTTGATGTATAATGGAGGGAATGTGTTTAAGTTGGAGTAAATTCGTTTATAGTTTTAATTAAAATTTTTGTTATTAAATATGAAGCAATATGATTCATATTTAATTTATGGTTGTCATTTTCCATCATTAGGTGTTGAAATTATTTTAGCAAATAGTAGTATAAAATTTTTTAACAACAAAATAAAAGACTTATATAATTGTGAGATAATTCAATTAAATATTCCAATTAATGATGAAAAATGTATTAAACAATATTTTTTAAAAATTAATGTTGAACAATCTGAACAAGGTATAATAAAATTAGAAAACATCAAAGATATTGATATTACTAAGTTTAAAGAGGTTATGGAAATGTTTGAGATAGATGTTATAGAACCTTATATGATTGCTGTTCCTATATGTAGAGATTTACCTAATTATATATAGAAATATTTTGCCAGGGTTGATTTTTAATGAGGAGGTTGTAGGTGATGAGTAGGATGATGAGGTTGGTTATAAGAATGGAGAAGTAAAGGATTGGATGTTTAAATTTGGTCATATTGAAAATGAGGAAGGTTGTTGTGGAGGAGAGGATAAGGTATATAAGGAATTGTGAGGAGGATTTGTCGTGATAGAAGTGGTTATTTTTATTTTGGGAGATTGGGGATAAAGAGTATTTTTTGGGTAGATTGGATAGGAGTGGAAGGATGGAGTCATTTTCGTATAGGATGTTATATATTTGAAGTTTTTCGAGGATTGGGAGGAGGTCATATTTATTATATTTTTCAAGGTTTATGATTATGGCATTTTTTGGTAATATTTTAGTTTTAAAGTCAAGTAAAGTGTTAGTAAAATAAATTTTGTCCATTTTTTGTAGTAAATAATTTATAATTTGAACTTAATCGTAAAATTAAATAGTGGGATTACCTTCAATTTCAGTGTAAAGGAAATATACTTGTAATGCACCAGTTCTTCCAATCCTATTTCCTCTTCCAATAATTTGTTTGATATTCTCTTTTGTCATTGAGTGCATAATGATAATAATATCTGTTTTTTCCATATTAAGTCCGCTTCCGCAGTATCTTGCGTTGAGAAATAAGTTTGGTATATCGCCAGAGTTATATTTCTCTATAAGGGATGAAATATGGTTAATTGAGCCTTTGACGGGAGATAGATTAGTTCTACCTGATTCGTGGAAGGCTTCGGATATTGTGTCAAAGTTGCCTTCATGTTCTGAGAATATAAGAATTCTTTTGTGAGGTTCAATTTTGTTTTGTAGGATGTATTTGAGGTTATCAATTTTGGAGTGTTCGTTGAACTTGTATTCTGAGTTTTCAATTTTCTCAGGATTTTTCTTATCGATATTTCCAACGTAAATTAATTTACCGATATCCAATTTTTTCCTACATAACGGACAATTAACTTGTCCTTTCTTCACTTGAAATTCATAATAAGACGTAATACTTTCCAAATCAAATTTATTGTTGCAGCAATTTGTAATAACTGGGCTTGTAATATCCATATGCATAATTGGGTCCATATTGTTATCAATAATGCGTTGTCTTACATTCTCAATTTTTTCTTCAATTGACTGAATTTTTTCTTTAGCTCTTTGAATTGCTTCTGTTTTAGTTTGTTCAGATGCATAATGCATAATTGTTTTAGCCTGCAATTGTATCTTCGCGTTTTCAAGGTCTTTCTCCATATTTGCACATAAAACCTTAATAATATCACTCTCTCCAACCGTTTCCAATCCAAGATACCCAACCACTCCTGAAATATCTTCAGCGAGTAACATATTTTTAACATCTTGATTGATGATTCCTTCAAATATATTCAATATAACTGATGGACGGCATCTAATAACGTCAAAAATTGGTTTAGGTAATTGTAAGCTTGAGTCAACGTATTCATCTTTGTTTTTGATAACAATATAATCTCTGATTGTTTTGTCAACACCGTAATAAGAAGTTATTGTATCATAGACAAATCCTTTATTTCTGTGTTCTCGCATATCTGTGTAGGATGATGTGATGAACCATGTGAAATTTGCGCGTAGTTTAACGGATGCTGGTAGAGAGAGTGAGTGAACTTCGTCGATAAATAGTCGGCTAATTTTTTTCTTAACTTTAAGTTCCCAGTTGTGGGCGAATAAATTCCAGAAGTTGCTTGAAATAAGGTAAACCTTATCTGTTGCAAAAATCTTCAGCATTTCAATACTTTTTTCAATTTTATCTTCATCAGTTCCGTAGATAATTCTGTCGTAATTAATCATATGATTAACATATTCATCTAATTCTTTTCTTTTGGAAATATAGATAGTGTCAAGATTTGTAAAATTGACGATATATTGTTTCCATTGGTTGAATAAATTGTGAGGAACAAGAATAATGTTTGTTGAAACAGTTCTGTTAATAGTAGTAATTTTTTTGAATGAGAAACAGAGGCTATTTTTTTCTTCGCCGACTGTTCTTTCAAAGTTAAGTAATTTTTTCTTCAATATAAGGCCTAAAGCGACAAATGATTTGCCGGAGCCAACTTTACAAGCTAAAATACCAAAATTACAGAATATATCTCTTTCTTGATTTGATTCATCTTCATTTCTGTAAAAATATGATTGACCACTTGAGGGAGGATTATTAATAATAAATCCATCGTTATTTTCAAGTATTTCTGCATGATAAATAGCAGTTTTTTGATGGTTCATCAATTCAATCGATAGTCCAGGAATATTTTCACTTTTAGGGTGATTGTCATCAAGGTTATTGAAGCAGTATTCAAATGCAGTTTTATTCATTTTGTTTATAATGAATATAATACATTAAAAATTCAATTTTTTTATATTTAGCTTAGAATTTGTTCAAAAAAATAAATGTTCCATATTATATGGAATTACATTTAGTATCCTCACTAATTTTAACCCTTATAGTAATCGTATATCTAATAGTCTACTCCCAAAATATATACCAAGAAAACTTTGAAGAAGAAGATTACCCTCAAACAGGAAAACCCGACTACTGTCAAGATTGCAATAGAAGAGGCCGTAAAGGCGTCGGAGCCTGTCTATCCTGCAATAATTGCGGATGGTGTGTAGACCCAAATGGCTACGGTAGCTGTGTTTTAGGCGATTATAACGGCCCATATTTCGCAGATTGTGCCCAATATATGTATAATGGTGGAATAACTGCTGCAGGTGGTGCCGGAGGAGTGCCATATGGGCCTGGTGGTGGACAATATTTAGGACCAGGTAGTGGAGCTTCTCCATTTGGACCTGCAAAGCAGTCGTGGTATCAGATGTTATTTGTGCCGTGGTATGGAGGGACTGGACCAGGTGCTATAAATCCATCGCCAGATTATATTGGTAATTCATTTTATAATAATTATTCTCCGCTTAAAAATCCAAGAAGATGGAGACCAACTGGTATGTACAGAACAATGGCTTAATTTAATATAAAAATATCTATTAATCTTTTTAATGACTGTTTATTAAAACAATTAATATTATTAATATCTTCTTCACGTTTAACAATTGGAATACCGGCAAATGTTATGCTACTTACAATGTAAAAAAGATTTGGAGTATTAAAATTTGGAGTAATCATAATTTCTTTATCATTATAAACAACACCTTCACTTTCTTTCAAAAGATATCTTTCATCTTCTCCTAATTCCGAAACTACATAAACATCATATTCATGTTTATTTACTATTGTATAAGTTTTATCAACTATCATAGAAAATGTCTCTATTCCAGATACTATAACATTATCACTCTTCAATAAAAGTATATATTTTTCTAAATTATATGCGAAATGATTTGGTGTAGGATGAGAATATTCTATATATAACTTATCAGGCAATGCAGTAAAATAATAATTGTCACATAAATGGTAATTAACAGTATATCCCAATTCTTCAAGTATTCCTGCAGTTATTTTAGAAAATATATTGATATAAGTATCATTAACGCTCATTATTTCGTATTTTAGGCCAGGGAGAATTCCAATTATTTTATTATCTTTAATAATTGGTTTATTATAATTGCTGAAATGAGTTTCTTCAGACATTGGTATGGATGGCAATTCATAATTTCCAATTATTTTTTTATAATAATATAAACCCTTTGGTAGATTGATGTTGTTATTGATTATAAATTCTTTTTTGTTAAATAATTCCCAGTAACCAAAACCAAGACAATGAATAAGTTCGTGAAATAATGTTTGAATTAAACGAAGATTTACAATATCTTTCTTGGAATCTGACAAATAATTTGAATTAATCTTCATTAATGCTTTTGTTGGAAGGATTTTATTATCATCTTTAATATATTTATGAATATGTGCGGAGCCAAGTTCCTGATCATTCATTTTTAGGGTAAATATGAGAATATCTAAGTTAAACTTTTGATGTTTAATTGATTTATGATTTGTGATTAATTTCTCAATAAACTTTTTTAAAATAAGAAACATCTTAAAATGAAAACGCTTGAGAAGATGTTGGCCTTCAATGAAATAAAAGCGGAAATTTATGTTACCAGTTGTAGAGTCTGCTGATAAACTATCAATAAGAGAAAATTTTTCTCGAAATATTTTTAGATTTTCTGTCATTAATTTATTTTTCAATATTTTTTTACATTTTTTTCGTAAAAAAATATTTAATTCAATCTCTTACAAGGGTCCTTCTTCTTCTGACTTGCATTCAAAAATAATAACATAATATAACCCGTACTTAATCCCAATTTTAAATACTGATCTATTTTCTGTATAGTAGTTGTATTTAAACCTAATCTTTCCATTATTTTTACCAATCCATTCTTGCGTTCAGGGTTAGTTAAACTATATAAATCAATTAAAACGTAAAGTATTAAAAGATATTTTGTATAATTTAAAGATTTTTCACCTAATATTGTTTTAGCTTTATCTTTAAAGTCGTTGAAGCCAATATCTTCCTCGTATTTTTGGATTGGAATGTTAAGTGCGCTAATATCACTGTCACTCATACGATGGATTCTCATAATTTTTAATAATACTTTATTAAAAAGAAAAAAACTCATTTTAAATTCTTTAATATTAATATCGCCAATAACGCAACACTCACCCCATTACCACATAATTTCTTCAACTTCTCAGCCTTATCCTCACTAAAACCAAACACTTTTAATATTGAAGTTAAACCGCTATGATGTATTGTTGAAGAGTAAAGGTTATCCAATTGGAATGATATTATGATAATTGTAATATATTTAAGAATTTTTTGTTTTTCTTCTGGTCCTAAAGTTGTTTTTAATTTTTCTTTAATAATTTTTACTAAATTTTCCATTTTGTTATAAATGTCTCTTTTTGCAATATTATTAGCCGAAGTTGTCCTCCCATAATTTTCCATTACCTTTACCCAACATTTTATTTTTCTCCCTTCTCCCCACCAAATACTCCCTTCTAACCGCAGCATTATTCTTACTTGTTATTCCATCCGTTTCCCCAACGTAATACAAATTTTCATAAATATGATAATAAAAATCTTCCTTATAATGACTATTATTCAACCAATCCCAAAAATTATCCCCCTCATAATACCCATACCTCACATAATACGCCCTATCCAATATCTCCAAATCTCCACTATGTCTTGTCCCCTCATCATAATACCCATACCTATCATAAAAATCTCTTCTAACAAACAATGATGCCATTGCCACCCTTATTGACGAAAATTTATCCAATTTATCAATAGTAGTATAATTACTTAAAATAAATTCTACATTATTATTGATTAATTCATATAATGATATAATAAGGCGGTTTTTGTCACTAATATCATCGGCGTCTTGAATAGCGATGAAATCACCTGTAGAATTTTTTATACCAATATTTCTTGAGTAATATACACCTTTATTTTCAGAGTTTTTTATAATCTTAAAGCCACTTATCCTATTTGTGTAATGTTTTTTTAATTTCTCAATTACTTCAACATTATTATCGGTGCTACCATCGTCAATAACAATCAATTCAATATTATTGTAGTTTTGTTTGATGATAGATATTATGGCATTTTTGATGGTTTTGTGGGAGTTGAGTGATGCGAGGATTATGGATATTTTTGGTTGGAAGGTTAGTTGGGTGGGTATTTGTAATATTTTATTGGTTTCTATTTCTAATTCGACTTTGTTTTTGTTAGATATTTTGGACAGATGTTTGAGGAAGGTGTTTTGATTGGAGATAAGAAAGTTTTTGGATATATTTTTAAATTTATTTTTCCAGTTTTTGATGAATTGTAGATTATTTTCATCTTCAATAATCATCCAATTATTGTAGATAATACCGTTTTTCATAATATTATTCGCTATCAGAACTTAAGTCATCTAACGCAGAATTTTCTTTTTTAAGATTAATTTGTCGAAGTATTTCTTTATTCTCGTTTATAAAGAATTCTTCATCCAATTCTAATTGTTTTTTCATATTTTCGTTATTATATATTTGACATTTCTCTCTTAATAAAGAAAATCTATCTAAATGTTGTTCATAATAAGTTCTTGTATTATCATCGATAAAATTAAAATTTTTAAAATTTAATGATGCCATATTAAATGCTAAAAGATAAGTTAATGTTTGGAAGTTTAATACAACATTTTTTTCATTTAAGAATTGTAGTAAATTTCTTATATCGCCAATAAAATCTATTGAGTAAATATCCATTTTATTAGTAAGATAAGTAGTTAATTCTTCAATAAATTCTTCTTTATTTATATCATTAATTAAATTTTGTGCAATAGCTTTTGATAGTATTTTTGGTGAGCGGCATTCGAATCCTCTCCAAATATCGTAATTTGTTTCTTTATCTTTTGGGTTGTCTATTACTATGCCGAGGTCGTAGATGATTATTTTGTTGTTATTGATTTTCCAGTTACCTTTGTGAAGGTCGGCGTGAAGGAAGTTGTGGAGTAGAATACTTTCGCGGATGAATAGCCAGAATTTTATCATAATTTCCCAGTGGTCAGATTTTTTTTCTTCTTTTATGCATTTATTGTAAAATGTTTCAATATTATCACCATCAATGTATTCCATAATGATAAAGTCATTTGTTGCTTCATATACTTCTGGTATTGTGACGTATTCATTGTTGAGGAATAAAGTTTTAAGTTTTTTTAGGTTGGATGCTTCGTTGATGAAGTTTGTTTGTTTGAGTAGGTAATCTTCTATTCCGGAGATGTCGAAGTTTATTTTTTTGAGTAGATAGCGTATTTTGATGAAGTATTTTACGATGAAGCAAAGATATTGGATGTTGTAGTCAATATTGGGATGTTTTATTTTGATGGCAACTTTTTTGTTATTTATGGTGGCTATGTGTATTTGTCCGATGGAGCCGGATGCTTCGGGAGTTTCTTGGATAGATTGGAAGATTTCGTTAATAGGTTTATGGAAGTGATTTTCGAGGGTATTCTTGGTGAATTGGAAGTTGTGATTGGGACAGTTTTCGTAGAATTGTTTGAGGTTATTGATAAGGTAGTTATTTTTGAGGTTTGATTGGAATTCAATGCGAGAGGAAATCCATTGGCTTAATTTCCAGAAAACATTTTCGCTATTTTTTATTAAATTAATAATTTTATCAGCAATATATATGTTCTCGGTTTGATAGTATTTGTAATAGATAATGTAGATAGAAAATAGCGATAATAATTTTAAGAGATTTATAAGCATAATATGTAGATTATTTTTATAAAAAATAAATTACTTAAAAATATTTGATTTAATATAAATAATGGATTGTCAAGATTGGACTCCAGTTGTTCTAAAATCAACTAAAAAAGTTCAATATGAAGAGAAGCCAAAAGTTAATGTTGTAATATCCGAGCAATCTAAATTAGAGGCGGATATTGACGCAGGAAAGTTGCCGAAGACATATGGTCATGAATATGGTCAGAGGGTGCAGAAGGCGAGGTGTGAGAAGAAGTGGACGCAGGAGCAGTTGGCGCAGCAGTTGAATGTGAAGAAGGATATAGTGCAGAAGTTGGAGAATGGTAGTGGATTGGTGGATGGGCAGATATGTGGAAAGATTTTTCGCATATTAGGTGTAAAAAGAAATTAAATTATTTT
>Ga0194123_10004861_pt1 | contig 14886 bp, 13 predicted proteins | sample TA2MahsurfametaG_5_FD_155479 | JGI IMG/M metagenome (GOLD analysis project Ga0194123, IMG submission 155479) | Freshwater microbial communities from Lake Tanganyika, Tanzania - TA2015023 Mahale A surface | ecosystem: Environmental > Aquatic > Freshwater > Lake | place: Tanzania: Lake Tanganyika... | reverse complement strand
GATTATAAAAAAAACATTTTTTGTTTTTTTTCTAGAGTTTAATTTCACGTTGTGAAATTAAACTGTACCAGAAAAAAAAACATAATACATCAAAATGTATTTAGTGTTTAAATTTTTTGTCTTTTAGATTTATCTTTAAAGACATGGCGTATCCGCTTACGTCATTAAAAACATTAACGTTTAATTGTAGATTCCAGAGAGAATGAAAGTGATCCCAAGAAATCAGCTACACTTTCTTTTTTAATCTGATTATACGGTTTTATACGGTTTTAAGTAGCGGTTAATATATAGGATTTTTATTACAAACTGCAGATTGCGGAGAATAACTATAACAATTTCCGTCTGCTCCTTTAAATATTTTACCAATTACTTTATTTGGATGTATAGCTCGAATTTCAATTTTATCACGTTGAACACAAGCTTCTCTAAATATACATGCTAAACCAAATCCCCAAATAATTGATATCATTATTATAAAAGGTCTTTTTTTAAAAAAATCTGCTTTCATTGTTAGATATTGAGAAAAAATTTAATTATTTGGATTTATCACTAATCATTTTTTGAAATCTTGAAATTGCACTTTCTTTTTCTCTATCTTCTGAATCTATTTTCTGAATAGGAACGATTGATATTTCTTTTTCATCTTTTGGGCATTCTTTCTTATTTGAATTATATTTATAACAATTACTGGCATTATCAATATATATAGTTGATTTTGAATTCTCAGGTGTTGGATATTTATAAATTATTTCAGGCATTGGAATAGTAATATATGCTAATAATACTCCAATTATAAAAGCTATAATAAACCAAAATATATCAAAATAATCTTTAATCATCTTAATTCTTATTTAGATTTATTTTTGGAGGTTCTATGATATAATGAGCATTCATATTTTCAAAATTAATATTTAATTCTTTTATTTTACTATTAAATTCATGTAGTTGTGCATTTTCTTTTACATAATCTAAAATATATTTAAAATATTCTATCCAATTTTTTGTATCCTTAAGAGAGAGAGAAAGACTCTTTGAAATTTGTGTAAATCTTTGTTCTGTTATTTGATTTTCATTTTTTGCTATTTCTTTTAATTTTACAAAAATATCTTTAGATATATCTACACATTCCTCAAATTTTTGTTCTTTTTTTATTTTTATTTCAGCTAATTTTTTCATTGTTTCAGATCTTTTTTGAATAATATCATCTATAATTGATTTTTCTTTTTCAAAAATAGCCTTAATGTCATTCATATCATTCTCCAATTTTGTTAAATGGATTAACATTTCTTTTATTTCATTATCGTCTTCCGGTTTATAAGTTGCTGATTCCATATTTTGTCGTAATTTATATAGGAATAATTCTGAATTCTTTTTATAAGAATCTGATATTGTTTGTTGTAATAAAATCAAATTTACAATAACTGGTTTTATAATAATTACTTTCCAATTTTTACACCATAATTCAATTACTTTATCATTCTGTTTTTTTTCAAGCGCACTTTTTAAATCTTTTGGACACTTGGCTCTTTCATTATAAAACATTTTTACATAAACTTTATATTCATCCATTTCTTTTGTAAATTTATGATTTAAATTATCTTCTAAATATTTTAAATACATATGATTATATTAGAAGTTTTTTTAACTATTTTTTTCTAACTTAACAATATACATTTATGTATGTAACTATAAAAGATTATTCATTATTTCAATCTGTTTATAGTATTAAAGCAGATCTAATAAATAAAAATAAAAAACTACAGAATAAATCATTTTATCTTAAATATAAAACTAATATTTTAGAAGATAATAAAACATTATTTGAATATAAAATTAAAAAAAATGATGAAGTAGAAATAGTTTTTAAAAGTGAGGGTGGAACAATGTCAAAAGGAATAAAAATTTTTATTTGGGTTTTAATATTTATAATTTATTTTACATTTTTAATTTTAGGCTTTATGCCTTTTGTTGCATTTATTATACCGAATATTATAGTAAAAGGATTATCTAAAATTGTAAATTTTTTATATGAATTAACACATCCAAATAATTTTATAAATAGTGTTCTATACTTCATAAAAACATATTTCATTCCATTTATTGATTTTATTTTTGGATATTTTGGATTATTTATATTTGTTTATGTTTTAACATTTTTTTCTATATATCACATTTATTATTATGCTAAAAAGGAAAATGAATGTGCAGCATATCATTCAACTCGTGTTGTAAGTTTATTAACCAGTATAATGTGTTGTATTTTTTATTTTGTTGCAAATTTATTTTCATTATTAAGAATTTTCGCTAGTTTTTTACCAAGAGTAATACGGCAACCTTTTTTAAATGCTGCAAATGCAATTTCTAATCTACGTTTATCAATAATTGGTATGGTTCCATTTACAGGTCAAACTCAAGTCAGTATGATACAAAGTTTAACTTCATTATTTAAAGGAATTGGATATATGAAATTATTTGGAAGTCAATTATTAGATAATTGGGATGTTGCAATGGAATTAATAAAAACAGATGACGCTAGAAAATTTACACAAGATCAAGGTATAGATGAAATTATTAATTATATTCGAATTATAGAAAAAGCCGAGAGTCATTATAAAAATGGCAAGCCAATAACGAATAAAAATCGAGAAAATGCAAAAAAAATGGAATCTATATTTCCATGCACATCTCCAAGCGCTAGTGCATATTTTTTACGATCAATATTTCATAATTTTCTTCAATCAGTAATTGATATGACTTTTTTTATTGATATATGTAATACAAATGGAGAAGGAGAAAGAATTAAAGAAGAAATGAAGGAAAATTTTAGATTAATGAATGAATTAGATAAAAAAGGTCTTCTAACCGAAGAACAGCGTGAAAGAAAAATGAAAGAATTTGTAGAAAAATTACAAAGTATCCGATTAGATAGTATTATTAATATTGATTGTTTAACAAATACACTAATAAGTGGTGCTACTTTTAGTGGATTGTATGTATTTTTCTTTTTAATATTTTTTATTCTATTCTTTTTTGTAAAATTATAATTTTCTATTATTTAATATATGATAGAAATTCATAATAATCAAAATAATATTAGTGTATATCATTTTTTATCTAATCATATTCATGATAATATAGAAAATTATTATTTGGAAGATTCAATTGGGAAAATATTATCAAATGAAGATTTGGTGAAAAAAGATGAAAAATATATAATTAAAGAAAAATGTAGAGGTGGAACATCGTTAAATAAATCTGGTAATTCATTTGTTATAACTTTGGGTAGTTCAATTATTTATGGAATTATTACAATCATATATTACAATTATTATATTACAAATATACTTATTGGTAAATATTGTGGTAGTTCAAACAATAAACAATCTGGTGGAGCACCGAATAATCCAGAAGAAGTTGGAACATTTAAATTAGTGATGAAGCAATTTTTAAAAAATTTTTTTTGTCATATAAATGATTCTTGTATTGATACATTTGTATCGGATTCTTTCCCATATCCGAAACAAAAACTTATTAAAAATTCACAAACTAGTCTAGGATCAATTTTAAGTTTTGCTATATTTGCTGTTTTTACATTTATGATTATTGCATCATTTTTCCTAAATTCAGCTACACGAATTTCATGTGGAAAACCGAAAGCATCAAATCTTATTTATTCTATTATTTTCATATTATTGCCAATTGCAATTTGTAAAATAATACCAAAAATTATGACATGGTTACAATGTAAATTTAAAAATTCAAATATTGAAAACTATAAAATTGCTGTTTCTAATACTATTTTACTAGGATTATTAATTACTTTTATGATTATTAACAAAAAAGGTATGTCTAAAACGATGTATTCAATGTTTCCAATAGTTTTAATTGTATTTATTGGCATTAAATTTATTCCTGTTTTAAACGATTTAATACATCTAATAAGTAAATTTTTTTCAAATAATATAACTAATATTTCTCCACCAGTAGGGGATGATAAACCAGAAGAATCAAGGCGTTATACTTTTTTTTATACTTTATTTGAAATTGCAATATTTTCATTAATTGGATGGATTTTATATACAATCGCATTTATTGGTCAAGTAAATGAATATTGTCCCACTTAAAGAAATTTAGATTTTATTATATAAAAATGTGTGGAATATTTTTCTATAAAAATGGAGTACCTATTTCATCTGAATTAGAGGAATTACTTGTTAATTATCTGAATCGCATTCAACACAGAGGTCCAGATGACACATCATATGTTATTTCAGATGATCTATTTATTGGTTTTCATCGTCTAGCAATTAATGGGCTATCTGAAAAAGGTGATCAACCATTTGAGTATGATCGTGAAAATGGTGAAAAAAATTATTTGATTTGTAATGGAGAAATTTATAATTGGTGGGAATTGAATACTAGATATGATTTAGGTTTGGAAGAGGATGATAGTGATTGTGCTGTTATTTATCCATTATATAAAAAATTAGGGCTAAAGAAAATGATTGATTTATTGGATGGTGTATTTGCTTTTGTGATTATTGATGGTGAAAATATTTGTGCTGGAAGAGATCCAATTGGTGTGCGCCCATTATTTTGGAGTTTGGATGATAATAAAATTGGATTTTGCAGTGAAGCAAAGGGTCTTTCTGAGAAAATGCGCATGCTTCCTTTTCCTCCGGGAAGTTATTGGAAATCAAATTGGAAAAATCCATCTCCAAAATCTTTTTTCAAAATTGATGAATGGAAGGATGTAAGTCCGAATCCATTTTTGTCTATTATAAAAGAATCAGAAATAAATAGAGCAATTGTAGATACTTTTACGCGAGCGATTAAAAAGAGAATGTTAAGTGACCGTCCAATAGGATGCCTATTGAGTGGTGGGCTGGACAGTAGTTTGGTTGCAGCAATTTTACAGCGTGAAATGAAAAATAAGAAATTGAATACATATAGTATTGGATTTAAGGGGTCTCCTGATTTAGAGGCAGCTAGAAAAGTTGCGGATCATATTGGAAGTAATCATCATGAAGTTCTTTTAAAATGGAAAGAAATAGAAGAGAGATTACCAGAAATTATTATGCAATTGGAGACGTATGATACAACTACAATTCGTGCTAGTATTGGAATGTATTTTGTGAGTAAATATATTCGTGAAAATACGGATGATGTGGTTATTTTTAGTGGAGAAGGTGCAGATGAATTATGCCAAGGATATTTATATTTTCATCGTCAGCCTTCTAGCACCATGGGACATACGGAATCAATGAGATTAATGAATAATTTATATATGTATGATGTTTTAAGAGCTGATCGAACAACAGCAGCTCATGGGTTGGAAGTTAGAGTTCCATTTTTGGATAAACAATTTATGAAATTAATTGTAACTTTACCATACAATAAAGTTTGCCCTCAGAAACAAATCGAGAAGTATTTGATTCGATCAGCTTTTTCAAAAACGGGATTATTACCGGATGAAATTTTATGGAGGAAGAAAGAGGCGTTTAGTGATGGAGTTAGTAGCCAGCAAAAAAATTGGCTAGATAAAATAAAAAAAATGGCGAAATTATATGTTACGGATGAAGAAATGAAAAATGTTGGGGATGTTATTAAACATTGTGTGCCTAGAACAAAAGAAGAGTATTTTTATAGAAAGATATTTGATACATTTTATAAAAATGCTGAGGATTTTATACCTGATTTTTGGATGCCTAAATGGAGTCCTGAAACAATTGATCCATCAGCAAGAACACTTACAATTTATAATGAATCTCAAGAAGAACAGGTTTCTATTTAAAGAAAATATTATTACTTAAAATATATAAAGATGGACCCACAGAAACAAAGACAGATGGTTACCCAGTTATTTGAGAGTACTGCAAAATCTCAAGAAGAATTAGATAAAATGTCACCTGAAGAAAAAAAGGAATATTTAAGAGGTCGTCTTAAACAAAGAATGTTTTTTAATGGGGTTTCTCGTCAATCATCTCAACAAAAGAAAAAAATGCAGGAAAAAATGGAGGAAGCTACAAAACAGCCAGGAGAAGAGCCTACTGGAGTTACGCTTAGTAAAACTGCACTTAAAAATAAGAAAAAGAAAGAAAGAAAAAGAGCTGCTAAAGCTGCAGAAGCCGCTTTAGAAGAGGTTGTAAATAATCAAGAAAATAATGATGACGATGATGTAGTTATTGTTAAAAAAGAAAGTGAATCTGATTATGAAAGTGATGAAAATTAAGTACTTTTTAAAATTTCGTTTCTAAAATCACCTATATTTGATCCTAATTTTGTATTTGTTCTAATACTTTCTGGTACTGTTGGTATATTTGAGAATGAATTAGTAGGTACTTTTTTAAAATTAGAATTCATAATAACAAGTTGATCAAGTATTTTTCCCATTATTTGATTATGTGTTTCAAATAATTTATTTGTATTTTCTATACTTTCACTAATTGTACTTCCTTTTTTACTTGTAAAAATATTGTACAATATGTCAAATAATTGACTTTTAGTTAAATCAATTACATCTGGTGATTCTTCTTCTTCTTCTTGAATTTTAGGTGGTAATACAGCTTCTTCTTTTATTGATTCTGATGAATCTGAACTATCACTAATTTCTAATTCACTTGTTTTAGTTTCTGTTTCTGAATTTGTATCTGTTTCTGTTTTTAAATATTGATCTACAGGTTGTGAATTAGGTTTTGAGAAAGGTTGTAAAACAGGTTGTGAAACAGGTTTTGAGAAAGGTTGTGAAACAGGTTGTGAAACAGGTTGTGAAACAGGTTGTGAATTAGGTTTTGATATATTACCATTTCCTCCACTCTGTTCTGAACTATCTAATTTAATAACTTTAATAGATTCATGATCGGAATGATCAGAATTAATACTTGTTAATGAATCTTCACTTAATGATTCAGTTTCAGATTTTTTATCACTAATAATTCTAAAAGTTTTTGGATCAACTTTAATTTTACTACTCATATAATAATAATATCAGAATAAAAATTTTAGTAAAAGAACATATTTATGAAAAATAAAGCTGTAATAATTTAGATATATAAAAAATGAGTATGCTTAAAGTTATAACAATAATCGGCAAAACATATTTCTTGTTTTTATATTGTTTATTAAAAAAAATAATATAAATTACGATAAAAATAATATAAATTATAATAGATGTTTGTACGGGCTTATTAATATCTAAAAATAATAATCGCATCATTAATGTTTAATTATTAGAAGAAAATATTTATATATAGTATGCATAATGTAAAATTTATGATTATCTTAATTATTTCTATTTTTTTCAGTTTTTTTATTTTTCCTGTTCAAGAAAATTTAATTACTTGGTTCTTACCATTTTATAATAAGGGCACTAAAGAGCTTACTATTAATACACCAAAATATATAACATCAAATTTAGTTTATAATCAATTAAAATTCGATTATATAAAACTTCTGTATTTTTTAATTTACAATAAGAATACTAATAATGAAATCAATAATTATTATAATTATTTGATTTCGAATTTAATAAAAACAAAATCATGTAAAGTTGAGAAAATAATGGTCAAAAATATTAATGATCCAGATAAGATACTTGAAATGATTTCAAATGAAGAAAATTCAATTGGACTTATTAGTTCTCCTTTTTTAGTAAAAGCAATTCAAACAAAAACAAATTTAATTAAAAATGTGAATTCAATAATAGTACCAAATTTTAATTATATATTTTTCATAACTAATAAAAATCTAAAAATATCATCTTTAGATCAATTAAATAATAAAAAAGTAAATATTGGTCCAGATAATTATGACTCTAATATTTTCGGTGAAGATTTAATAAAAAATTTAGAAATAATGAATAATTTTAAAATTAAAAGATTTTACGATACAGATGAAATTGCGATTGAAAAATTAAGAAAGCGAGAAATTGATGGAATGGTATTTACTGATTTGTATCCAAGTAATTTTCTAGATAAAGTAATTGGGAATGATTTTGAGAAAACTTTTTTCATATTACCAATCAAAAATATGAATGAGGAATTGTTTAAAAAATTACATCCTTTTGTAAGAAATGTATCTCTTGATTTAAATGCGCTCCCAAAAAATTATTTACCGATTAAAGTAGATGAGTTGGAATACACAAAGTTTCGCCCAAATTTAGATACATACCAATATCCAGTAAATTTTATTTGTAATAAAAATACAGACCCCAAAATTAGTTATGAAATTGTGAAAGGTATAGTTAATAATTTAGATGTTTTAAATAAATCTGATATGACAATAAAAAATCAATGGAATTATTTAGCATTACCAGATATTACTATTGATAATTTTATTCCAACTCATATAGGTGCTAAAATATTTTATAATCAACTTACTGTAAATACAACGAATCCAGACGAACTCTGTAAATACTATATAGGTAAAAAGAAATGTGGTCCAGAAGACATTGAAAGTGCTAAAATCATAATGGGTGATGACTAATCAAAAAATTTTTACCACTTGCTGTGAAATCAATAAAGACAGTTAGATAGTGGGCAATAATTTGTGTGAAAATTTCCAATAATGTACGATCTGATGCGCATCCTTGAATACTTATATTGAGATCTTTGCGATATACATACCCAGCTGTTGTAAATTTACCATCTTTTATTTTAAGAATAGTATGCTTTTTTATCAATTCTGGATTATCCAAGAATTCATAAAGAAAATATAATGCATGAGAATTACTCTTTGGTGTATATATTAATCCCTCAATATTTATCCAATTTATTTTGAAAAAAGATAAATTGATTTGTTCAAATTTAAATTCATAGATTTGTAAATAATATTTATCTGTTTTTTTCTTTTTTTGGGATTTATCTAATTGCCGCATTGGTTTTTCAGTTATTTGTAAATTGCTGAAAAATTCACTCAATTTCATATGGTATTTTATTATTTTTAAGTTATTATATGAATAAAAAATCATTTTTTTATTGAAAAAAATGATGGGTTTAAATTTCAAAATTTGAATGAATCTGACTAAAAGTATGGTAAAAATCTTTCCAAATTCTTATTTAGCGGGAGTTTCAAAATTTGTACGCCCACATGTTCCAGCGATCTACCTATTTTTGCTGTCTATGCTAACATCATCACCAACATTAAGCGGAGATTTACGACGCATTCCTGCTCTACAAGAAACTTCAAAACGAGTTGCATCTCGCCGTTTTAGAAAATGGAAGCGAATTATGGGAAATACTTGCCCAAAATTGTTTTCAATTCTCCCAAGGCTAATGCTTCTGGGAAGAACACAGCGAGCATGTGTAGTACCTTGTTTGATAGGTATGCAGATTTCTACACATGTTGAATTTTCACAACTAAATATGGTTGTATTGCGAAAAATGTTTTTGGACAACTATAGATCTGGAAGGTCATTTGCACTTGAGTTTAACTCATGTGATAATCGAATTCTTGTAGTTAAATTCATACCCAGAAACAATACGATGTTCATGAGAACACATATAGTTGATCGCATCAGTGGTAACCTTCGAAAGACTAGAGAACATGAAGTGTATATTACTGGTTCTGAAAATGAGGTCAATTTGAATGTTCATATTGATAAATGTCATTCTGAATTAGCCTCCTTCTTCTACTATCGCCATATCTATTTTCCTTTCGATCGTGAGACTGGCGATTTTGACATTGAAGGTTATTCTTTGGTGACCTTTTGGGATGACCCTCCTTCTAAACGTAGGAAATTATGCTTGTAATATACTACTTATGCGCAATTTATGTAAAAAAAATTTGTTTTATAATACTATAATGGTCAATTTCTTGAAATTGAGTTTCCTCCTCTTCACAGTCTCTCTCGTTTATTCTGTACCTATTCCAGAGGTACCCACACATATTGATTTTTCTGAAAAATCGAATCCAATTATTTTTCAAGATAATGTAGAACAAGTAAAACATATTATTCCGGAAAATATTACTCATCATAATTCACGAAAATTACTGAGAAGTATCAGAAAAAAAATTAGTTTTATTTTTAAAAGATCTCCTCCAAAACCAGCTCCTGCTCCAAGACCAGCTCCGGCTCCAAGACCAGCTCCTGCTCCAAAGGCAGCACCACCTCCTCCAAAACCTGCTCCAAAGATTAAGCCAAATGCTGTTCCTCAATTTCCTCCAAAACCTGCACCATTGCCAGTACCTAAGCCTGTACCAGTTCAAGTTGTAAAATCCTCACCACCTCCGAAACCAGCACCAAAACAACCACCGTCACCAACTGCACAAGAAAATAAACCGAAAAAAAAGAAAAAAGGTGGCTTTCTTAAAAAAGGATTTTCATTTGTTAAAAAAGCAACTCAAAAGGTTGCAAAAACAACTGCTAAAGTTGCGAAAACTGGAGTTAAAGTTGGCGTCAAAGTTGCAAAAGCTGGTGTTAAAGTAGCAAAAGTAATTTCTCATGTAGCACTTCCTGCAATTAGTTTAATTCCTGGTGCAGGTATTCCTATTGCAGCTGTAACAAAAATCACTGAAGTTGTTAAAGGTGCTAAAACATTAGCAAAAGTTAAAGATGTTGTTTCTAAAGTTAAAAATGCAGCACCAAAGATTAAATCAGTTATTTCGAAGGTTAAAAATGCAGCACCAAAGATTAAATCAGTTATTTCGAAGGTTAAAAATACAGCTCCAAAAGTAAAAGATGTTATCTCAAAGGTAAAAACTGCTACAACTTCAAATAATGATGTAACTAAAACCAAAAAACCAGAATCAAAAATAAAAAAATTTATTTCAAAAATTAAAGCAGCTGCTCCAAAAATAAATGACGTTATTTCAAAGGTTAAAGATACTGCTCCAAATGTAAAAGATGTTTTTTCAAAGATTAAAAAAACAGTGGCTCCTAAGGTAAAAGATGCTATTTCAAAGGTTAAAAAAGCAGCTTCACCTAAAGTTAAAGATGTTTTTTCAAAGATTAAAAAAACAGTGGCTCCTAAGGTAAAAGATGCGATTTCAAAGGTTAAAAAAGCAGCTTCACCCAAAGTTAAAGATGTTTTTTCAAAGATTAAAAAAACAGTGGCTCCTAAGTTAAAAGATGTCATTTCAAAGGTTAAAAAGGCAGCTTCACCCAAAGTTAAAGATGCTATTACAAAGATTAAAAAGGCAGCTTCACCCAAAGTTAAAGATGTTATTTCAAAGGTTAAAAAAGCCGCAGCCAAAATTAAACAAAATAAATCAAAACAAAAACAAAAAGGACTCAAAATTTATGGAAACTATTGTGGTCCTGATTATTGCGGTGGTCAAAAGTTTAAAGGAGCTGAAGGACCCAATTGTAAATGGGGTGTTGCTCCAAAAGATTCACTAGATTCATGCTGTAAAGTTCATGATTTATGCTGCGGATCTCCTACAACTAGAGGGAAGAGTTGCAATAAAGAAATTTTATCTTGTGTAAAAAATGTAAAATGCTCTGGCGCTGGATGTGAGCTAGCAAAATTTACTATTAAAACTACATTTAATATTGCTAAAAATTCTGTATGTGGTGAATTAATGAATCCAAAGAATTTAATTAAAAAAATTATTCCAAAAAAATCCAATAAATCAAAGCCAAAAGTTGTAGCTAAAGCATTTAAAATTTCAGATATTTTATCAAAATGGACTAAAACTGCTGCTGGTGAATCTGCAGTAAAATTTTGCAAATCACTTGGTGTTGAAAATAATGAGGATGTTTATACTGGATGTTTAGAAGATATTCGTGTTACTAAAAGTGAAGAAATTGCAAAAGAAAGTGCTCTGACAATTATGGAATTCGCTGCAAAAGATAAAGTAGCTTCTCCTAGCAAACGTTTCTGCGTAGCATCAGGTGATCCTCATTGCACAAATTATGACGGTGATTTTTTCCATATTCAAGAACCCGGTATTTATACAATTGCCACTTCACGTGATGGTCTTTTTGAAATTCAAGAAAAAATGCGTAAGAATGGCGCAAATAAAGTTGGGGTTCCTTCTTGTATGACTGGTGCATTAGTTCGTTATAAACAAATAATAATTGAAGCCGATGTTACAAATTTCAAAAAAATTCGTATTAATGGTGTTGATGTTGAACTTAAACGGGATGAAACAATAAAATATGGTGGTGTTACAATTCGCTATGGAAAACAAGATATCGAATGGCGAGCTGAAAAAATTTCTAAACTTGGGCTGAAAATGAATACACCAGAAGGATTTGGTGTTCTTATTGAAGGTGGATATTGTGGAGTTCTTGAAACAAGTGTGCCCACATCTTATTATGGTAAAATGGGCGGAATTTGCGGAAATGGTGATGGTGTCAAAAATAATGCCGACTATTTTGCCCCGAATGGTGTTATTTTGGATGTTAAACGTGGTGCAAAGAAATGGGAAATGTCTGGATATAATGGACCAATTTCACCTCTTTCTAAATGGCAATTATCTTGGAAACCAACTGGATCTAAATGCTATTTTTCTGATGGATGTGAAAAATCTAGATCATTGATCTCACCAAAGAAAACTCCCAAGATAGATGTAAAAGTATCTCCAAAGAAAACTCCCAAGGTAGATATTAAATTATCTCCAAAGAAAGCTTCAAAGGCAGATGTTAAAGTATCTCCAAAGAAAGCTTCAAAGATAAATAGTAAGAATCGCTCATCATCTACATCTGAATCTACCACAGAAGCCGCTCCTGAAGCAGCCCCAGAAGCCCCAGAAGCCCCCGAAGCCACCCAAGAAGCCCCTGAAGCCCCCGAAGCCACACAAGAAGTCCCAGAAGCCCCCGAAGCCCCTGAATCCAACCAAGAAGCCCCTGAAGCCACCAAAGAAGCCCCTGAATCCACCCAAGAAGCCCCAGAAGCCGCACAAGAAGCCCCACAAGCCGCCACAGTTGTATCTCTTAAAACAGATGAAGAAAGATTAAAACAATTATTCAAGGATTCCAAAGATACACGTGGATTCTCTCGTGAAAAACTCCAGAAACTCAAGAAGAATATTCAAAAACTGATTGGTGATGAAAAGAAGAATAAAGAAGTTGAATTGGAACAATTCCAGAAAACAATTCTATTCTCTGAAGAAGATCTCAAGAAATTAGATAATAAATATAATAAGAAAGAATCCGATTTATTGGCATTAAATCAAAGAATTACTACTCTGGATCAAACTTTACAAAAACATTATAAACAAATGCTAAGTGATGCCAAGTATCTTCTTCTTCTTGATAAAATCAAACCCAATTATCTTAAAACACTTACCTCATTGAATGAACAGGTCAGTGCAATTAAAGACACAATTAAAGTTAATATTGTAGAAGGTGATGATAAAGATCTCATGCTAAAAATTATATATGAAATGAATGATAAAAATATGAATTATACTAGTGCTCTATCACAAGAATTTATTAATCACTACAATAAATATAAACAAAAAGAAGGATTAGATAAAGCAGAATATGATAAAGAATATAAAGAAATCCAAATTTTGAAAACAAAATATGAATCTGAAAGAAAAATACGTAATAATTCCCTCAAAGAATACCAAAACGCCAAGAAAATTCTTAAAAATCTCCAATCCAGTTTCGAATTAGATTCAGAAGATATCCAAGCATTTAAAAAGTTAGAGGCTTTTATTGAAAAAGTATTTAATAATAATAATAAGTGCTAAGAATACCTATTTTTGAATAGAATAAGAATCTAAAAATCCCTTACAATCTATTTTCCAAACATTCGGTTTTTTGAAAATATTATCATAACTAGGGCTCATTGTGCATTTTTTCTGAACAAATGCATTATATCTCGCTAGAGAATCCCCATCAAATGCATAGTCCGGGCTATTCAAAAATGGGTATTTCTTTCGATTATTCTTCTGTTCTTCACAGCAGAAATCAGGGCGCGTATTAGGCAGCCATTCTTTACTCTCGCAATTATAGCATAATGGCTCCGTTTTTTTAGTATTCACATAATAATGATAGCCCAATGGCTTCATATTGGATGGCATCTGACACATACCGTTTATACATCTTCCATAGGTATTTTTGTAGTTTTTGTTTGCCTGAAAAAACATACATTCAGAATCAAGCTTGCAAGGTTTATCCCAAACACCAGATGGCTTTTTGTATCCGATCATATCAAATTTATTCTCACAATCATTCTTATCTATCGCAAAAATTGGAATGCTTCCCGGATTTTTACTATTTTCCTCAAATGTAAAACATGCATATGAATTTTCTAAAACATCATCAGTTTTAACCGTATTTTTTTCATTTTCATTATACAATTTATCCGCTTCTCCAATATCATATGATGTATCATTATCCCAAAGGGGATTTAAATTAAAATATGTATTATTTTTATCCAATCCTTCTCTTAATAAAACCTTATCCAAAGTATTATTGGCAATATAATCTATTTCCATTTTACGATATTCATATACTTTTTTCTCTTTGTTTAACTCAAATAATCCACTCAGAAAAAAGTAAAAAGCCAAAAATGCATTATCTCTAGTTACAACAACAACTGTATCAAATAACCTAAATTTTTCATCCTTACTCGTCCATACATTCACAATTCGATATTTTAATATAAAATAGGGTTTCGCAATTGCTACTTTGCGTTTCACATAATCCTCTATAAAATTATACCAATATTTATTAATCATATATAAAAATTTCTCGTTCATCATGTTCAACTCCAATATTTTCGATTTATTAAATCGTTGATATAGTACATATGCTGGATCCCATTTATAATTATCAAACCAGATTGCCTTGTTTAAATTATAAATATCAAATGGTGTATAATCCAAATTAAAATCTTGCTTCCTATTTACGCCTAGTTTCTCGCCATATTCTTTCGTAAATTTATCTAAATCCTCCTTCTGAAAATCATTGAAAATATATTGATTCATTTT
>Ga0194123_10004860_pt1 | contig 14886 bp, 20 predicted proteins | sample TA2MahsurfametaG_5_FD_155479 | JGI IMG/M metagenome (GOLD analysis project Ga0194123, IMG submission 155479) | Freshwater microbial communities from Lake Tanganyika, Tanzania - TA2015023 Mahale A surface | ecosystem: Environmental > Aquatic > Freshwater > Lake | place: Tanzania: Lake Tanganyika... | reverse complement strand
CTCGTCCTCGTCAAGCTTCGCCCCAGGCGGTGTGGTGGCCAGGGTGTGTTGTAGCTTCAACGCTCCAGTGCCGTAGCCCAGCCCGAGGATACAGGTCTTGCCCACAAACCTTTCTACGGAATCGGCTTTGGTAATGGTTCGTCCATATACCGACGAAGCAAAAATTGAATATACGTCCTGCCCTTTGGCAAACTGCTCGACCACATCCTCCTGCCCCGCGAGCCACGCGAGCACCCGCGCTTCGATCTGTGAAGAATCAGAGTTGATGATCTTGTAGCCTTCGGGCGGAATGATGGCTTTCTTCAAAGCTTTCTTTTTGGGGTCGCGGCTCGGCAGGTTCTGAAAGTTCACCTTGTCCGTACCCGACCAGCGGCCCGTATGTGCCCCATAGTACTTCAGAGGTATCGGAATACTTCCTCCGTTGCGCTGCCCAATCTCCATAAATCGTTTGATGCGAGCTTCTTCAAGCGTGGACTTAGTACCAAGACGTACAGCGCACAACTGCTGCACAAACGGATCGTCGTGGTCTGTTAAAGCTATGAAGCCTTCATCTTTTTTAGCGAGCGCCCACGTTTCCTTGCCCGTAATTGGGCTAGTTTTTACAGGTGGCTCAATGTCAAAAGATTTTAATACACCAGCAAACTGCTTGTTGCTCGACAATTTCTTGCGAACTTCTTCACCCGTATTGCATTTAAGCCGTTCTTTAAGTGTGTCTAGCAAATCGTGTTGCTCTTTGATGAGAGCGTCCAGACGCTCTTGCAACGCTGACTCATCAACATACAACATCGGATGCGTGAACATTCTCAAGGTCATATTGATTAGACGCAGTTCCTCCATAGGAAGGCCCCGGTACATCTTGATGAACAAATCGTACGTCAGGCGCACATCGTTGCAGCAATACTCACCGTATCGCGCCAAGTCCTCGGCAGAGAACTGGCATCGGGTCTTGCCCTTAGCGTGAACAACTTCGTCGCCTTTAACGCCGATCTGATAACGCTCAGCGAGCTTGGCTAGGGAACCGCCCACCTCTACACCGTGAAGCGCGCGAGCCATGCACAGCGTATCGACAAAACCCATCGAACTGATGCCAAAATGCCAATGTAGGATTGCGCCGTCAAACAATGCGTTATGCGCAAGTACGGCGCTTTCTTTCCAGTTAAACTGAAATAGCCATTTGCGTGTCTCTTCACGGCTGCCCGAAAACCACACGGGTTCTGCATCATCCAACTGCACCGCCACGCCAATTACCTCAAAGCGAGGATCACGTATGTATTCCTCGGTAGTCAAGCGGGTGAGGCTAAAATCGTCTGAGTAATAGGTTTCAAAATCTATTGTGATCAAACTCAAATCAACACCATTATTCAAATAAATTTTTAGACAAAAAAGGGGAGGCCAAATGGCCCCCCCTTTTCATTCACAACGCAAAAGTTCACGCTCCAAATACCACCTTGCTTTCTCTAAATTTTCTTTACGCAGACCCTTGTGATCTGAACGAGCGATGTACTTGACCACGTTACCAAGGTTGTATCCTAAACCTTTGGCTTCAATGAATTCAATTGTTTCCACACCACCAATTTTGTAGTGTGGTGGGTGATTGATCATGTCGGGCAAGAGTGAATTTTTATTGTGCACTGCATCAATGTTTACGCCTTCCGACTTGGCAGAGGACGTATTCAATTTCCTGAGCTTACTGCGAGCAATGTAAACAGATGTCACTGAAACACCAAGCCGCTTAGCAATGTCCCCTGCTTTTGCATTTGGGTGTGACTGAATGAACTTTGTGATGGTCATACGAGACTTACGAAATTTTTTGGCGGTTGCCATAGAGACTCTCCTTACTGGATAGAACGATTGAGGATGCGCATCATGCGCTCTCTTTACACTTATGTCAAGCACTTTTTTGCATTAAATTTTTCCTTTCTTTGTCATAACCACTCCATCCAGTGAACGAAATAGACAATTGCGCCAAACAGAAATCCAAGAGCGGCGAGCATAGCTATTAACCAGCCCAACGAATCCAATAAGTCTTCGTCTTCAAGTCTTTGCATGTCTTTCTCCTAAATCATTGCCGGTGGGACACCTGCCATCGGGTCGGGTTTTGGTTTTCTTGGTTGCTTGTAAGGCTGGCCTTTCCACGTTGGGAAGGGCCACACGCTCGGTTGAGTCTCCTTCAATGGAGTTCTATTTTCTTTTGGACGTAGGTTGCGAGAAGCCATTTGTCCCCCAATCTATGGACTGCACGTGCCCATTTCAATTGATTGCATCGATTGACTTTGTTAGAAACGTAGTCTACGTTCCATAATTTACGTGCTGCTCCTAACAATTTTGTATTCATATTTGTGTCTCCAAGTTAATGCTGTTTAGAACGACCTCCAAAATATTTATATTAGTTTCATCGATTACCAGCGCAGCTCCACCTGATTTTTGTATTTGTTCTAGATTTGACAATTGCAGCTTCGTGCACTTGCCTCCGTTGGCCTTGCACTCAATAGCGACAAACTTTCCCTTCAAACACGCGAGGATGTCGGGCACACCCGCATTACCAAATCCGCTTGCAACGGGCATGGCGTAGTACGCTTTGTGCCGTTTAAGAATCTCGATTACTTTCTTCTTAACTTTTTTCTCGGGAGTGTCAGCCATCTCCTGATCCCTTCAAGTAACACTCGTTAAGTAAATTCTCATCCAAGATGAGAATGTAAAAGTCGTCCGTCACCCTCCAGCCTATGTCTTTCTGTTTGTTGTTCATCGGAACGTACGCGCTTGTCGAATTCACCGCCCACTGTGGTCGGTTGTCCGGTGGAAACGCACTGACCATTGCAAGCGCCGCTTTCAATTTTTCCGGGGCATTTGCGCGTGTGTAATATCTGTAGGTGTCTCTGCCAAGACCCACGGTGATTTCATCACCGCTGATCCACACAGGAACACGATACATATTACGATCGGGATGGGCAACTGGAACATATGATCGTCTGTCCCACGGATCGTTCATTCACCACGCCTAGGGATGAGAACCCAAACACAGTTGGCATTGCCGTAGCCTGTGGAGATGTCGATGTCAGAGTAATAGCTGTCATATGTCTTAACGCCAAGCTCGTTATCAGTCGTACCATTGTTACCCTGCATGTACGTGCGAATCATCATAGCGTCACCCGCCACGTGCTCGTTTTCACTCAATGATTTGTGGACAGTTATGTTGGTGACATTCGGTGTGTCTCCTACCCACGTGATGTCACCCACGATATAGATGGGCTTCTCATCAGTACTTAAAACAGCAATGCCCTTGCACCCTTCCTTGAAGCGATCAAAGGTTTTTTCCCGTTCGCCCCTCGCGGCAAGCTGTGAGATGTAATTTGAATGCGCCTCACGAATGTCTGCGTCATGCGAGATTACATACGAGGTTTCTCCGAGATACACCTTGATCAGTTCAACCACCGCTTCAGTTGAAAGTTTGATACTTGGGCAAGCAATACCGTAAGAGGTTGCGCGCAGTGCGTCCACGATGCCGTGACTGTGTTGGGTCATACAATTCTGTATAGAAGGAATCTCATTGTTACGCTTGATTGTGTTGATGAGTCCCTTGATGGTCTTAGAGTCGCGTGTGTGCCGGTCACTGCGAGAACTTGCTTTCTCCTTTTTAACCACGATTGAATTGAATACAAAAAATTCTCCGTCGTGGTCGCTTTTGACTTTCAGAGTGCCGCATGGCACGCCTTCGGCGGTGTAGACCGGAATAAACGGTTGAGCACGGAATAAAGCGTCAGACTTGTCTGTACCCCCCTTATGTGTGAGAAAGCCTACCTTGGTGTTGAAGGTGTAGCAAAACTCACGGCTGAGAGTTCTCAGTGACGTAACCCTAGCGTTGTTTATCTCAAAAAATTTCATTGTGCGATCAAGATCAGCGAGGTGGGAAATGAGGTTCTCCATGACTTTCTCCTGGGTTTACAGACGGTCTACGATTTCGTTGGTGGATAGAAGCACGGTGCGCAAGCCCCACTTCGATGAGGGCAGCGGCTCACCCGCGCCAAGCTGCCGATACTTGAACAGGCTCGGTGTAAATAGTTGTAAGTAGTGCTTGGATTTATCAACGGCTTGAAACACACGTGTGTCCCCTACCCACGGTCTGTGGGTGGACGTTTGGACTGATGTGTCTTTCATCTCGTATAAGCGGCGAAGAGTCCACGAAGTTTTGTACCCCGTACACAGCAGCGCAGCATCGGCGTAACGCTTCTTGCTCACCAAGTCGATAATCGCCAAAGTCAGCTTGTTTGATTGCATAGTGATGCGCGCGGACCGACACCAATCAAGAGCGTCGGGATACTCATTGACCAAATCGTCAATGATCTCGGGGTACGTCTCGGGGGGAATATTGCCAAACAGGATGCGCCAAGACTTATAAAAGTCATCAAACTGCGACATAAACTCTTTAGCTTCTTTGCGCTTCAGGACAGGCAGATACGTTACATAGTCTGTTGTCGGATGCACAGACAAGTCGCTCAGGTTGATACGCAACCCGTGGAACAACGGGTGCGCGCGGCTGTGTGCGGGGTGCAAATCATCCCTTCTGAAGTGCAAGTCACCATTGAAATACATGGTCCCGCCATCGTGCCTGATGTTCTGACGGATCAACGTCCGATCAATCAGCGCGTTGTAAAACATAAAATCTGAATTTCCACCACGCGAAGATAAAAACTCAAAAGAGTTGTCTGGATAGACTCGAGCCACGCATGATCTTTCAGCATATTCTTTAGTTGACTCCTTGCTTCTGCTGTCAATGCCTTCAGCGGCAAGACCAGCATCCACAACTCCACGATTACCGAGATAAATATCGAACACACCGTTGTCATTTGTACGGAAGTGACGGCACGAATACTCGCGCGCCCCAAGGGGAAAAGTATTAGTGGTGTTTGCGTACGGACGAACTAATCGAATGCGTTTATTCAGCTTCTCGTACGAAATCCACGGGATGTCGTTGTATGGCATGACTGTCTCCTTACTGATTAAAAACTACTACCCGACCGGACGGCGAGGTCCAACGCTTGTTGCGTGTGACAAGCCACAACGTGGGCACGTTGATGTCCCACTTCACATCGTTCTCCACGTAACCGTCGGTGAACACCAACACACACTCGGCCTTGACCTTGTGCTTGTTGATGTATTCAGCGACACACCCAACGCGTGTACCGCCACCGCCCTGCGGCTTGAGCATTCCCCCGATGTTCTGATAGTTGTTAGCGAACCGTTGCTCGCCGTGCACCATCGTGTCCCACCACAGAACGCGAACCGACTCGGGTTCGACAGCCTCGCAGATCGAAGCCAGTTCCGAGGCGAACTCATTGATCTGTTCCTGGTCGATTGAGCCTGATGTGTCGATGGCAACAACAATCTCACCAATCGTTTCGTTCTCTACGGTTGGCAGATATATGTCGTTGGGTAACAGTCTACGGTTGAACTTGCGCCACGTGAACTCGTCCTTGCCCTTAGTCGAGGATGCCACGAACTCACGCAGCTCGGTACGCCAATCGATTTTGGGTTCCAACAACTCAGTGATCGAGCGAGGAAGATTCGCGCCAAGTCGTCCAGCCAGCATCGCGCCTTCGCGCAAAGCCCGATCGATCTTGATGTCGATCTCTTTGACTTCCTCAGCGGTTGCGCCATGTCCTGCCGCGCCATCGATGTCGTGATCGTCAAACTTGTATTGCGGTTCAGACTCACCGGAATCGTTACCTTTCTTACCGCGCTTAGGTTCCTGCGACCCACCGCCGCCATCACCATCTTCGCACTCGTCCTTGAGCAGTCGATACACCTCGCGCATGTTCATGTTGTGATATTTGTTATCGACAAGCGCGCCTACCGGAAGCTCGACCAAATGCTTGTCTTTGATGTGCGTAATGACATCATTGACCACATAGTCAGCCGCCATGTTCGCTCGTTGACGGTTCTCGACAAACAAGTCGCGGTTGTGCAGCAAGTGACGAAACACAATGTGCAAATTCTCGTGCAACACCAATGCGTTCAACTGGGAGTCTTTCTTACACACAGCTTCAACGAACGCTCGGCCGTACTTCTTGTTCAGGCCATCGGTGTACGCAGTGATCCCCTCCTCGTCCACGACATGCGATTCGCCCAGCATCAGAACACCCGAGAACAGTGCAGTCTCGGGATGCTTCATCAGCGCAACATGCGCCTTCTTGATACGTTGTTCAGTTGTTAGCATGGTGTACCTCACATGATGTAGTGGTTATCAACGGCCCACTTGGAAATCTCGACGTTGTACCTAGCGAGCTTGGGCTTAGTGCGCAGCATCATCACAAAGAACACGGACTGAATTTCGGTCGCCTTAATGCGGTTCACGAACTCCATGTACTTACTCAGATCATCCTGAACCTTTATCGTGTCCACTGCCTCGAACATCATCATGATCAGGACAGAAACATCATCAGGAACGGGAACGGTCGTGGGCGCCTTGATGATCTCGCTCGTCTTGATCACCTTAGATTCCAGCGAGATGAACGCAGCGAGCGACTTCGCAGCAGCCTCACCAATCGTGCCACACAAGGCAGCAGTCAGCGCGTTCTCAGTATATTTGTTCTTGCGCTCCACGAACACAGACGCTTTGGTCAGCGAACGTGGTGATACAAACTGACGCTTACCCTTTGCTGGATTGAAAATATAAGGGTTGTCATCCTGATCACCGTCGAGATAGCTGGCGAACGCCCTCGGGTTCATCGCCGCCCAAGCACGTATAGAACGTGCTACGTTGTTCTTGGTAGCCCAAATGTTCCACTCGTCAGCAGTGGCCTTGCGCATGTCCAGCTTACATACACGGTTGCCAGCATGATCCAACATAGCATCTCCGACACCATCGGATATGTTGTTGGATGTACCAAACACATACGATCCTTTGGGCAGCGGCTCATCACCCACCGTTCTCTCAAGCATCAGCCGGGTAAAGACAATCTGCAAGAGCTTGGGCGCTTTCATGAACTCGTCGAGCATGATCACCTTCTTCTTGCCGTTGCCCAACTTGAACAGCGATGAGACGTAATACTCAAGCTGCCGTGTCTCGTGATTGGGAATGGACGCAGCAATGTCCATCATCTCCTTGACGGGGCAGTCCACGTAGATGAAGTCATATTCATTAGTGCCCAACTCTTCCTCCATCATCTTGAGGATGGAGGACTTGCCCACACCGGGTTCAGAGATGATGATGTTCGTGACTTCGTCGCCCGTGGCGATGATCAGGTCTTTGGCCTCGTCGAGCGAAACTGTTGTGCGGAAATTGACTTTTGCCATAAATTTCTCCTGTTAGTTGATTAAAGGTTCGGGATAGTCGGAATATCTGTTTTGACTTCCACGTCATAGCCCATCTTCTTGATGTAGCCAAGTGATTGAGTGGTCAAGGTTTTGCCACCAATCATTTGTACAAAAATCTTGGACCTTTCGCATAAGGGGTAAAAGAACCACGTACCATATCGGTTCTTCGCTGCCACCACTATTTTTAATCCGACTTCATTCATCATTGTCTCCTTCAGTAGTCAGGTTGATGGGGGCAAACTTACTCAAAATATCGTTCAGATCATCGCGCGTGTCGGCGCGTGCCACTGCGCTATCACGCAGATCGTTCAGTGATCTTGTGTTAAGAATATTCTCCAGCTTATTTGCGACTTCCGCCAAGTCGGAATCGTTAGTCAAGTTGAAGTTACGAATCATGTCCACCATGCCCCGCACGTTGTCGAACGTGGATTCGTAAATCTTCCTGCGCTTGGTCTTGCCACTCTTGGCTTCTTCGTTGGCTTCGGCCTGCACTTCCTCGCATGCGTTACGCAGTCGTGTGGCATAGGTCGTAAGGCGCTTTGTCAGGTCGGCCATAACGCCGGAAACGATCTCGTTAGTCTGTGCCTCGTAATGTTCTTTCAGGTCGTCAGCCAGCACCTGGGAGATCGAACACCGGAAGTCGTTCTGCGGGACTGAATGCGTGAACAACTTCATGCTGAACCTGCGACGCACGTCTAAGACTTCCGGGTACTCTGAACGATTAAACATCCCACCCTGCTTGAACGCAGCATCGCTGATCAGTCCGGGGTATGCATCGACAAACTTGTCGAGCAGCACACTGAATCCAGTCATGTGGTCGTTGAATTGTTTCTTGAAGGACTCCAGCTTGTACGTGGGCAACAGGCGCATAGAACCTGCCCAGTCGTACGTCTCGCGTTGAAGCCAGTTGTAGACAGTCTGCCGATAGTTCAGCAGCGCCTTGTGCTCGGGCGAATGGGACAACAACACTTTAGTCACGCGAGCAGCATCTGCTGCTGCGTTCTTGGATGTCGTCACCTCGTTGCTGATGGACTTGTCCTGCTTCGTGGCAGTCCATGTCTTGATGTCTACACTGACAACGATCGCGGATGACGCGAGAGAGATCAGATGGTTGGGGGCGTTGAGTTCAAAGTTCATGATGTGGTCCTTTTGGGGTTCAGTTGAGTCAGAAGGGCTAAGTCAGTGACTGCCATGTAGTTGCTCTTGTTCATCGGCACGACGGTGTGCTTGTGCCGCCGCGCTTGTTGTTCACCACACGGCATACACAAGTGATACCCGGCGTTCCTACGCGCTGCGCTGAACGTGTCACCACACGCCGCGCACAGCGGTTTCATTCGATTGGTCATGACTGCACTACCTCCGAGATGCGGTAATCAAGATATTCGGGAATGTGATGGTTCTGTTGGCCGTGGGCGAACAGGCGTAGAGCGTCTTGCGCGTCGCTCAGGAAGGTGTACACATGGAGGGGTTTTGTTTCCCCGGTAAGGGTGTCGTGCTCGATCAGGACAAAGCACGTATCCGGGGTGAAGGGATTCGCGGAGAAATCAATCTCTGACTGTTCCGCGACGTAGTCGTGAAAGAAGGACTTGAGCTTTCCCATACTGACTCCTGACTGGATTGAACTGAATAAAACTTCCGGTTAACCGGAAGAACTAAATAACCGCCGTGTACTGTCACACTGCTGGCTATGCCCCCATTATAGGAGAACTTTACACTTTGGTCAAGTGTTTTGATCAAGTTTTTTAACCGTATCTCCTAAAAAATAATCAAAGAACGTCGTAGCCCTTGAGCCAACGACGGATGCTGCCGTGTCCAGGCTCAACGATCGTCAAGCCAAATAGCTCTTCCGACCCGTCGGAATCGCAAAATTCCTGCGACCCGTCAATGTCGAAATCCGCATCGATGTTGTTGCGAGTGAGGTACTGGGCATCGTCGTACGGGTCGTCGATGGACTCAAAGCCGCGAATAATCGCGTCCGTGTCCAGGGGGGTCCGTGTGGGTGCGGGTCGTGCCGCAGGGTGTGGGATTATTGTTGCTTTACGGATCGTGACCTTCACCGCACGTGGCAACTGCTCGAACCCCGGCGAGGCGGGGGAGATGTAGAACTGGACTGATTTCATGACTGACTCCTGACTGAGTTGGACTGGATGGAACTAGGTTGAATTGCGCTTCGGGTGACCCGGAAGCGTTAAGTCGGAGGTCTTTGTGGATGTTCTCCGACTTGTTTCCATTATAACATTTTTTACGGATAACACAATAGGTTTGTATAACTTTTTTAACTACGGACACTGACGTGATGTGCGGGGTGGAATGTGTAAAAATCGAGTTGGAACGGAACAAGAAATTGGAATCGAGTTGGAACAAGAAAAAAGCTAATAAAATCAACTACTTAAAGTAGTAAAAATTTATGTTATTCCAAAATTCCAATGTTTTGAGAGAGGGGCCAGGGTTGGGAGTGTGTTTTTTGCGTTGCGGAGATGTGTAGCGGTTTGCGCTACGGATACGCTTGCTAAAAGGTTCAAACGAAAACACGTTCTTTCCAGCCTCCTTGCCCGATTCCAATTGGAATTTTGGAATTTTTCTGTGGATAACCGGATTTTTTTCTTGTAAAACAATGACTTACACGGTTCCAATTGTGCACTGCACAATTGGAACAAAGTCCAAAAAAGTTCATAATGTGTAAAGCCGATTCCAAAATTGGAATTTCCGGTGAGTCTGAAGTCTTACTTAGCGGCCTGCCCTCGGTCGTCTTGTTCCAAAATTCCAATTTTTTGTTCCAATTGGAATCGCACATTGGAATCTTGGAATCGCGTGGCGCGATCCGACCCACACGCTCACACGCGCGCGACGACACAGAACTGGCATCAAAACGCCGAGGCGAAAAAAAGCCCCGCCCGGCTTGCGCCGGGCGGGGCATCGCGTTACCCGTATACTTTCATAAAGGCATCACGGGCCAGTCTGAACTTGACTGGATCAGCCGTAGCATCACCACGGGTTTGCGCATTTTTAGCGCGGGTATCATACGTATCGAACATATCGGACAGTGCCTTGGCAAAATCTTTGTTCGCTCCCCGTTCGCGGGTGTTTCCGTTGTTTATGATTTTGCGGATGGCGGCTTTCAAGTCCGCCATGCATTCCGATTTGTACTTGCTCCATGCTTCGCGTACTGGCCCGATCACGCCGTGCAGGGCGGGATCATCAGTCTTGAGTCTACCGAATTGCTGCCCCGTGTAGGCCATCGCCACGTTGACGTTGACTACAGTAGCCCCGGTTGTACCGGGATCGCATGGAACCATAATACCCGTATCGTTGCCTCGGATATAGAATTTGTCCCCCTTGTTTTCGTGGTGGCGCAACATATACCCGGCTTCCAAGTCTTGTACTACGCTTTCTGTGGGGTTATCTAGGAAATCGGGGCATTGTCCTAAAACAAACCGGGCCGCTTCATTTTTACTGTCCCGGGTAGAGGCAACTCGATACCCTGCGTCTTTCATGGTTTTGATTTCAGTTTGCGGTACGTTAGCCGCCTTGCCTTTTGCGTTCATGGTTTCCCTCATATTGAACGGTTTACCCGAATAGCACCCGCTACCCGGTAATGTATATATGCCCGGTATTGCCCGGATAAGTAAAGGTTCTGCCGGATCGGATAGGCTAAATAGTGTTGCGCGCACACAGCCGCGCGCGACGACACATAACTGGCATCAAAAAACCGGGCACAAAAAAAGGCCGGGGCCTTGCGGCCCCGACCTGAACTAATTGGCCAATTAGTCGCATTCGATCTTGTACGTCTTGTAGGTCTTGGTTTCCTCACCCACTACAACCTTTCGGCATGTTGGGCTGTCAGACCTGACGTAAACGTCAAGCCTGACAATCATGTCGGCCCTTGCGAATTCATATTCGCGATTCAGGGCTTCGGCATATTCGTAGCCCTTACCCTTATCTTCAAACCCGATACCCATCAGATAAGACATTACTATCATCAGGTCATCGTCTTTGAAGCCCGTAGCACCCCGGTAGGATACATAAAGGAAGGGTTTTTCAGTCACGCAATTTACACTTATATGCATGCCGACTCTCGGCTGATCCATGTCGTATTGGTTCGTGCCCAGAAGATAGAATATACGGTCGGCAACATGTACCAATTCAACCCGATTGGTTTTTAGTAGGCCGGTCTCTTTGCGGGCCTTGGCGACTGTATCGGTACGGTCATTGATAGCATTTTTGAAAATGCTCCGCGCGTTTTGCTTGCTCATGGTTTTTCCGTTTGAGTGTTGATCCGGTCGGCACCATGCTTTCCGGTAATGTATATATGCCCGGTATCGGGCTGGATAGTCAACCCTTCGCCGGAAAACTACGCGCACCCACTCGCGCGCGACGACAAAGAACTGGCATCAAAAACGCAGGCAAATAAAAAGGGGGCCGAAGCCCCCTGGTCAGAATTTTGTTTCGTATACCTTCTTCACCCTGCCATGCAAGGCGCGGGTTTCACTTGCTAGTCGCTCTAGTTCGATGTACTTGGCGTCACCGTAGGTCGAGCGGGTTTTTCTGTACTCTAACCGCATGATGATCCTGTTTAGCGCGTCCATGCATAACAGTAATGAATCCCTGTTGTTTGCACGCGGGGCCGCAACAAAAGAGGCTTTTCTGTGATAGCCCATGTCATTCTCCAAAAAAGGGGGCCGAAGCCCCCGGGTTTCACATCCTGACCTTGCCAAGCATCAGGTCCGTGTAGAGTTGGCGCAACTCTTTATACGACAAATTAATTGTGTGCTCAATTAATTGTCTGCTACTAAAGTTATATCCGGTTTTTTCATCCAACAAATCAAGATACTCAGCCAGTAGCAGATCGTATCTTTGTTCATTGGACAGTGGGGGAATCGCATTACGTGGTTGATAGCCCATGTCATTCTCCAAAAAAGGGGGCCGAAGCCCCCGGGTTTAAAAAAGCCGTAATTGAATCGGCTCTCCGTAAGTAATCCATCGAGCGATGCCTATGGCATAATGCCTAACATCAGTAGGTGTTTTTCTCCACTCTTTCCATTCGCTATTTTTGATTATGGCAATTACATCATTACCCGTTACTACTTCATTTGGATAATAACCGCGATTTTCACATTCTCTTAAATATTCATTGAGCAGTTTGATTGTGAGCATTCCATTCTCCGGGTTACGGGTTGCGCCCTTTGCGCTTCCCATGAGTTATATATGCCCTATACCGGCATCAAATGTCCAGTAGTCGCCGGATTGCACCCCCCACCCCCCGATTCCTGAATGGGTCCCCCGCGCACCCCCCACACCCCATAATCCGCACAAATCACCACCCCATTTTTCAAACTTTTCTACACCCCCCTCCCCTTTTGTTTTCTACGGGTAAACCCCAATGATGCAATATAAAAACACCCCCCCGGTAGGAGTCCCTACCTCCTTCTGAAAAGCCGTGCTATATTGATGTCAACTTTGGAGTGCCCTTTTCCTCCTATGAACGAACTTGTTCCAGACATCGATTACGATGTGCCCCTTCCGGCTTCTGCAATGGAAGCCTTGCCTGAACTATCAGAGCATGAAGAGTTGGAGATGAGGGCTAGGACAGTCAAACTCATCTCTGATTTGACGGGCAATCCGATAGAACCCACGGAGGCTGAACGCGGTAAAGCCTTGGAAGTTGCTCAGAAGATGCTGGGCAACAAGACAACGGCTGCCCAGCTATCTATTTATACAAATCCTACAGTTGCATATCTCGCCGGACTTGTTGCACAGCACGATTGTTTGATTGTCAAGGAGTTGGCGGATTTAAAGACCTATGTTGTCAACAAGCTGGTGGCCGAGACTGAACATCCAGACGCGAAGATACGGCTTACTGCTCTACGTTCGCTGGGTGAAATTGACGGTGTGGATGCGTTCAAGAAACGCTCGGAGATGACCGTCAAACAGCAGAGCATCGAAGAAGTCGAAAAAGAGCTTCTTGAGACGCTGGAAAAGCTTGAAAAACGCACGATCGACGTAAAAACACGCGTGATCCCCACTGATGTGACGGACGTAGAGCCCCAAACCGATGCAAATCAGACCTGAACAGATTCAGTTGCTGAGAAATTTGCTCCCAACGATGTCGTTGGAGGACAAAAAACGAACTTTGGAGCTTCTAAAAGCGTGGGACGTTGAGTCTGCCCAGGTTTTAGGACGCGAGTCCCTGCTCTCGTTTGCAGATCACGTCTATCAGGGGTACAAAGTTGGTCCCCATCACCGCAGATTGGCCCGAATCTTCGAGGAAATTGCCTTGGGGAAGAAAAAACGCGTCATTGTGAACATTGCGCCACGCCACGGCAAGTCTGAGTTGATCTCCTACCTTGCGCCAGCGTGGTTTTTGGGTAAATATCCGCACAAAAAGGTCATCATGGCTTCACATACCGCTGATCTGGCGGTGAACTTCGGTCGTAGAGTGCGAAATTTGGTCAGTTCTGATGGATACAAGGATATTTTTCCGCAGGTAGAGCTACAAGCAGACAGCAAATCAGCTAGTCGTTGGGGTACAAACTTTAATGGAGAGTATTTTGCAATTGGCGTGGGCGGTGCCCTTGCTGGTCGCGGTGCTGACCTATTTATCATTGACGATCCTCATTCTGAACAAGACGCTAAATTGGGACGAACCGATGTTTTTTTGCCTGCTTGGGAGTGGTTTCAATCTGGGCCTATTCAGCGTCTTATGCCGGGCGGTGCAATCATTGTAGTGATGACGCGTTGGTCCAAATTGGACCTTACGGGTCAGATCATTGCGCAGATGGGCCGTGAAGAAGGCGTAGACGAGTGGGAAGTCGTTGAGTTTCCCGCGATCTTGAACGACAAGCCGCTGTGGAGTGACTTTTGGAACCTAGAGGAGCTTCTGGCTAAAAAAGCTGGTATGGACCCTCGATACTGGCAAGCTCAGTACATGCAAGACCCCGTCTCAGAAGAAGGGGCTCTGATCAAACGAGAGTGGTGGCGCATCTGGGAGGACGGCGATCCTCCCTCGTGTGAGTTCACCATCATGTCTTTAGACGCAGCGCAGGAATCCAATAACCGTGCTGACTACAACGCCTTGACAACGTGGGGTGTCTTTTTTAATGAAGAGACAAGTAATTACAACCTCATCCTGCTCAACGCCATCAAGAAGAGGATGGAGTTTCCTGATCTCAAAGCTATGGTGATCGAGGAGTACAAGGAATGGCAACCCGATGCGTTCATGGTTGAGAAAAAGTCCAACGGCGCGGCGCTGTATCAAGAGTTCAGACGCATGGGTGTGCCGGTTGGAGAGTTCACGCCGGGTAAGGGTCAGGACAAGATCAGTAGAGTAAATGCGGTTTCCGATTTGTTCCGTAGTGGGATAGTATGGGCGCCTGATCGACGCTGGGCCAAGGAAGTAATTGAAGAGTGTAACGACTTTCCGTCTGGCACAAACGACGACTTGGTGGACTCTACGACTCTTGCGCTTCTGCGTTTCAGGCAAGGGGGTTTTATTCGTCTGCCAACTGACGAGCTTGACGACATTAGGTTCTTCCGGGGGCACCGGAAAGAAAGGTATTACACGGTATGAAGCAC
>Ga0194123_10004853_pt1 | contig 14901 bp, 14 predicted proteins | sample TA2MahsurfametaG_5_FD_155479 | JGI IMG/M metagenome (GOLD analysis project Ga0194123, IMG submission 155479) | Freshwater microbial communities from Lake Tanganyika, Tanzania - TA2015023 Mahale A surface | ecosystem: Environmental > Aquatic > Freshwater > Lake | place: Tanzania: Lake Tanganyika... | reverse complement strand
GGGTGCTACCAAGTGGTGCGGCGGCGATGATTGTGCCGGTGATGGGTGCGTGCGCCGGGGCCATCTTGAGCGCTTCGCACAACCCGGCGGAAGACAACGGCTTGAAGTTCTGCCGGGCGGACGGGCGGAAACTGGAGGACTCGGAAGAGGAGCAGATTGAGGCTCTGCTGGATTTGGAACATCCGCCGAAAGTGGGCGCCAAGGCCGGAGGCGCGGACTTTTCCTGCTCGTCGGAGGCGCTGAAGGCGTACCAAAAGAAACTGGAGGCGGGTTTTGGTGCGGGGTTCAGTCTGAAGGGTGTCCGATTGGTGGTGGATGCGGCCAACGGGGCAGCGTGGCGGACAGCGCCGGAGATCCTGCGTGCCTTGGGAGCGGAGGTGGAGACGATGGCGGACCGGCCGGATGGAAAGAACATCAACGAAGGTTGCGGGTCGGAACATCCGGAGAAGCTCATCGCGGCGGTGAAGGGGAAGAAAGGATGGATCGGAATCGCGCACGACGGTGATGCGGATCGTTTGGTGCTGGTGGACGAGGAGGGGGAGCGGGTGGACGGGGACGAGGTGATCGCGATGGCGGCGCTGGACGCGCTGGAGCGGGGGGCGTTGCCGGGCAAGACCGTGGTGGCGACGGTGATGAGCAACCTGGGGTTGGATGAGGCACTGGCGGCAAAGGGGGGGAAGGTGAAGAGGACACCGGTGGGGGATCGGTACGTGGCCGCGGCGATGCGGGAGGGGGGATTCACGGTGGGCGGGGAGTCGTCGGGGCACATGCTGTTTACGGATGTGTCGCCGGCGGGGGACGGGCTGTTGGCGGCGCTGAAGATCCTGGATCTGGGGAAGAGAAAAGCGCAACCGCTAAGCCAGTTGCGGAACGGGATGAAAAAATATCCGCAAAAGCTGGTGAACCTAAAGGTGAGGCACAAGCCGGCATGGGAAAGCGTGCCTCCGTTGGTGGCGGCGGTGCGGGAGATGGAGAAATTTCTGGGAGCCAAGGGCCGGATCTTATTGCGGTACTCGGGGACGGAGCCGAAGGTGCGGTTGCTTGTCGAAGCGGATGAAGAGGATAAGATTCGCCAAGTTCAGGAACGGCTGGTGCCGGTGCTGAACGAACATCTGGGAGAATGACATGAGCGACAACGCACTGGACCAACTAAAGAAGTTCACGACCGTGGTGGCGGACACGGGGGATTTTGCCTCGATGAAGCAGTATGCGCCGCAGGATGCGACAACGAACCCGACGCTGATCGAGAAGGCAGTGGAGATGCCGACCTACCAGCCCCTGTTGGAGAAGGCGGTCGCGGAGGGTAAGGGTGGGGCGGGGTCGAGGGAGGAGCGGGCGCGGGCGATCATCGACCACCTGCTGATCCTTTTTGGGCGCGAGATTTTGAAGATCGTGCCGGGACGGGTTTCGACTGAGGTGGACGCACGGCTTTCCTTTGACGTGGAAGGGACGATCGCCAAGGCCCATCACCTGATCGGCCTGTACAAGGCGGCGGGAATTCCCAAAGAGCGGATTTTGATCAAGATCGCCTCGACCTGGGAAGGGGCGGAGGCGACGCGGGTGCTGCAGAAGGAGGGGATCAACTGCAACCTGACGCTCCTGTTTTCCTTACCGCAGGCGGTGGCGTGTGCCGAGGCGGGGGCCAAGTTGATTTCTCCGTTCGTGGGCCGGATCTACGACTGGTTTAAGAAGAGCACGGGCAAGGAGTACCAGGGGGCCGAGGATCCGGGGGTGCAGTCGGTGAAGACGATCTACGCCTACTACAAGAAGTACGGGTACAAGACGGAGGTGATGGGGGCGAGCTTCCGGAAAGTGGGGCAGATTGTGGAGCTGGCGGGGTGTGACCTGTTGACGATCAGCCCAGGGCTGTTGGGCGAGTTGCAGGCGTCGACGGCCAAGATCGAGCGGAAGCTGGATGAGGCGACGGCCAAGCAGGACCCGATCCAAAAGATTGCCAACGATGAAAAGACTTTCCGGTTTCTGCTGAATGAGGATGCGATGGCGACGGAGAAACTGGCGGAGGGGATCCGGCTGTTTGCCGGGGATATCGTCAAGCTGGAGAAAAAAATCTTGGCGAAGCTTTAGTCTGACCTTTGGTTCCCCTGGGATTCGCGGGGCATAATGATCCAAAGGAGCAGGTAGACGATCAGACCGGAGAAAGCGGTGAAGATGGTGAGGAGGGTGTAAAGGATCCGCACCAGCGTGGGATCCCAACCGAGCCATGCGGCCAGTCCGCCGCAAACCCCGCCGATCCTTCGGTTGGTGGAGAGCTGCAAGGCCATAAAGGTTTTGTAAACCCAGGGGCTTGCCTTGTCGATTCGACCTGGCGATGGAGTCCTGCCCGCGCCGCATGGCTGGAGGGAAGGGCGGCCTGAGCCGGGTCCGGGCGACCCGCAGGCTTTTTTTGATTGCCGCGGGGGTTGATGGAACATTGTGCCCAAAGAGAGGCTTGGGCAGAGTTTTTTCATGGGCACCGACCCCACTCCTTCAAGCGGGGCGGCCCTGGATGAGTTCCTGCATTTTGAGCCAGCCAAGTTGGAAGAGGGCAACGGGCCTGATCTTAAGTGGTTCTGTCTGCGGATCGCCCCCAAGCAGGAACACATCGCCATCACCCATCTGCGGAAACTTTTCGCCCTTGAGGTGTTTTGTCCGCGACTTCGCTTCCAAAAGGCCACCCGCACCGGCCGACGTTGGTATGTCGAGGCGCTCTTTCCTTCCTACATCTTCGCCCGCTTTGATTATCTCACCCATCACCGCGGGGTGCAGTACTGTGCGGGCGTCAGCACCATTGTCCATTTTGGAAACAAGATTATCCCGATTCCCGACTCGGCGGTGCGAGAGTTGCAGTCCGCCGTGCCCGCGGGAGAGGAAGAGATGATCACGATCACTCCGGAAGTCCGCACGGGTGAGGAAGTGCAAGTGGTGGAGGGGGCTTTTGCCGGTCTGAAAGCGGTGGTCACGCGAATCATGCCGGCGCGGCAGCGGGTGGCGGTATTGCTGGAGTTTCTCGGAAGGCTTTCGGAGACGGAGGTGCCTGTGGCCACGGTACTGCCCACGGCGCGGCATCCGCTGGAAGGGGTGCCGGAGGAGGCCCGCCGGGGTCGAAGAAGGTCCTAAAATGACCCGGGTCGGTTGGCGGAACAGCGCCAAGGTCAGGGGACCGGAGGGTTATCCGGCCCGCGGGGAAAGAATCGCGGACAGCGGCGTGGCTCTTCCCGGTAATCTGGATTTCAGGGTGCGGTTCCAAGGAAGCAAGGAGACCGCAAAGCCCGGGGGTGACTTCGTCAGCAATTTACATTTACAATGTCTGACAGCGTGAACCGAAAAGGGATCATTCTGGCCGGGGGGACGGGGACGCGGCTCTGGCCGCTGACGCGGGCCGTGTCCAAGCAACTGCTCCCGCTCTACGACAAACCGATGATTTACTACCCTCTTTCTGTCCTGATGCTGGCGGGAATCCGGGAAATCCTGCTGATCAGCACCCCGCAGGACACGCCGCTTTTCAAAACCCTGCTCGGCGAGGGTCGATCCATCGGCCTTGCCATCTCTTACGCCGAACAGCCCAAGCCCGAAGGCCTCGCCCAGGCGTATCATATCGGCGCCCGGTTTGTCGGGACCTCGCCTTCCTGCCTGATTCTTGGTGATAATTTCTTTTACGGAGCGGAACTGGGCAAACTCCTCCAGGCCGCTTCCTCGCGGGAAAAGGGCGCCACCCTTTTTGCCTACCCTGTGGCCGATCCCTCCTCCTACGGTGTGCTCACGTTTGATGAAAACCACAAGGTGACTTCCCTTGAGGAAAAGCCCGCCCGCCCCAAGTCCCGTTGGGCCAACTGCGGCCTCTACTTCTACGACGGTCGGGCGGTGGAATTTGCCAAAACCATCCAGCCTTCCGCCCGCGGCGAATTGGAAATCACCGAACTCAGCCGCCGCTACCTCCAGGACGGCTCCCTCCACGGCGAGCGGCTCGGACGCGGCTCGGCCTGGCTTGACACCGGCACGGCCGAAGGGCTTCTGCAAGCCGCCCAGTTCGTCCAGACGGTGCAAACCCGGACCGGGATGCTCATTGGTTCGCCGGAGGAGGTTGCTTTCCGCAAGGGATGGATTTCGGCCGCCCAACTCCGCTCCCTCGCGGATGGAATCGGCCGGAACGCCTACGCGGAGGCCCTGCGGCAAACCGTCGCAGGCGCCTAGCCGAAGACCGCACTATTTGCTTTAATCCTCTGATGCCACCCCCTCGGATCTGTTGCCTCGGCGCCGGCTACGTCGGCGGTCCCACCATGGCGATGATTGCCGCCAAGTGCCCGGATCTGGAAGTCATCGTCACGGACATGAATGAGGCCCGGATCCGTGCCTGGAACGAGGGGCCCTTGCCGGTCTATGAGCCCGGCCTCGAAGAGGTTGTGAAAAAGGCCCGCGGAAAGAACCTCCGCTTCACGGCCGATGTGAAAAGCGCCCTCCAGGCGGCCGACATCATCTTTGTGTGCGTTGGTACTCCCACCAAAACCCACGGGGTTGGTGCCGGTCGCGCGGCCGATCTCACCTATGTGGAAGCCGCCGCCCGGATGATTGCCGAGGTGGCCGAGGGCGCAAAGATTATCGTTGAGAAAAGCACCATCCCGGTCCGCACAGCCTCCGCCATGCTCACCATCCTCCGCTCCAACTCCAAGAACGGCACCTTTCAGGTCCTTTCCAACCCGGAATTTCTTGCCGAGGGCACTGCGGTGGCCGATCTCGAGAATCCGGACCGGATTCTTATCGGGGGGGAACAAACGCCGGAGGGCCGCGCCGCCGTGGAAAAGGTGGCCGCGATCTACGCCCGTTGGATTCCGCGTGACCGGATTCTGACCACCAACCTCTGGTCGGCCGAGCTCTCCAAGCTTGTCGCCAATGCGTTCCTCGCCCAGCGCATTTCCTCGATCAACTCGATCTCCGCCCTTTGTGAGGCGACCGGGGCGGATGTGGAGGAGGTGGCCCGGGCGATCGGCCGCGATTCCCGGATCGGGCCGAAATTTCTCAAGGCTTCCGTTGGTTTCGGCGGCTCCTGCTTCCAGAAGGACATCTTAAACCTCGTCTACCTTTGCGAGCACTTCGGCCTGCCTGAGGTGGCCGCCTTCTGGGAATCGGTCGTGAAGATGAACGACTGGCAGAAGCACCGTTTTTCGGCGAGGGTGGTGCGCGAGCTCTTTAGCACCGTCCGTGGCAAGTCCATCGCCGTGCTGGGGTTTGCCTTCAAGAAGGACACCAACGACACCCGCGAGAGCGCCGCGATTGCCGTTTGCCGTGACCTTATCAAGGAGGGTGCCCGGGTTGTCGTCTATGACCCCCGCGTGTCCCCAACGCAAATCTGCGCGGAAGTCCTTGGATCCGAAAAAAACCCGAATCTCGCGGTGGCAACAAGCGCCCTGGAGGCCTGCCACGGCGCCCACGGGGTGGCCGTGCTCACCGAGTGGGACGAATTCAAGACGCTCGACTTCCAAAAAATCCACGACGGGATGCAGAAACCCGCGTTTCTTTTCGACGGGCGAAACCTCCTGCCGCACGAAAACCTAAGGGAAATGGGCTTCAAGGTTTTTGCGATCGGCAAACCCCCGGTGCCCTCAGCCGCCGTTTCGTGAAGCTTTTGGTGACCGGTTCATCCGGGCTGATTGGCTCCGAGGTCGTTCGTTACTTCGCCGGGCAGGGTGCGGAGGTGCACGGGGTGGACAACAATCAGCGGGCGGATTTTTTTGGGCCCAGCGGTGATACCCGTTGGAATCAGCAACAGTTGGTGAAGCAATTCAAGAGCTTTCAGCATCACGAGCTGGACATTCGCGACCGCGAAACCGTCCAGCAACTCCTCGCCAGGCTTCGGCCCACCGCCATCGTCCACACGGCCGCCCAGCCCAGCCACGATCTCGCCGCCGCGCGTCCGTTCGACGATTTCGACGTCAATGCCACCGGCACCCTCAACCTGCTGGAGGCGGTCCGCCGGGCCTGCCGGGAGAGCCCCTTTGTCCATCTTTCAACCAACAAGGTGTACGGAGACCGGCCCAACCTCATTCCACGGAAGGAACTCGAGACCCGGTGGGATTACGACGACCCGGCTTATGAGCACGGGATTGCGGAGACTTTTCCCATCGACGCCAGCAAGCATTCCCTCTTCGGGGCCTCCAAGGTGGCTGCTGACGTGATGGTGCAGGAGTATGGGCGGTACTTTGGGATGAAGACCTGCTGTCTGCGGGGCGGGTGTCTGACCGGGCCGAACCATAGCGGCGTCGAACTGCACGGTTTTCTCTCCTATTTGGTGAAGTGCAACCTGCAGGGGAAGACCTACAAAGTGTACGGATACCAAGGGAAGCAGGTGCGGGACAATATCCATTCGCTCGACGTGGCCCGGTTTATTGCCGAATTTTTAAACCAGCCCCGCGTCGGGGAGATCTATAATTTGGGTGGCGGCCGGCAGAACAGCTGCTCCATCCTCGAGGCCTTTGCCGCATGCGAGAAACTGACCGGCCTTCCAATGCAGTGGGAGTACGTCGACAAGAACCGGGAAGGGGACCACATCTGTTACATTTCGGATTTAAGAAAAATGCAAAATCATTATCCTGCCTGGAAACTGACGAAAACGCTCCCCGACATCTTTGCCGAAATAGTGGAAGCTTGGAAAAAGCGTTCTTCGTGAGTCCGGCCGGACGAAAACCGGTTTGCGGGGGCCAAGAGGTTCCGGGACCGTCTCCCTAATCCCCAGGCTCCGACCCTTCATGCCCATCTACGAGTTTTACAGTCCGGACTCCCACCGCATTTACAGTTTTTTTGCGAGGCGCACCTTGCAAGAGGGCGAAGTGCCGCTTTGCCCGGATCATCCGAAGCACAAAATGGAGAAAATGATCTCCCGTTTCGCCGCTCCGGGCCGAGCCAAAGAACCCGTGAAGCCAGCAGGGCCCGAGGGCGCTGGCATGGAGATGGATCCCCGAACGGAGCGGGAGATGATGAAGATGGCCGACGAGTTCTCCCGGATGGATGAAAACCATCCCGATCCCAAGGTGCTCGGACGGATGATGAGACGGATGATGGAAGCGAGCGGGCAGAAATTACCCGGAGAGATGGGTGAGATGCTCCACCGGCTGGAAAAGGGTGAGGACCCCGACAAACTGGAGGCTGAATACGGGGATGTTTTGGAAAAGATGGACGGCATGGAGGGGGAGGAAGCCGGCAAAAAGGAACCAGGTGACTTGCGCCTGAGGTTGCGGAAAAGGCTTCCGCCGCGTCGAGATCCGAAGCTGTATGAATTTTCGGATTTTGAGCGCAAAAAGCGGAAGATGGTGCGGGGACGCACTTGAGGGGGACGCTGGAAACAATGTGGGGACTTTTGTAAAAACGGGGGTGGCAGAACGGAGGCACCCCGCTCCGGGAATGGTTTCCGCCTTTACCGTGGGACCAGATTAAACTCGGGCGGGAAGGCGAGATTGATTTGAACCTCCAGCGATTCTTGTTGGGCGAGCCAGGTAGAGACTTGGGTGTCCCGGCTGGCGTCCGGGGAGGGTGAAGGGCGGGCGGCGGGAATATTTTCGAGCTGGCCCAGCGGATGACCGTCGGCTGCCCAGCCTTGCCAGGAGACGGTTTGGGAAGTGGCGTCGAAGCGGGCGGAGCTGAGGGGTTTGCCGCCGGGGTACTGCAGAAAAAGGGAGCTGACCTTACCGGAGTCGCCGGTCACGGGGCCGAACTGCCCGAGAAGCCTGCCGTCTGGATAGAGCAGGCGGCCGCCGATGAGACGGTCGCCGTCGTATTGGCATTCGGCAAAGGTTTTCCCGTCCGGGTAGTGCAGCAGCAGGGGGCCGGATAGTTTGTCCTCCTGAAACTCACCGGAGGTGGCCAGGCCCCCCTCCGGGCCATAACTTTGAAAAGGCCCGCTTTTTTTTCCGGCGCGAAAAGTGGTTTCCATCTTGGACTTGCCGTCGGGATAGAGCTCGCGGACCAACCCGTCCAGGTGGTCATCCTTCCACGGCTCCTCGATGAGCAGGTCCCCCTGCTCGTTCCAGGTGCGGGCAGGTCCTTCCTTTTTGCCGGCACGGTAGAAGGTCTCGGAGCGCTTGGCGCCGGACGCGAAATATTCGAGGGAGGGGCCGTCCAGCTGTCCGGCTTTCCAGGTGGCGGTATAGCGGGGGGTGCCGTCGGGCCACCAGCCCTGGGCGGGACCGTCGAGCTGGTCGCCGAGATAGCTGAGGTTGTCCGAAACCGAGCCATCGGGATGAAAAAGGGTAGCGGGCCCCTGGCGACGGCCGTCCACGAGGGTGTTGAAGGAACGTTGCCGCCCGTCGGGGTTGAAGAGAATCTGGGGGCCGGTCATCTTGCCGGCCAGCATGCGGGTTTCGGCGGTCAGCTTTCCCTCGGCGGAATAGAACTGCCAGTCGCCCTCAGGGAGGCCGTTGCGGATGGGGCCTTCGGCGGTGGGGTTGCCCTTTTCACCCTGATCGATGCGGCGGCCGTCCCGGCGGTCGAAGCGGACGAATTCCCGTCGGGAGACCGAGCCGTCGGGGCGGTAAAAAAGAAGCTCCACCTGGCCTTGGGGCGTTTGGCGGGCGCTGAGGACCATTTGGCCGGAGAGGTTCCGGTAGGGGCCCCGCCGGAGTACCTCGACGGGGACGAGGGAGGATTCCTCGTAGTCCCAGATGGGATCGCCGGGGGGTTGGCCGGGCGGATTGGGAAACTGCTGGGAATTTTCGACTGAACGACGGATGGCCTCGGCGGTCTGGAGGCCCTGCACGATGGCGTTGAGAATGAGGCCCACTTCGGATTGGGCACCCGCGCGGGTGGCGAGAAGGAGCCAGGCGAGAAGGAGGAGCAACCCGGCACGCATCAGGCCCAGCGTAAGTGGAAATGGAGATTTCCGTAAGCACGAAGCTGGGGAGGGGCCCGAGGGTCCTTGAGAACGGAAAAGATGAATTTGTGGTAGAATCCAACCGTGAAATTTTCCGTGCGAAAATGGGCCGAGTTCATCCGGTTTGAGCACACGATCTTTGCCCTGCCGTTCGGGTTGGCATCGATGTTGACCGCGGCGGGCGGTTTGCCGGCCGGGCGGGTGTGGCTGGGAGTTTTGACATGCTTGGTGGGAGCGCGGACGGCCGCGATGGCCTTCAACCGGCTGGTGGACTGGCAGATCGATCTCCGTAACCCGAGGACGGCGGTGCGGTCGACGCTGGTGACGAAAACCACCGCCAGGATCACGGTGGCGGCGGGGGTAGCGGGACTGGTGGGCGGGGCGTGGCTGTTGAATCCGCTGTGTCTGATCCTAAGCCCGCTGGCGGTCGCGATGGTTTTTTTCTATTCGCTGACCAAGCGGTTCACTTGGGCTTCGCACGGGTTTTTGGGGTTGGCGCTGGGGACGGCGCCGGTGGGGGCGTGGTTGGCGGTGACGGGCAGTTTTGATTCGTGGGTGCCTTGCGTTCTGGGCGCCGCCGTGGGGCTATGGGTGGCAGGATTCGATTTGATCTACGCGCTGCCGGATCAGGAGTTTGACCGGGAAGAGGGTCTGTTCAGCTTTCCGGCGCAGTTTGGAGAAAAAGCCGCCTTGCGGGTGGCCTTAGGTCTGCACGTGGCCGCGGCGGTTTTGCTGGTGCTATTTGGATGGCTGGCGGGTTTTGGGTGGCGCTATGGGGTGATGGGGGGGGCGGTGGGCAGCGTGCTGTGGGCGGAAAGCCGGGCGCTGCGCCCGGCCACGTCGCGGGGAACCGCCGAGTGGCCGCCCGTGCTTGGGGCAACCCGGGCGTTGATGGCGGTCAGCCTGCTGGTGCTGGGGGGGGTGGTATGGGAGATTTTCGGCAGATGAGGGTCTGGGAAAATATTTGTGAAACGGTGGAGGCGGGGAACCGATTGGGAACCGCGGAGGGCATTTATCTTTTTGAAAAAGCGGAATTCCACCGGCTGGGGCAGCTGGCGGACCGGGTGCGGGAGCGGAAGGTGGGGTCGCAGGCAAGTTACGTGGTCAACCGGTACCTGAATTACTCGAATGTGTGCATCCTCAGCTGCCAGTTTTGCGCGTTTGCGAGAAAGAAGCGGGAGCCAGGAACCTTTGCCTATTCCGTGGAGGAACTGACGGAAGCGGCGCGGAAATCGGTGGCGCAGGGAATCACGGAAATTCACATCGTGGGAGGGCTGCATCCGAGCCTGCCCTACTCGTTCTACCTCGAAATGTTGAGTTCGTTGGCGGCGCTCGAGCCGCGGCCGGTCCTGAAGGTTTTCACGGCGATCGAGATCCGACACCTGGCGGAGCGGGTGGCCAAGAAACCGATCGTGGAGGTGCTGGCCGATTTCAAGGCGGCGGGGCTGGGCTCGCTGACCGGGGGCGGGGCGGAAATTTTCGACGCCGGGGTGCGGGATCGGATCTGCCGGGGCAAGGAGACGGCAGCGGAGTGGCTGGAGGTGCACCGGATCTGGCACGAGATGGGCGGACGGAGCACGGCGACCATGTTGTATGGCCACGTGGAAACGGCAGCCCAGCGGGTTCACCACTTGGAACAGCTCAGGTCGTTGCAGGACGAGACGGGGGGATTCACGGGATTCGTGCCGTTTGCGTTCGAGCCCGCGCAGACGCGCCTGGCGGAGCTGGGGAGGATGCGGCGGGCGAGCGCGCTGGAGGAATTGCGGGTGATCGCAGCAAGCCGCTTGCTCTTGGATAATTTTGACCACATCACGGCCTACTGGATCAGCACGGGGCTGCCGTTGGCCCAGGTGGCGTTGAGTTACGGGGCGGACGACCTGCACGGCACGATCGAGGAGGAAAAAATCTTCCACATGGCCGGGGCGCAGACGCCGCTCGGGCAGACAAGAGACAACTTGGAGCGGGCGATCCGGGCGGCGGGGCGTGTGCCTGTGCAGAGAAACACCTTTTACGAGCCCGTTTGGAACGGGGAAATAACGCGCTAGCCGTTGGCCCGTGGAGGCGGAGGCCTTAGACGAAATTCAGGCAGGGGGCGGGCAGGCCGCAGCGGACGGCGAATGCGCGGATGCCCCCGATTTCCTTCTCCCCGAGCCCGTAGCGGATGCACCGGGTGAGATAATCCCGTTCGGCGGCATCGCGGGCGAGGGCGGCACGACTTGCGATTCCTTCGCGCCAGGCATAAGTGAGGCGACGGAGCTCGGCCGGATTCGGCTGAAAGCCGGGGCGAAAGGCCCAAAGAGCGAAGACAAAGGGCAGACCAGTCCAGTCAGTCCAAGTCTGGCCGAGGTCAGTGACGCCGGAGCCGCGGGCGCGAGCCCATGCGGTGAGGGCCTCGTCGCCAATGAGCAGTTGGGCGTCCCCGGCGGGGTCTTCCGGCAGGGGGGCAGCCAGCGGTCCGGTGGAGAGAACTTTCCAGAGGCGGACGGAGGTGAGGGAGTGCGGGGTAAAGCGGATGGCGCGGCATGAGGCAAGGGTTTTTTGGTGGAAAACCCCCACGCTGCGAACCTCCCCGAAGGAGCCGACCGCAAAATCCGGCATGACGCGGTAGCCGGGCCCGGTCAGCACTTCCCAGACGGGAATGAGGGCCAGATCGAGGCGACCGGCGCGGAGTTCCCCGGCGAGGCGGCGGGGATGATCCAGAAAAACCTGCTGGCTAGACCATCCCGCCGTAAAGGGGCGGGCATGTCGATAGGGTACGCAGCCGATCCTCATCCGAAGGCCCGGCTCAGGGCGTTTGGGCAGGGGTGGGGGAGGGTGGATTCGGGGCGGGGGACGGGGGAAGGGAACCGTTCATGGAAGGTTCCGCAAGGGCGGGGCGGATCCCGGCGACTTGGGCCACGGCGGCTTGGTCGGCCGAGGTGGCCTCGGATTTGGCGGAGGCAGGCGGTTGCGCGGCGGCTTTGGCCACGGCTGCGGCGATCTGGGCTTCCTCGACCTGTTCCTGGTATTGGGCGAGGGCCGGAGGCAAGGCAAGGCTTTCGCCCGAGGCGAAGGCGACGGCACGATCGCCGAGGCCGAGGGATCGGGCGGCCTCGGGAAAATCAGCCATGAGGGTTTCGTAAAATTGGAGGGCCTGCTTGGGCTGGTTGTCACGGCGGTAAAGATCGGCCAACCGCATCAGCAGGCGGAGGCGGTCGCGGGGCTCCCGGTCACCGATCAGGTCAAGGGCCTCCTGGTAAAGACGGGTGGCCTCCTGGTTTTCATTGAGGGTGCGGAAGATGTCTGCGGTGCCCTCCAGGACAATTTCATTTTTTGGGAACTGCTCGAGTAGTTTGGCAGCAGCGGTTTTAGTTTCGCTGAGCAGGCCGTTGGTGGCGAGGAGGCGAACCTTGCGGAGGGCCAACCAAGGGAGGTCGGCAGAACCGGCGGTCTGGGCGGCGTCGAGGTTTTCGTAAAAATTCCGCGGGAAGGGGCGGTAAAGGGGATCGCCCACCATGGTGACCATCCAGGAGAGGGAGAGTTGGGACTGATAGGCGGCTTCAGCGAAGGAAAGCCCGGAGAGGAGCGCGCTGGCAAAGAGGCTGATGTCGGGGGTGAAGCGAAGGTAGGGCTCATAAACGGCGCCCATGGTGGCGGTGGCCCCGTGGAAAAGGAGGGGGCCAACCCAATTCCGGGTTTCCGAGCGGACCGTCTCGGCACTGAAGGAGTGAATATGGTAGGCAATGGCGCCGCGGCGAAAGCGGGCGGTGGGCAAGGTGAAGGGGCCCTGGAACTCCCCGGTGTACCAACCGGCGTAGAAGGCGATCTGGTCCCAGGGGGCGAATTTGGGGGCGACCTCGGGGCGGCGGTCAATTTCCACCTCAAAGCCGGCGGTGCGAAAAAGGGTGGCGGCGCGGTCGATCCAGTCATCGCCCATGCGGTAAGGGTCATCCTTTTTTTCGATGGAGCGGAGGTCGAAGAAGGCACGGCCGGTGAGTTCGGTTTTTTCGGCTTCCACGGCGTCTTGGATCATGCGGCGGACGATGCCGGGCGAAGGGCCGTCGAGGCGGGTGACGAGGATCAGGTAGTTGGCGAAAAAGGAGCTGAAAGGGCGGATGCGCTTGTCGGCAAAGTAAGGGTTGGCGATGAGGCCGTAGGTAGGCAGACCCTGGATGGGTAGCAGGGCGAGTTCCGAATCGACGGCGGCGGCGTTGGGGCGCAGCTGGCTCATCAATTTTTCCGGGGCAAGGATGGTCGGGTCTTCGGCGATTTTGAGGGGGATGCCACGCATGAGGACCATGACCCAGATGGGGTTTTCCTTGGCCTGCTGGACGGGGATGGTGCCCTCCAGGCCGAGGACGGGGTTGCTGAGGAAGTTTTCCTGGCGATTGATCCAGCCGCGGGACTGGAAGAGCTCCTCGAGCGGCTTGCGAATGGTGGATTCGAACTGGTCCCGGGTAATCTCCTCGGTGACGGGACAGTTCAGGCCGACCACGCGGTCCGCGGGAATCGCGCGGGCTTTGGCATAGGTTTCGGCAAGGGATTGGGAATCAGGATCGGCTTGATTGAAAACCACCAGGGCATGGGCAGCGAGATCGGGCAAGGCGGGGGCGGGGGGCTGAGCTAGGCTCAGGCCCGGCAGAACTGCGAGCAGGGGGAATAGGCGCCACCAAGGCATCTTCGAAGTCTAGATAAAAGTCCGAGGGGAGTGAAGGATTAGAGATCGAGCTGGAGGCCGTCGTAAGCGAGGTGGATTCCGGGCGGAAGGGTGGCCTCCCGCTCGGCGTGAAGGGTGAGATGGGTGAGGTGGGTGAGAAAGGTTTTTTGGGCTCGGACATTCTGGGCAATATCGATGGCCTGGGCGATGGTGAGGTGGGTGGGATGGGGCTCCTCGCGAAGACCGTCAATGATGAGGACCGGGATGTCTCGCAGAAGGTTGCGGATGGGAGCGGGCACGGCGGCGCAGTCGGGCAGGTAGGCGGCCCGGGCGCGGCCGTCGCGGTCAAACCGAAATCCGGTGGTGGTCATGGTGCCGTGGGGGACGGGGAGAGGGGTGAAGGTGATTGCGCCCAAAGTGAAGGGGCCCTCGATGCGATGAGGTTCGGGACAGACGTAGGCGGAGCTGCGGTGGTTAAGATCAAAGGCGTAGTCATAAGCTTGGTGGAGGCGGGAGAGGGTGAAGGGGTCAGCGTAAACGGGAATCCGGTTGCCGTTTTTGACGGAGTAAGTGCGGAGGTCGTCAAAGCCCGCGATGTGGTCGGCGTGGCTATGGGTATAGATGGCGGCGTCAAGGCGGGGGATACCGGCACGAAGGGCCTGCGAGCGAAAGTCGGGGGAGGTGTCGATAACGACGCTGAGGTTTTCGTCCTCCAGCCAGGCAGAGGAGCGAAAGCGGCGGTCACGCGGGTCGGCGGAGGTACAGACGCGGCAGCGGCAGGTGAGCAGGGGGACACCTTGGGAAGTGCCGGTGCCGAGGAGCGTCAGGCGCACACAAAACTGTGGCGGACAAAGAGGAAGGGGTCGAGACGGTTGTGGCCAAGTTCCGGCAAAAATCTCGACGATGGGGCGGCCCGTGGGCATAATAGAATTCTTCAGATTTTTTATGGCCAAAGAAATCACCATGCCGGCGTTGAGCCCTTCCATGACCGAGGGGGTGCTGGCGAAGTGGCACAAAAAGGTCGGTGACACCATCAAGCCGGGCGAAGTGATCGCGGAAGTGGAAACCGACAAGGCCACCATGGACCTCGAGGCTTTCGACAAAGGAACTCTCCTGGCGATCGCCGCCCCCGAAGGGGCCAAGGTGGCGGTAAATGGCCGCATTGCCGTGATCGGCGAGCCCGGGGAAAAAGTGGAGGCGGTCAGCGCCCCCGCCCCGACCAAGCCGACGGCGGCGGCTGTGCCTGTGACCACCACGGTGAGTTCTTCGGTTCCGGTTTCCGCTCCCGCCCCTGCGCCCGTGGCTTCCGCTTCCGGTCGGGTCAAGGCGTCGCCGTTGGCCAAGAAGATCGCAGCGGAAAAAGGCGTGGATCTGGCCCGTCTCGCCGGGAGCGGTCCGGGCGGGCGGA
>Ga0194123_10004850_pt1 | contig 14905 bp, 15 predicted proteins | sample TA2MahsurfametaG_5_FD_155479 | JGI IMG/M metagenome (GOLD analysis project Ga0194123, IMG submission 155479) | Freshwater microbial communities from Lake Tanganyika, Tanzania - TA2015023 Mahale A surface | ecosystem: Environmental > Aquatic > Freshwater > Lake | place: Tanzania: Lake Tanganyika... | reverse complement strand
AGGGCAGACCCTTCACTCGTCATAATCTACCTCTTCATCCTCTTCTTCTTCCTCTTCATCTTCCTCATCTTCATCTTCCTCATCGTCTTCTGACAATAATTCCTCAGGTGGGGCATCAATATCTAATGAATCTTCACCATCTATTAATTCCGCATCCATATCTCCATCTAATTCCTCTTCAGAATCCTCCTCAGATGAATTATCCTCACTATCTAATTCTGATAAATCATCATCATCTATTTCTTCTGAATCGTCATTTTCTTCTATTATTGATTCAGTGACCAACAAATTATCAGTATTCTTGTGTTTTTCCAATCCCTTTCGAACAGGAATTGAAATCTTCTTTTTAGCCTCACTGTTCAATTTTCCAAAAACATCTATATGATTTTTATTCAAATCATAAGTCTTTCCTATAACTAACAATTCAATCTCATTTCCTACCTTTATATTCTTAAAAGGCTCCTTTGACTGATGTATGTCCTTGTTTACAATAATCACCAATGGTCCCATTTCTGCCAATATACACATACTATTCATCTTCTTAACTTTTACCTTAATAACTGAATTAACTGGAATATTACATAATTTTGCTCCAATTATCAAATCAAATAAAATATTACCATTAAATTGATTATTATTTAAATTTCCCATTGACCTCTTAATTATTTCGACCGAATCCTTTACCACATAACCCTCCTTAATACATTTTCCCTCCAAATTATTTTTAACAATTTTCTTGATAAATTGATCAAAATTTTCATCAAGATAACGAGGATTTAATGAAATTCTACGTTTAATTTGTGTGTGAAAATAAATGTCGTTCGCAGATAATGCATTCATTATATACTCTATATATAATTAATTATATTCTTTTTAAATTCATTTTTTTATTTTGGAGATTTCACCCAAGCATTTCTCATTCCCTCGATTGAATTTATAAACCATCTTTTACCATTCTTCCTCTTTAAATCATATTCTCTTAAATAATAATCCATCAAATAACATACATTCCTCTTCTGTTTATCATTTAATCTTATTTCCAATTTTTTAGATAAATCCTCCAATTCATATGACTTATGATGACTACATTCTTTTCCTTTCACTTCTGACCTTTTACTTTTTTTTGCCTCCAGTGTTATCGCCTTTGTCTCCCTTGTTTCATCATAAATTTTAAATACATATGGTCCGCCTTTCAATACCATAAATCCATATATATTATTATAATTTCTGTTCGTGTTTCTCGCTTCTTTTGCCAACTTAATTCGCATATTCAATTTTATTTTATCTCTTATTTCTCCGCTACATTCGCTAACCAATTTTGTCTCATTATTATAACAAAATACCTTCAAATTCGGTCTTCCATTATTATTATCCTTTAAATTCGGAAATAAATAAAAATATCCTATTAATTTATCATCCCTATCTTCTTTTCCCAAATCTAAATCTCTATTTTTATACAGTAATAACGGTTCAAAAAATCTTATTAATAATAATTGGTAAGGATGCAACATTCTACCCTTCGTCTCTATATATTCTCCCACCAATTTTTTTATTAAATTAGATTTATTCTTATCACTCATTTTATCAACTATCATTGACAATATAATATACATCTTATCCTTGAAATCAGAAGGTATTTCTTGATTAATCATTTCTGCTCTTTCATATATTTCATCGAAACTTTCAAGATTTTTATTTTTCACTCCAATTTCCTCAAATTCACTCTCCTCCAGTATTTCGTCTTCAAATGAATAATTCTTTGTCTTCTCCTCAAATGGTATCATCCTATATTTCAATGGTGCCTTAGTATAATTAAATTCCAATGGTTGATAAATATAATATGAACCTCTATATATTAAATATCCTCTCCTATTATACATATCATATACCGGTTCATTTATTTTATTTAACATTTCACTTATTGCAATATAAATAAATCTTGTCTCCAATTTCATATATTTTTTAATTCTATCCATTATATCATCCAAATTATATACATATCCATATTTATACATAGACTTTATAATCTTTTTCGCTTTCTCTATATCCGACCTAGCAAATCTCTCATTATATGTATCTATATTTATTTTATATACCTTTTTAATATCTGGTTCCCATACACACTTATAATAACAATTCTCATAATCACATTCTCTACTTCCATTTATATCTCCCAAACTTATCCTAACTTTTCTTCCCATACTTGTTATCATTTCCACTGATTTACCTCCAAAATCAAATACATTTCCTTCCTTATTTAAAGCACAATCAACCGCTGCTTGTTTTAATATATATTCAACCTTCTTTATTTTTATATCCTTTATTTCTGCTATTCTATAAATTCTAGTATCTATTGTCTCAGTATCCATTTCTCTCTTATTTACCTTTTTCGGAGGTTCCACAGCATACAAAAATATCTCTACATTTTGTTGCATAGGCAGCAAATCCGCATGACTACAATATCTACTCGCTCTCCCAGTAATCTGGTCAATTCTCGATAAATTAAACCAAGGCTCCAATACATGCACCTGTCTTATTCTTTTAAAATCCAATCCTTCTCCAGTTGTTCTTGTTCCAATTATAATTTTTACTTCCTCTCCATTTTTATTATTATCATTATTAATTATACTAAGTAAATCTTTCGTTTCTATCAATATATATCTTACTTTCTTGAATTCGTGATATCCCTCCATTTTTTCATTTTCATGTATTTTTGCCAATGACCCCTCTCCACATATCGCACAAATTGGATTCCTCTTCTTATTATAATCCAATAATGGTCTCTCTCCAGCCCAAGGATATCTCTCGAATCCATTTTGTTCCAACATTATAGCAAATGGTATTACTCCTCCCCAAATATATTCAGAATATAAATAACATATACCTTTTCCATAACGCATATTATTTAATGCCTCCCTAAATTTCACACTAAATTTCTCCAAATATCTTTCATCCAAAAAAGGCGCCTCATTAGGTGTTCCCCTATTCTCTATCACATGAGACTGATATCTGAATTGATATGTTTTTCTACGTGACCTTTTCTCATTACTTGGTCCCATTCTTCCATAACCCAAATCTATAACAAATGCACCTTGTCCGTTATCACTCATTTGATAGGCTTCATCTTTTCCATAATCTGTGAAGTCACCGTTTTTATTTGGTAAAATTACATTAGACAACTGTCTTAAAGTAGAATAAGCAGCTTGTCTTTCTTTAACCTCTTTATTTTCATTTGAATTCTCATTATTATTGTTTTCTTTATTGTCTTCTACCAAATCTCTCATACGCAATTTTCTCATATATTGATCATACTGATAACCACTCATATTGCATAAATATAACTTTAATTTTTTGAACCTATCTTCTTCAGGTATTTCTTTTCCATATATATCGTATTTAATATTAGTTGGAACTTTTGCAACTGCAGGGTCAATTTTTAAAGGGAAAACTATGGGATTTTCACCTCTTAAATAACTTATATATCCCTTAGATAACTCTTTTAACCTTTCTGCACCTCCAGGAACCAAATTATCATTACTATCAAATATTTCACTCTTCTTTATAGGTGCTCTTCCATCATTCTCTAATAATAAATTTAATATATATATTATTTCACCTGCATTGTCATACATTGGAGTTGCACTCATTAAAACTAAACGAATATTTTCTCCATATCTAATAATTGCTTGTAAAATTGGAGGAACTTTACGTAACTCAACATTTCCAACATCACTTTTAATATTATGAATTTCGTCAATTATTAATATACGATTGGTAAATTTACTTCGAATAGCTTTTTTCTGCAAATCAGTTAAAGTATTTAATTTTCCATTCCAACCAATATCATTCATTAATTCATTCATAAATTGCTCATATCCATAAAATTTATAAACTGAATTAACAATTCTACGAGTTTCCTTCATTTTCTGATATGTTTTTAAACCTCTAAATTGCTCAAAGTCCAAACTATATTCATTACCAGTGCACTGAACTATGTCATCTGGTTTCTTCTTCTTACTTTCCTTTTTTATATCATAAATTTCATTAACAAAACTTGGTATAATCCTTTTACTCAATAAAACCGTTATCTTTCTTTTATCATCAGAATGCATACGTTTCATTATTCCTTTAAAACCTTCTGCGATTTGTATGGAAGAACAAGTTTTACCGACACCAGTTCCGTGGTAAATTAAAATACCATTATAAGGAGTATCAATACTAATATAATTTTTAAGAAATTCTTGTTGCGGTGCTAAATTATATATTCTAGCATTACAAATTTGGGCAGTAGTTTTGTCTGATTTAACAAATCTATTTTTATAAAATTCTTTTTTGATATATATTTTTTCATAAAAATCTTTATCGTCAAAATCTGGATAATACATAAATTTTTTTCCAGTTTTTAATGTATTTTCTACATTTTCTAACTTTCTTTTAGGAATAACTACCCTTACTTTTTTATCATTCTTTTTTACCATTATCTAATTTATAATGAGATAATGATTTAACTTATTTTATTGAAACCATATAAACTGCTAAAATTAATATAATAACTAACATTGACATAATAAAATATATCCAGTATTTATGCGTTTCTTTTCGAAATCTTCCAAACATAGTTTTCATCTCCTGTTTTCTTTGCCATTCCTCGTCAGATAATTTCTTTCCATTAGTAACATGTGGCTCTGGATCCTCTAAATAGATTTTACGATCATAGATTTTTTCATAAACACTAATAGCTTCTTCATATGTTAATGTCGGTTTTCCTTTTTCTATATTTACCATATTATGCAAATCAATCAACCATAATGCTAAAGATTTCCTATTTTTCAAATGGTTATCAATCGGAAATTGTTTAATATTTTTTGAATAATTTACTCTACATACTACACAAGGTAAGACAAATTCTAATAATTCAAAAAAAGTCTTATATCTTCTTTTATCAGTTTCATCGGGATAGAAAGGATAAGTAAAACTGATACTGTGTAGAGAAAACCAAAATTTAGGTCCCCATATATTTGGATCCATCCTTAAATAATTATAGAAAATATATTCCAAAAAAAATATTATCTCTTAACATCATTAAAAATAAATATAGTAAAATTTATTTTCTAAAAAATATTATGAGAATACATTTAATTCTAATTATTTTAATATTAACAGCTTTTTTCCTTTTTATCAATAACAATATAAATGAAACCTTCGCCCCATCTGACGATGACCTTGAAATAATTAAATTCCCTTTTGACTGTTTTATCATCAATCTCACTGAAACAGATGAAGGTCGTAGAAGATGGCCAATCATTTCCTCAAAATATCCAAATGCTCAACATTGGAAAGGATGTTACGGCAAAGAATATGATATGGAACCTGAAATAGCGAATGGTGTTCTTACTCCAGACTGGGATTGGGGAATGTGGAAACATGGGCAATCTAAAATTACACAAATGACTCCTGGAGAGTTAGGAGTAATTATAAGTCACTATGGATTATGGAAAAAAATAGCAGATGGTAATGAACCAGTTGTAATTTTAGAAGATGATGCAATTAAAACCGATAGTAGTAGTCAAAGTAGGATAGATATAATAATGTCTGACTTACCATCAGATTTTGATATTTATTTAATTGGTTATTTAGACCTTAAACCAAGACCATTCAATGATTCAATTCATAATAGAGTAAATGAATTTGTTCTTATGCATTCATATGTTGTCTCGCCAAAAGGTGCTAGAAAATTATTGGATTCTTTACCTGTAAATATGCCTTTGGATACTTGGATTAGTTCATTATCAGATAAATTAAAAATATATAGACACAATTTTTATTCAATCGGAAAACAAAATAGATTATCAAGTCTCATAATTAGTCAAAAAAGAGAAGCAAAACAAATTGAAAATACCAATATCACATAAATTTTTTCTTTATATTTAATAATGTTATCAAAAAAAATATTATTAACAATTGTTATTGTATCAATAACTGTATTATTTCTATTTATAATTAGCTGTAATAATTCAATAGAAGAATTATTTTACAATAGAAAACCGAAAATATTTCTTTACTGGGAAAATAAAAAAGGTTCAACAAAACGTCCAGAATATCTTGATTTCTGTTTTGATTCGATTGTAAAACATTGTTCAAATAGTTTTGAAATTGTATTATTAAATGAAAAAACAATTCACGATTATTTGCCAAATCTTCGTGAAGATTTAGACAGAAAATTATCTATTCCCCAGAAAACTGATTATTTCCGTTTTAAATTATTGCATAAATATGGAGGTATCTGGTTAGATGCAGATACAATAATTATGCAGGATTTAATTCCTCTTTTTAAAAATCTTGAAAAATATGATTATGTTGGAGGTGGATGTCATACAAATGATTGTTCTAAAACTGGTCATCCTTATCCATTTAATGGAGTAATGATGTCTAGACCAAATACTAAGTTTATGGAATTGTGCGTAAATGAATGTGATAAATTATTAGATGAAAATGATACATTAGAAGATAAATATTTTTTAATTGGCAGAGAATTAATGTGGAATAAAATCGAAGAATTAAGAAAAAATGGGTGGGATTATTATCACGTTGATTCCAAATGTCAAGAAAGAGACAGTAATTACGTTAAATTAAGAAATCATCGATTTATTTCAAATGAAGATATTGATACTAATTGTTTAGGAAAAATGTTTTTCATCCCAATTTATAATACAGCACCTGGATTTCCAGAATGGTTTAAAAAAATGTCCAAAAAAGACATTTTAAATAATAACTTTCTCATCTCGAAAATTTTTAATTTAAGTCTTACACGTTGATTTGTGTATTAGGAAATCCAGTTGTCATCCAATATTGTGGTGCCAATTTAGGTGGCATCTGCTTTGTATCCACACAAGGTGCATCACTTGGTCCATCATTAAATACTTTCTCAATCATAAAAAATGGAACTCCATATGCATAATATCTGAAACGACTTATAAATCCATTAAAACCTCCCCATTTAGCAATATATAAATCTCCATAATTTTGTTTTGGTATTCCTCCCAAATTACATCTCTTCTTTAACTTCGCATTTATATAAACATCCAATGTATCTCCTATTACGACTATTCCTATACAAATCCATTTATTTAAGGGAATATTTCCAACATCACAAGATACCTTAACCTGATTACAAGTATTCATGTTAATCGCCAATTTATTTTCACCTGGGTAAATCCATACTCCCGGTGCCTGTAAAGGCGTTGCACTTGCATTTCCCTTATGAAATACATGATGCCACTTATTACTATTATCAAATGTATGTTCATCTATATATAACCAAAATGTATAACTAAATTCTAAACCATGTTTCTGATCATATGATCTCAATAATTTAGAACCAGGATAACTTACTGCTGTTGTTCCTGTTATTGTTTCTTCAATGATATAAGGAGCGTCATTTTGATAATTCATTACACTGTATCCCAATCTGACAAACAAATATGTGATGATTACTATGATTACGATTATTAAAAAAAGAGTGACAAAAGCACTTGGAGTAAAGTATTTTTTAATTGCTGACATTTTACTTGAATTTATTTCAACCATTACTAATAAATAATGACAAAATATTTTACATTTTTATAGCCTAAAATAAATATATTATATCTATTTAATCAATTTTAATATGGACCTTTTGAATATACATCATAAACCTCATTTGGTTTTAATGCATATTTGTAATATACTAAATTACTTATCTTTCCAAAAAATCCATCATTGTCACAAACATATAATGGATCATTATTCAAAATTGGAACACCTCTTAATACACAACTTCTCTCCAATTTTCCATCAATATATATATCAACAGTTCTATTATTCAATACATAAGTAATATGCACCCATTTTTGTAATGGTATGTTCTTAATGTCACAACCCTCATTTGGTGATGCATAAGTATTAATTCTAGCATATAATGCATTGCTGTCTGGATATAACCACAATCCGGGAGCTCTCTTTGCACTGGTTCCAGCACCATTATTCTTTTCACCCTTTACAAATATATTCTTCCATCCTCTAGTCCAATCTTGAACAAAAATCCATACACTGTATGAAAATTCATATCCAATATTAGAATTCTCTATCTTAAATCCATCCTTATTCTTAATATCAAATGCATCCAATGGCGACTTAATTATAGTATATACATTCTCCTTTTTCTTTTTTGAATTTTGCACTAAAACTACAATCACAACAATCAAAACAACAACCAATATAAAACCAAATAATAATATCAATAACATATTCCCTCCAGTTGATTTAGTTGTTGTATTTTTAAATGCATTTACTGTAGAAGAAAATTTAGCAGCATTACTTGATGGTCCACTCGTATTCTTCTTTGTTAAAAAATTAAAGACACTTCCACTATTACTCATTTATTAACTATTTAGATTTTATTTTTAAAGCTTTCCATAGAACAAGTTTCCAATTCAAATGCACTATCTTCTAAAGTCTCTTTTTCTCTATCATATAATTTCTTCACATCCAACGGTAATAATGAAGCTGAATTATATCTGAAAAATGCCATCAAACCATTAAATCCATTTTTTCCCTTCACTAAATTACTATTCATCATCTTAGGAGAACCAGTCAAACTAATAGAATGTTCCAATAATCCATTTATATAACAATCTAAAGATCTACCCTCCAATGTCAACGTCACACAAAACCACTCATTTAATGGTATATCCTCAACTGTTATCGCATTTCCCTCATCTGGTCCATTTTCACAAGCAACAGTTATTATAAGTTTATTTGTATTAGGTGCTAAATATACACCAGGTGTCTTCAACTTATAAATACTATCTCCAGCACTACTATTGTCACCCCTATACCAAACTGTTCTCCAATTAGTATTTATCTTATTGAAATTATCAGGACATACCTTTAACCAAAAACTATAGGTTCCCTCAGTTCCTAAATCCAATGGCATATCTTCCTTTAATGCAAATCCATATAAATTTCCCTTCATCAATTTCAAAAATGTATCTTTATCTTTTGTTAATCCATAAAATGATAATGGTGTGGGCTCATTTCTCTTATAAGTCGTTTCATTATAAAAATTCAAATATAAGCCATTTGGAACAGGTTCCTTTAAATGTGTAGCAAAATATATCATAAAACCGAATAATGTCAATGATAAAACTATCAACAAAACATAATGTTGTCTTTCACCCATTCGATAAGAAAATATATATGAGAAAAAACATACTATAAATAAAAGAAATAATGATGTGAAACCTAATTTAACATTTCTTCTCCTAAAACCAATTCCAATCATCGTTAAAATTGGTATCGAAACTAAAAGTGTTCCACTTAAATAAGGATGTCTAGCTATCCAATCGAAAAACTGATAAACATATTCTAATGGTCCATTATTTCCATAATTTCCATAATTTCCAAATCTTGATGTATCTAATGGATATAGTGCCTCCATATATATATATGTCTAAAAAAATTTAAAAAATCTTTCCATTAGGATACTTCCTCTTAAGATCATCATCCACCGTCTTTTTTCGATGACAATTTGGACATAAAGCCCTTAAATTATTTAAATCATTGTCTCCTTTATCTATCAAAGCTAATGTATGGTCAACTTCATATGTTTCGTCCAATAAATTTCCACATCTAAAACATTTCCATTTCTGTCTTGCTGCAACCTTCTTTTTAACTTGTTCTGATACATTTCTCTTCACTTTCAGTTTATATATTTGTTGATTAGGTAAATTTCTTTGATTAAGTATCATTCTTTGATTAGGCATCATTCTTTGATTCTGTAAATTTCTTTGATTAGGTAAATTTCTTTGATTAGGCATCATTTGTTGATTATGAATATTTCTTACAGTATTTATCATATCTATATTTCTGCTTACAGAATCTGGTAAAAAATCCTTAAATGTATCCACTATTGGATTACCTTGCAATAAGAATGGTGCGATTATAGCAATTCCTCCTACAACAATCAAAAATATCTTAGGTAAAGTGCTTAAATAATTATAACATCTAATTACAATATTCTTATATCTAATGTTTATCCATACTATTACTCCCATTATTATCAAAAATATAACCATCTTACCATTAAAATTCATTCTATATAATAATACTAAAAAATATTTTACCAACTTTGTTTTATACCATCAAATGGATCTAAATGTCCCTTGAAAAATGAATTAGTCGGTTTCATCCTATCCGGCACACAAGGTATTGTCACATCCAATGGTCCCTCAGTTGTCCCCTCAAAACAATATCCCTTGCCTGAATTATCAGTGCACCATCCACATTTACCATTATTTAAGCATTGATCTTTTGTTAATTCATTACAAGGCATACTCTCTGCCAAACATTTCTCCTCACTTAAATATACATTTAAAGGCATCGAACTAAATCCATTTTGTCCACAAGTATTTTTCGAAGGTTCTAATGGGTTATATTCATGTTTTGTGCATCCTTTTTTACAATAACTCCAACAATAATAATGAGATGGCTGTGGATTTTCACTAATAAAATCTTTGAACTGTTCTATTTTTGGTATTGATTCTTCTTCACTTGCAAATTTATCTGGACATACTCTCTTACAATTTTCCTGTGGTAAATTATTTATATAGTTTCCTTTCATTAATAAACAAGCCCAAGGTCTATTATAAGGTTGAGTGCAATTTATATCAAATATATCAAAATACAAATCTTCTGGTTGATCACTATATGATTTATTTTCCAGAATATCTTGTCTTGTATATTCTCTTACTGGCTCATTAAAAAATCCTCCTCCTTGATTAACATTAGGTGCATTATATTTTACTTCTTCTTCTGTAAAAACACCTTTTACACTATTTCTCTCCTTTTCTAATCTCTGGGGATTTAATATTAATTCATTATTATACTGACCTAAAGGTTTATCAGAACTATAATCTGGTTTTATGGGTAATTTATCTGGAACTTCAGGTATATTTGAATCTGGGACTTTATTATCATCCAAATACTCAACTATTTTAAAACTAAAAACATAAATAACTAACAAAATAAATAATAATATATAAATTATCATATTATTATAAAAGATTACTTTTCTAATCTAACCCCTGCATATTTTACCATTTCTCTAATTTCATTCATTGTATCTGGAGAATATCTACATCCAATTACTTTTATAGAATGAAACATAAGGGATTTTTCTACCAATTCTCCATAATTATATTTTCCATTTTTCATATTATTTATCACAAAATAACATCTTTCCAAATAATCTTGGAAAGATTCACTATTTAACCTCTTTACATCCACATACTTAAATCCAGTTGCAATCATTTTATCATATATATTTAGTTTCTTTTAATTTCATTTTTTTTATTCATTTGGCATCAATTTTGTATTAGGTAAATCATATGGATGATATATTGTCTCGTATTTTTGTTTATCACTATTCCATTTAGTCTCTATTATATATCCTCCATAATGATTAAACCAAGACATATTAGTGGGATTATTAATTTTAGCTGGTGCAGCTTCTTCTAATTCTGAAAAATTAAGTTGGGGCATATATATTTATTACAAAAAAAATTCGTAAAATATATCATTTCTATTTCCCATTTAAATTATGTCTTTATTCCAAAATAAAAAAAATTTTTCTCTCCAAGAACACGTCGAACAATTTGAGAATTCATCTCAATTCTCTAAAGATGAAATAGATACCATAATTTCCAACGAAAAATATTATCCTAAAATTTTTAAAGAATTATTTATTAACAAAGAATCATCCAATTTTCCTATAAAACATATAACAGACGAAATTGAATTATTTAATCCTAGTATATACAATAACGTTACAAATTATCATACTCCTTTGGGGGACATTTATCAATCAAAAATACTAAAAAATCCTGTTTCCAATTTAGAAATATTGCAAAAAAGACAAGAAATAATAAGAAATGTTTGTCAGAATTTTTCCAGTCAAATCGATTCTAGTATTCTTAATTCCAAAAAATCCATTTCTGATACTCTATGGTTTTTCAAAAATAACGATGACCATAGCGATTACATCTATAATATGATGTATTTTCATAATAACTACCTTAAATTCCTTAATTCGAACGGTCTATTTTTAACTATTTCAAATGCATATAAAATTGTGATTAGTCCAATTATGACAGCTGTTAGTCCAATTGTTTATGTAATAATTCCATTCATTTTTATGAGATTTATGAGAATAAAAGTTCCATTTAAATTTTTCTTGAAATTAATGTGGGAACAAAGTGGAATGATTGCTGTTCCATTTATAAAAAATCCAGTTATGAGCACAGTAGTAAAATGGTTCTCAAAGGCATTAAGTGTATTTTTATATTTTCAGAATGTTTATTCATCATTTATGACATCTAAAACAACTTTGGGAATTGTTAATTTTTTCCAAGACAAGTTATCAAAAGTAAAAGATTTGTTGATGATAAATTCAAATATAAGAGATAACAAAACATTTTCTAATTTAATTGGATATCAGGATATATCTGAGAATTTCCAGAATATAGAATCAAGTGATTTAAGTAATTATTCTATAATAAGTGATAAGGGACATATATTAAAAAATTTTTATGAATTTATAGAGAACAAAAATGATTTTTTAAAGATATTAAATAATATTGGATTTATAGATTGTTATTTTGGGATAGCAAAATTAATAAAAGAAAAATCTTATTTTACTATTCCAAAATTAATTGGATCCGAAAAACCAGTTCTAAAAATAAATGGAATATGGCATCCAGCAATTTTAAAAGAAAAAAATGTTAAAAATGATATAGAATTCGATGAAAATAAAAGAAATTATTTATTAACCGGTCCAAATGCCGCTGGAAAATCTACTTTTATAAAATCTATTTTCTTAAATATCTATTTATCTCAAACTATGGGAATATGCAATTCTGAAAATATGGAAATTACTCCATTTTGTTATCTCTTGACAGGAATTAGAAATCAAGATAGTCAAGGTGCAGAATCTCTTTTTGAAGCAGAAGTCCATAAAATACGCGACTATCTTGAAAAAATTAAAGAATTAAGTGTTAAAGGAAAAACCTTTTCCATATTGGATGAAATTTTTACTAGCACAAATTATCAAGAAGGATTTTCTGCTTCTTATGGATTATGTAAAACAATTGGAAATATTCCCAATTCATTACATATTGTTGCATCCCATTATACAAATTTATATAAATTGGAAAAGAAGAAAGATTTGGGATTTAAAAATATAAGATTTTCAGTTTTATTCGATAATGAAAAAATAATTTTTCCATATAAATAAGAAAATGAATATTCCAAACAATTTATTGCATTGAAACTTATGAAAAACAAAAACTGTAATGATGTTTTTATCGAAAATTGCATAAATTGTCTTGAAAAAATAAATAAACCCAAAAAAAAGAAAAAAGCGTTTAATAAGAAAAAGAAAATTCTAGAAGTAGATAAATGCAACAATACATTTTAATTTTACTTGGAGTTTTAGTAATATTGTTAATTGGCGTAATATACTTTGGATGGAGAAAAATTATGAATTTGGAAATAGAAAACAGTCGTAACAAATACGACATTGAAGCTATTAGAGGTTTATTAAGTAAGATTCTAGATGGAGAAGAAATACCTTTACCCACCGTTTTAGGAGGTCAACAAATGAATAATGCACAGAATCTTGAAAAAATGCAGAATCAAATTAATATTCCTTTCCAAAATTTTCAGCCTCCTCAATTTCAACAAAATACCACAGAAAATATCCAAACATCCCAATTTCCTTCTTCCCAGAAAATAAACGAAGAAAGTTTAGAATCTGATATAGAAACTTTAGAAAGCACTGAAGATGAAATTCCAAAAAAAGAAGAAAGTTCAGTTTCTATTGAAAGTCTAGGTTCTTCAGATGACGAAATTGAAGAAGAAACTGAAGAATCAGAAAAATCAGATGAATCAGAAGAATCCGAAGATGAAAGTTCTGAAGAAGAGACTGAATCAGAAGATGAAAGTTCTGAAGAAGACGAGGATGATGAAGCTCAAAAATTAATTGAAAGTGAATTAGCAATTGAAAGTGAATTAGCAATTGAAAGTGAATTAGCAATTGAAAGTGAATTAGCAATTGAAAGTGAAGATGTAAAAGAAGAGGAAAAACCTGTTGAAACCAAAAAAGGTGATGAACCAGAAGAACAACAAGAAGATCATCAGGAAGAGACAGTTGATGAAGATGTAAAAAATATTCAGGCTAATGATACTAAAAAGGGAAATAAAAAGAATGTTCCAAGTGAAGCGGCGAAAGATTTTAGAGTGGGATATAGAATGAAATCTTCTAATGATGGCAAATTATATGAAGTTGTTATGAATGGAAATAGAAAAAGGTGGAAATTAATTTAATTTTTTTTTATTAACTAATTATATAATGGCTAATAGTTGTATTAAGACTTCCAATAATAAATATTTTAATTGTCCAGCTCTTATGGCAGACGGTCGTGCCTTCACTGATTATCGTCCAAGTTCCTACGTAAATGACCTTATTAGAGTTCAGAACAAAGTTTATGATAGCTATTCTTATCGTCAGTTTATGATTCGTAATGGATTAAGCATTATTGAATTAAACGATAAATACAATGAATTGAAGAATGGATGTCCAAGTTGTGATGCCAAGACAATTCCAAATGAAGCAACTTGTGTTTACAATAAGCATTTTGGATTATGTATGCCAAATGGATGCAATGGTTTAGGACAGAATAATGTGGCAACACCTGTAGAAAGAGGTGATAAATATGATCCGAAATTACAAGTTTATACACCTGAACCGATGAGACCAGAATGCAAGAGATTCAAATAAATTATATGATATTATATATTATATATTATA